>JAAUXT010088934.1_pt1 | contig 14923 bp, 14 predicted proteins | sample 7278171 | NCBI WGS metagenome assembly JAAUXT01 (sample SAMN14350112, study PRJNA611818) | marine sediment metagenome | isolation source: surface marine sediment (1.8m) | place: French Polynesia: Moorea | collected 2018-08 | reverse complement strand
TGTGATTTAATTACGGCTCGTGATTTGCCCGACAAAAGAGAAACAAGCAGGTTACGGTTTAAGAAAACTCTCTCTCTATTTATTCCCCGAAGTTGAACATGTCTCTCTAGGAAAAAATCAATAATTCTTGCGTCTCGGATCATGACGTCACGTCAATCAATAATCGTGATGTCCCTTCTCGGTGACAGACATAACAACTGTGTTTGCGGAAAGCGGAAAGCAGCAATAAGAACTCGATTAGTCGATGAACCGATTAACAGTGAAGAGATTCGGATAATGTAAGGCGACTTGACATAACAGGGAAGTCATATCGAACACGCCCTTGGGCGTCGTTCGATGATGCGAAAAATTTAGAGCATCGCGTCTACAGATGACAGAACTTACCATTGCAGATGTGTCATGTTGGTACCCCTAGATTCGCTTCTGCGACTCTTATCCAACACCGTCGGACTGTATCCACAGAATAACTGTCACTGTCAACAATTGTTCACCAAGCATTTGTCACAAGTTACCTTTGTTCAACCACAATAAAATCGTAAAATTGACAGGAACAGCTTGGTCAGTTATGCTTCAGACTTTTATACACAAAGCGATCAATAAGAACAAAATCTTCACTCAATGGTAGAACTGTATTTTTCTTTCAATCACAAATTGACATTTAGAAGGCCAAGTATGTTCGTCTCACAATAATCTTATTCTGTGAACTTGTCTTTCTACAATTTATCATTTCCTTACTCTCAACATTTAACGTGTTGATTCCATTTTCTGCACTCCATACGCGACCGCATTTGCACAATAAACCAGAGTTGGAATTGGAATGCAGTGTCAATCACATTGACCAAATTAGTCACTTTTTGCCTTCGTTTCAAACTGTGTTGTTTGTGCTCTGTTTGTTCTTTCATCACAGAAAAATTTCCTCATTCTATTTTGTCTCAAAATGTACTACAAGTGTTCAACCCGACAAATATATCCCGGAAATTATCGCGAGAACTGATCATGTGACCATGGATTCGTTGAAGAAAAAATTTCTGTGCACTTTTGGTGGACAAGCGTTGCGTAGTTTGTTACATTAGCAACGTGTACAAAGAAAATGGGTGCTAAGGATTCCAAACCTGCTTTTGTGACATTTGAGGATGCTGGAAAGAGAGGTATGGGTGAGAAGTATTCGGAACCAGGGTTTATGTTTTGGACCCAGATTCTGTGTTGAATGCGTGAGGATCTTGTCTGACCAAAATTGGTCTCGGGAATCTTTCTCAAAAGCTCCGTTTTTCCACAAGACGATCTAAATTGTGGACAGCTCGTTCTTTCAAATGGTCAAGGTGCGAGAAGACTCTAGCAAGATCCACAAACTGAAGAAGTTTAAGCCCCGCCCCCTCTGTTGACAGTTGTGATCTGTGTGTAGATGCCGCCCAAACTGTAACTTTTGAGCATTGGAACATTGAAATTATGAGACAGATTGACTTTGCCTGATCTCTTACTGTTGGAAAAGTCTGTGGATTCTTCGCCTGCGAAATTGGCCGTCAGTCAAAGTTCAGATCCACGTGAAATCTCCACACGAGAAAGCTAACTTGCCACCGTTTTGCAATCCGACATTTGACCTCACCTTGGTGTTGTACTGCAAGTCAACACAACGGTCAGACCACAGCAAAGGAGTTGAGACACTGGCATTTTCTGTTCGTTGGCCTTGTGCACACAATTTACCAGTCGACTGAGATTTCTTCAAATTTGTTTGATTGTTTTGCTTGATCGTCGAAGAGTTGAGACAAAACCAGGAATCCTCGTCCAGGATTGTTGCTGGGCAGGTGAGGCAACACTTCTTTGGGATTTTTCAGTGACCGATGCCGAACTGAAGCGTCTGAAAGATGCCTTCAAACGATCATCCACCCTGAACGGCTACATGACCAAGCAAGTGTTCGTTCGTGAAGTGCTTGGCGATGGAGTCCCAGCCAAATTAGCAGAGGTATTTACTCGTATTTCACAACGTTTCTTTTCTTTTTCTTTTGGTGTTCTTGTCGATCTGAAGATGCAAACAGCTATGATCGGATGGGCAATCCACCGGGCAGCACCGAATTTGTTCTTTCTTGTGTACCACAGTGCAAAACTTTGTTTTTGCAGCGAATGTTCCTGGCGTTTGGTGGAACTGCGAAAGGTCTCAGTTTCAAGGATTTGGTGTGCGGGTTGGTCTTGCTGACGAGAGGCAGAAGGGATGAAAAAATCAAATGTAAGAAATTACTGTTTTATCAGTCGTTGAATACGCCACTGAGACACCGGATGGTGTGGTAAACTGATTTGAAACAACAAAATAAGACACAAGTGGAAACCAACAGAATTTTCAGAAATTCTACTCAAAGCTTTGTTGCACTTTTACGATCTCACCCCTCCGCAAACAGAATACAACGCAAAGTTTTGTGTTTCCATGTTTTCTCCTTGTTTGCGCTCTGGTGAAATGTTTTTCCATCAAGCACGCTCAGTGAGGTCCACGCGCAACAAAACCAGTGATATTTGACGTGAAGTCCTTGGTGTTGAGGATTTGGACAACGAATGTCAAATGAATCCATGTGCAAAATAAAAACACCAGCATTTCGTTGAGATTCATTTTGTGTGAGATCGAAAGCATTCACAGATTCAAAGAATCAGTTTGTGGTTGATGAACATGTATTTGCAATGTGCAGCCTTTCATCAAAAGTCAACGTTCAAGTTGCTGATAAGAGCGATTGCGCTGCTGTGTAGATCTAATGAGCCGATTTCTACAAAGTATTTTCTTTTGTTCGATCTCGAAAAGCATCTTGAGAAAAATTTTTCGTTTTCCGTCCAAGGCTAAACATTTGTACCGGTACATGTGCTCAAAAACGTTTGTTGGAGGATCCACTGAGAAAAGGAACACCGACCACCCCAGTTGATCTTCCCGCACACCCATCTGTGTGTGTGTTCGTGTGTGTGTGAAGTAGATTGGGGGGAGGGGTTTCCACTTTGTTTCACAATGGCCTGAATAAATTTGTGTTTTGTTTTGTTTTTCCAAAAGTCATTGGGGTGTGGCATCATTCAGCTTGTTTCGAAAATGTTCAGAAATGATTCTTTGTTCCTTGCTGACCATTTTCAAAGAGGGGCTGGGTCATTTATATGTTCTGGCCACCTTGTCCGTACGCCTGTTCACTCAGTTTTTTGTCTCCCCCCCCCCCTTCACAGACATCTTTTGAGACTTCGTGGTCTGAAGACTCGAGGACAAAAGTTGAAATTTGGAGGGAAACTCCCGATACTCAATCTACCCACTTGCGTCTGTAACTTTTGCTCGGAGGACTTTGGTTCGGGTGGGGGGATTTCCTGGTGACGGAGTTTGCAAGAGTTTGCAGGCACCGATAATGATTTCCGAGCTGGAAAAGCGTCAAGCTGAACGTGCGGCTGTCAAACGCTTCTTGCTGTTGTGGTTGGGAGTGAGAAATAATGTTTTGTTGTGCTTGTTTCGTTTTGCAGTCCTTTTTGGCATTTACGCTCACGAAAGTTTGATGTACATCCAAAAAGAAGAAATGGACCAGCTCATCTTGGCTTCGGAAGGACAGCCCCCACAATGCGTGTCTCAACTGTTCCTCGAGGTAAGATACGTATATATGTTGTGCAAGTTTACTTGAGCCGAAAGGAATACTCAAGGTTGGGTTTTCGTGCTGTCAGATTTTGAAATTGAAGTCTTGCTTGGGATATCTACTCCTCGTGTTTCCCGTTGGTCGTGTCGATTCATCACAATAATAACACACCTGAATAATTTTTAAGCGTGTGGTCCCGAAGGGTGTGACCACGCGCTTAGTGTAATCACCATCAGTCTGTATGTGCATGTCTGTGTGTGGACATATTGAGTTAGGGGGGGGGGGGGAAACTCAACGAGGTGAAAATCAACCAGGGTCATTTATAGGCCTTTTAACTATTTTTGTTTTTTTTTGGTATGTTGAGTTGCCCCCCCCCCTCAACTTAACATCACTAAAAAATATTTTTTCTTCTTAAAATGAGCTAAAATGATTTTGGCAAAATATCACCAAATTCCGCCCCCCCCCCACACACAAACTCAACATGGCCCAAAGGGCCAAGTCAACATGGAAATGGCCAAAAAATCTTTCAGGTGAACACCGAACGTTTGTATGGACCACACGCTTTTTATGCGTAGCATTCTTGTTTCCGTTTGAATGAATCACACAGAGAAGCTGGGAGGTCAATTGTTTTCGGAGAACACGAAGCCACAAACAAGCGAAGTTCAACTGTCTCTGTCGAGGCTGATCCACAAGGTGTTGCTCGTGGAGTAATTGTGACCTTTGTGTTGCAGTCTGATCGCGTGAGCTACGACCACTTCCGCATGTGGGTGCTGAGCTTCCCAGAGGCGACGTCGCCGACGCGTTGGCTGCTGCACGAACCGTGCACCGTGACGCTGTCGGACGAACTGGAGACGCCAACGTTCTACCAGACGCTCGCCGGGGTCACGCACTGTGAGTTAGGCCATATTTGAGCGACATGTTCCACTTGTAACAATGGTTCGCAGCATTTGGCAAAGAAAAAGCAACGCACAGTGCAGCTGCAGGTTTCTTGTGAAGTTTGGATTTGTGAAACCCTCCACCAGTGGATAGTTCCGTTGCCTATGTTCTTCGAAACAACTTTGCTTGCCTGGGAGATCTATGGCCTCATTGCAGAAGAATTTCTTTGAGGTTGTGTCGGGTGTAGAATCAGCCCAATCTTGTCGTTCAAACAAAAAAGAAATGCACCACGGTCAGACAAAAACGTGCGTTTCCTTTTCTTGAAGGACCCATCACAAGTTCGCAACACAATTGACAGTGTTTGTAGAGTCATATTCCACTGGTATTTTCTGTACCACAACCAAGTAAAGGTAATGATGCCAAAGACATCACAGACGTTGATTCATTTAACTGCCACCGTCTGTGCATTATCTCAAGAGTTTGCTGGGTGCTCTGAATAACAGTGCAGGCGCGAGTAGTTCGGATTTGTGGCGTTCGCAGAGATGGGCGGATAAATTATAGTTTTGAACCTGACCATCGTGTGTATCATTTTTTGTTGCGTGTTTGTTTTGAAGAACGACCATGATTTGAGTGACATGATGATCCTGCTTGTTGAAGGCGTATGACACACAAATCACTTTGATACTGATTGCAGTCATGCAACTTGATTGTTGCTGTGGTGCTTGCCTGTATTGAACGCACATCGATTTACCCCACGGGAGCTCGACATTTCAGTGCTGTATGGCAGCGTGGTTTGATGGCCAACTAATCTCAGTCGTTAATGATGTGGATCAGTTGCAGAAGCACGCGGTGCCTGCCTAGACGAAAGCGATTAGTAATTTAGAAGCCGCCCGGCTAATTTGACGAGATTATTTGCCAGCAGCAACGTATCGACCTGAAAAAAAACCTCAAGTTGCCTGCAAAAAGAGTGCAGTTCTACCAAACAGAGACTCTTGAACCTTTTGTCACATCCTGGAATCTGCGCAATCATGAAGCTGCACCAGAGCTCAAGAGCAGTTGCCTTGTGCGAAACACCACAAACCGATTCTTCGACTTTCCCAAGTGTTAAAAGTGTCGGCCCAACGCCTTATTTGGTCTGCTTTACTCCTGGCTATGCAAGGGTGTGTGCATGCTTGTGTGTCTCACTTCCCAGTATGTGACACAAAACCGGTGTGTGTCAAGAGCAGACACCTCACGCTTGCTTGTTCCTCAGCTTTGACTCACCACCCTGCCCTCCCGACTCGACTGGGCAATTTCAGAATCTGTTTCCACCCATGCCTGGAAGCTTTGTTGTGTCCACATCGACACGCGTTTCTGTTTGTGACACAAATTTTCTGAAACACATTGCAAACAAAACGTATTTGTGCCAAAGTCTGAGAAATGGATCCAAAAACTCCTGGCAATTTCCTGTCCCTGTCCAAATTTGATTGATCGAGTCAGAAATTAGGAGGAGTGAAAAGTCGCAAAAAGCAACAATCGTATCAAAACAATGTCTTGTGTAACTTGAGACACCTTCTTCGATGACTGTGTGTCTGACAGCCACCTTTGGACATTACAAATTGTTCGGCCGTGATTGTGTCTGGTCACGTGTGGTTTCAAACCTGATCCCAGTTTTGCGAAGATTCAAAAGCTCAAATCGATGATTCAAAAGCTCAATTCCACCTTTTGATGTCTGTGGCAACAGGGAACTTGACGTCCAGTTTTTGAACCCGCGGTTTTAGCGATCTGCGGGCCAAGTCCGGTGACGATTGTATGCATGTCTGTGTGTCTGTGCACAGGAGAAGTGGGGTAGGACATGGCCTGATGCAGCTGTTTACCACCACCTCACCTGCGTAGGAAGATAGCAAGACATCAGACCATGCCCCACCTGGAATGTGGCCTGGTGCTTGAGCCCGTCCCCCTCCGGAAGGTAGCAAGCATGCTACCGGTATTTCCGAGATAGGACAAGGCCTGACGCCGTCATCTGATCGCTTCCCCCCCACACACACACACACGCACACACAGGTGGGATGATGGCAGCAGCCAACAGGTGTCATTTCACTCAGGGTTACTTACACCGCCACATCAGAACAGTTATTTCTCACTTCAGTGGAGGAGACAGACATAATCGAGTTGGAGAAACGCTACTGGAACCTGAAGGCGCAGTCTCGGACCGGCCGCTTCGACCTCGAGACCTTCAAACCCAACATCTGTCCGAACATTCCCGAACAGTTGTGCGAAGGTTGGTGAACATAAAGCCGCGACGCTGGGTTCGTTGTGTGCACTAGACGTCTTTTTGTTCAGTGGGATTTCTCGGCTTTTGTTTGCAGGTGTTTTCAATGCGTTCGATGAGAATCGTGACAATCATATTGACTTCAAGGAAATGGCCTGTGGTATTTCCGCTTGCTGCAGAGGGCCGCACACAGAGAGGCAAAAATGTAAGTACTGATAGTGTTGAAATTATTCCTCAGTAGCACTGAGTGCAAAGAAGTGTCCAATGTGATTTCCATGTCATTGAGTTGGTTGGTCTGGTTCATTGCAGTCTGCTTCAAAGTGTTTGACAAGGACAAGGACGGGTTGCTGAACCGAACAGAGCTGGAAGATATGGTTGAGTCCATGCTGATCGTGAGAGAGCAGAACACTCCTCCGCATCTTCTCGTAAGATCAATTTGTGTTCCAAAAGCAACTGCAAGAAAAGGCGTCAGTCACACACAGCATGGACACGAGGCGATTGTTTCTTCGTTCAGAGTGGAGACGGCATGGAGAAGCTAAGCAAGGAGGCACTGGTGGACGAAATCCTGAAGGAGCTGGACGGCGACAAGGACGGCTGTATTACGTGCGAGGAGTACCAGGTGTGGACGGTGAATCACCCGCTGCCGCTTATCTTCCTCGACCTGCTCTTCCAGGTCTGTCCGTCTGGGTGTCTGTTGTTGTGGTGTTTGCTGTTTCATCAAAAGGCATTTTTTGGGGTCGCCAGTCGATTTTGCATTCCAACGGGTTCTTCTTCAGGTTTGCCACGTTGTGCTTGGCTTGAAACCTCTAACCAAGGAAGACGAGGGAAAAGTGATCAGGTAAGAAGTCTTCACGAAAACTGAAAGCGAGAAAAAAATGAGACAAAGAACTAGTTTTGTTTGCTGATTTTGCTCACGGATTGACTATTGTGTGCATCTTTCAGTGGTTGGCTGGAGAGAGAAGAGAGACGGGGGTTGCAGTCGGGACAAGTGTGGTATCTCATTTCCATAACTTGGTGGAGACAATGGACAGACTACGTCATGAGCAGAGTAAGTTCAGATCACAGCAGAATCCTTCGGTCCACTCAGATACAATGTGCAGGCACGAAGGCGTGTCAAATGCATGCTGATGTTGCTTTCGCCTTTCAGCCGACCACTCAATACCTCCCAGATGGAAGCATTGCAAACGGAAAGAGGGACAAGACACACAGTCGAACAGGATCCTTGTGTCGCAATCTTGGCAGAAAGTCAAGCATAGGTGAGTGAAAATATCTGGCTGTCGTTCGCTGTTCTTCACAACTGAAGGGACGGAACACAGAAATTGAAGTGCTCACTTGCAGGTTTGGAGGATTCAGGCACTGTTGTCACTATGGGGTACAATCCAATCACAAATGAAGTCACCAGCAGTCCGGCAAAACACAGGTGAGGGCCGCTTGTTGGAATTTACGGTACTGAAAGCTGTGTCCTTTCCGTGCACATTTGATCAAGATGACTTGTTCACACGGTCCGCCGTCAAAAATCATTCCTTGTTCGGCACATTTCAGTTCTCTCGCAAGCAACACGTCGCCACAGAGCAGTCCGTTCAGAACGTTGTCCTCTCCACTGACGAACGGAGATTCCGTGACGAACAGTCCCAGTCACAGCAGGAACACAACACCGAGTCCATCGCCTTCCCCAAAGATGGGAAAGAAATTGGTGCCTCAGATAGCGCAGAGGCCGGGCGCTATTGACAACACCAGCCTCATCTACCCCAACGCCTCCAAGGTGAGATCCGTGTTTCCTCACATGAGCAGTGCTCCGTCAAATCCTGTTCGGATTCTGCTTTCCTGCTTCTAATGTCAAGCACTGACAAGTATGTTCATTTGGCAGGTGACCATGCTGACGAATGAAGGCGGTCGCTTGAAAAGAGACAAAATGTTGATACGAGGGCGCGATTTTGAATTAGTCCCGGAAGCCGTGTGGAAAGCCCTCTCCGCATGGTATGGAGGATCGCCACCTCTACCCAGATCTGTGAGTACCAATCGACAACAGCAGCCATTACTGTGGCGACTGATATCTGAAAAAAGTGAAGTCCACTGTTTCCCGACTGCAATGTTTTCAGGTGATAACGCCGTCTCACGGGGATGGCACTGCAGAACTTGAGCTCTACCCGATCACAGTGCGGCTTCTGCGACACCAGAGTCAGCCGAACCGCACGACACAGGTCTCGTCTTTCACCGGCATGATGGGTGGCATGGGAGGCATGGCAGTCAGTGAGTACACACACACACACACACACACACACACACACACACACACACGGACACTGCACACACAGATCATGCACACCGACGCGCTCATGCGTGCACATGCGCGCACACGGTCAACTGGGAGAAATGTGTGACACACGTTTGCTTCTCATCACATTGACGTTCATTTGCAGCAACGGCAGGGATCACGCACACCGCTCCGATGACGCCCAGAAGATACTTGGCATACTTGGCGGCCTTCAGCAAAAAACACACCCTCAAACAAGTCTACGACTTTTTGAGTACCAGGCTGAGGATCAGCAAGGAAGACATGCGCTTGTGGAAATACAGAGATGAGGTTTATTTTGAAACTGCTCAGAACTTCGCTTTCGCTCAGTTGTTCAGTTCATTTCGTGTACGGATTTGTCATTTTCCTGTGCTTTTTTCCCAGCAAAACATGACATTGTTGGAGGAGGAAGAGTACACCATGGAGGACATGAGCATTGACGAGAATCAGCAGCTTTTGATAGAAGGTAATAGAAGTCGTTTCTTGTGAGTTATGGTCGTGAAATGAATGGTGCAGGAGCATTTGGAGCAATCAACAAAACTCCTTGTGGAATCACGTCACCAAATATTTTCAGTGAGAAACAAGGATTTGACGTGGCCGGAAGAAATGTCTCAACTTGCCAAAACGAAAGCCAGTGCGGACAAGACGAAGCAAGGTCAGTACGTTCATCAATTGGCGCGGTGTTGAACGAGATTTGCCCGTGGTGATGTACTTGTTTCTTTGCATTCATCTTCGATGTTTTCTTTCTCACTGACAGTACCGACACAAAGGGGTGCCACGGGCCTGAACAACTTGGGCAACACTTGCTTCATGAATTCCTCTTTACAATGCGTGAGCAACACGAAAGCACTGACCCTCTACTTCAACGGGGGACTCTACTTGTACGAAATCAACAGGTAATGCTGATACTGGATGCTTCTTGTTTGAACTCCATTTGGTGTACTGCACGAAGACACAAGACAATTGATGTTTGCGGGAAATGTGCATTTTGGCTCCTTCAACAGGACAAATCCATTGGGGATGAAAGGTCACATTGCTCAAAGATACGGAGAGCTGGTGAAAGATTTGTGGGCTGGAACCTCCAAATCCATTGCGCCTCTGAAGTTTCGGGTGAGTGACGTTCTCTTGGTGGACTCTTTATCGACACTCCAGGTTTGCAAAAACGATGATGATTTTAATCCCTTGTTCTTTCTTTTTTGATCAGTGGACAATCGGCAAGTACGCTCCGCGCTTCAACGGGTTTCAGCAGCACGACTCGCAGGAACTGCTCGCCTTTCTGCTCGACGGGCTGCACGAGGACCTGAACCGAGTCACGAAGCGACCGTACGTCGAGCTCAAGGACAGCGACGGGCGGCCCGACGAGATCGTCGCGAAGGAGGTGGAGCAAACTTTTGAAAGTCACTGTGTTTGTGTTAGCTTTGGATGCGGACTTTGTTGTGAGCAGAACACGAGACCAGGGATTATTTGATGTGCAGTGCTGAGTTTCTTTCAACAGCAAGAAATGACTGAACAAACTTTTCTTTGCAGGCGTGGGACAATCACATGCTGCGGAACAGGTCCATTGTGGTGGATTTGTTTCATGGTCAGCTCAAGTCGTGTGTGCGATGTCTTTCATGTGGCCACACAAGCGTGCGGTTTGATCCCTTCACCTACCTGTCCCTGCCATTGCCTATGGACAGCTGTATACACGTGGAAGTCTTGGGTAGGCACGCCAAACTTCGTGTTGATATACTTCGTGTTGATTTGTGATTCCAATGCTTCATTTTCCTGTGTTGTTGATTGGTCGACGTGGTTAATGGAAATACATCCTATGTCTGAATTTGCAAAGTGTGAACTGTTTGTTGCAGTGATGCGGTTGGACGGGTCGATCCCGATCAAGTACGGTCTGCGGCTGAGCGTGGATGAGAAGTACAAGGCGCTGAAGAAGCACGTGTCGATCCTGACGAGCCTGCCAGTCACCCAGATCCTGCTCGCCGAGGTCATGGGCGCCGTCGTCAAGGTCAGCTTTCCCAACTTGGCGCTTTGTTTGAGGTGAAACAAACACACCACAGACAAAAGAGACGGGTGTTGTTAGTGGATAGTCTGTGCTTCAAAAATGATGAATGCAGTCTTTGTCGTAACGTGCTGTGACACAGTGGGTATGTGGAGCTGTAAAATCTTATGAATGCCTGGTGTCTTTGTCTCGACAGAGTTTGCCAGACGACGGCCAGAAGATCAAGACTCCGCTTGGTGGCTCTCTCTACGCGTACGAGTTGCCACCTGTTGCCGATATTCAACCCATGACGGTGCTGGAAGAGAAAGGACTCGCCAGTGTGAAGCCGTCGCCAAACGGAGGCCTCAGTCAAATTCAACGTATGCACCAACCTGGCGCCAGTATGTTCACAAAATGATAAAGCGAGTGTTGTCTGCAATCGTCTTCATTGATTTGAGGAAGAAGATTTATTCTTGTGATCTGCTTCTGGTTTTGGATGTTGTGGACACTGCATGCTCCTGTATCATTCTGTGAACACGCTTCGCTTGGTGTTTGTGGGGATTTATTTGCGGAAGACTTGATGTTTTCTCAGGCTGATTTTCCCAGGAAGACAGCTTGGCTTTGTGTTGAATTGATTTTCATTGACTATTCTTCAGGAGTAACGGCTGTGGGCTCATCCTTTCTTTGTTCTGATTCGACTCCAGCCGAATGTGGCCGTCAGGGGCTGCCACCAGTGAATGCACCGAACATGCAGAAAGCGAATGGAACTGCGCCCAACAGCGAAGCTGCTGCGCATCACAGCAGTTTGGACAGCCGCACGGCGGACAGGCCGCAGAGTCCGCTCCCGAACGGAGGCGTCAAGCCCGGTCACAACAGGCAGAACAGCAACAGGTGCGGGACTCGCAAGTTGAGAGTCATCGGTTTCTGTTGTTTCGTAGCGACTGCCAATGTTTGAAACTTTCTCTGCATTCTGTTTCCAGTAGTTCATCCACAACAAACGGAACCACGACTGTTGACACATTCGATGGATTTGTCATTGCTCTTCACCGAAAAATGGTGCGATCAGATTCTTTCTTTTGTGTTTGTACCACAAATACTTGTTTGTGGTCCACGTTGAATTTGTACAAGTGCAAAGACAATCTTCTCGATTTGCAGATTCGTATGGATGTGTACTTCCTGTCGTCACAAAAGTCCCGGCCGAGTTTGTTTGGAACGCCGCTCATTTTGCCGTGCGACGAGCCGACGACGAAGCAGGACCTGTACGGACACGTGTGGACGCAGGTGTCGCGCCTCGTGTCGCCACTGCCGCCGTCGGAGAGCAACACACCAAACCACGCACAAGACTGGTGAGCAGTTGGCACGAGAAGTACCGGAACACTCTTTGAGAAGACCAACGTCAACTTCACAAATTTAGCAAATTTGTTCAATCGGTTTGAAGACAGAATCAACACTGAGAGAAAAACTGAAATTCAAAGTGAGCAGTTCGCGCCGAAAGCGCTTCTCAGTGACCACAAGCATTTTGTTTTTGCCGTTGTTTCATTTGTTTCGTTTCATTGCAGTGATGATAGCCTTGGATATGAATATCCATTCGCACTGAAAATTGTTCAGAAAGACGGGTTTACATGCGCCAAGTGTCCCTGGTACAGGTATGACTGTTCCCAGAGAGTTTCAGAATTCACGAAAGCAAGGAAGATGAGACACAATATTTCTCATTTTGTGAGGGTTGCTGTTGTGATAAATCATGGAAATAATTGATTTTCCTCAGGTTTTGCCGTGGCTGCAAGTTGGAATGCAATGGCGACCCATTCAACTTTGGCAGTGCTTTCATCGCTGTGGACTGGGAGCCCACAGCCCTTCACCTTCGCTATCAGACCTCTCAGGAAAGGGTGTGTAGAAAAAGAAACGCTTCACATCGTGCGACTGATTTTTTCGCGACTTTGATGCGTTGTATTTTGGTCTTGAAATGGTTGTGATGACCAAAGACATTAGTGTTCATCTTCTTGAAAATTCTGTTGTCGCGTGATGGCAGACTTACAAGGAACACATGAGTGTGGAGGAGAGCCGACGTCTGCAGACTGAACCGATCGACCTCGACGCTTGCCTGAAGGCGTTCACCAGAGAGGAGGAACTAGGAGAGGACGAACTCTACTACTGTTCCAAGTGCAAAAAACACAGACTTGCTGCGAAGAAGCTGGAGATATGGAAACTACCACCGGTCCTGGTGAGAGTGACATGTTAATTGTGAAGTTCAGCATCATTGGAAACTTCGCAACACACAGAACTTTTGTCTCAGACATGAAACGCCTTCTCTGTCATTTCAGATCATTCACTTGAAGCGTTTTCAGTTCTTGAACAACAGATGGGTGAAATCTCACAAAATCGTGAAATTCCCGACGAGAGATTTTGATCCTCGCAGTTACCTTGCACAGCGCACGCCGCAACAAAAACTTGACTCCTACCTGATGCAAGAGCACAAAATTGAGTCGACGAACAATTCGACCAATCACGACAGGTGAGTTGCAAAAACAAAACAAAACAGGGACATCTTTGTGCAAACAACCAGAGGTTCAGTGAACTGTGTACATGTCACCCGAACGTAAATTCATTGGCGTTCTGTTACCAGCTCCAAAACACTTTCAGGCAACTGAGTGACAAAAATGACAACAATGTGATCCTGTCTACCGCAAATCAAAGCCCTGGATCTGACAGTAGAACAGAGCCGATGGTCAACGGGCAGGCGACCTTTCCAAGAACTTCACCAGGTTCGTTTCTCATGTCGTGGGAGCTACGGTTGACACAACGCGGCAGGCAACCTTTCAACCACTCTCGTTCTCGCTTTTGATGTTGAATTGTATTGGAATTTGTCGAATTGAGTCGGGGGCTTTGCATGAACACAGGAACGCCTCATCAGTGGAATCAGCCGGACGCAGGCGACGTGATTCGGCGGGAGCCGACGGCCGCGGGGGAGGACAACACGTTTGACAGCGACGCCGGGGCGCCTCCGGGCCACACAGGGGATCTTGAGCTCGATTTGCGGAGACCTCGCCTCGTGTCCGAGTCGGAGGATTACACCAATGTCAGCTACGACCTGTACGCAATGTCGGTGAGTCGGGCACAGATTGCCCAAGCCACATCCTCTTTCATTGAACAAGTTTGTGGCGACAGAAATGATGTGTGAACGCAACAGGTGAGAAATGTGAGTCGTGAAATGCCAGTCGCTGTTCACAAACAAATGATTGTTTGCGCAGTGTCACACGGGAATGCTTGGCGGAGGTCACTACGTCGCGTACTCGAAAAACCAAGGCAACAGCAAATGGTACTGCTACAACGACAGCAGTTGCAAGGTAACCTGTTTATGAGGTCATAATTTCGCTGTGGAAACATTCGAATTTTCCCTTGATCGTCCCCAACCCTGCAAATTATGGTCTCACTATGCTCCCGTGTTTTGTTGGACCTGAAAGTTCCAAAATCCTATTCTGCGGTTGCGAACCGCCAGACTTGTTCCGTTGTGTGTCAGTCTGATGGCTTGCGTTGTACCTTCATCTCCTCCCAACTCTAAAACTTCCGTCGTACTTAATAGTTGTTCTTTTGTGCCAGTTTTGTGTGCTTTGCCCCCATCATTCACACATTCTCTTGTTCGGCGAGACGAAAACACACAGCGTGCTTCTTGAGCATTTTTAAGCGTGTGGTCGCCCGAAGGGCCGTATACCACACGCTTAATGTTATCACCCTCAGTCTGTATGTCTGTCCGTCCGTCCGTGTGTGTAAAGTGGGTCTAACTGGGGGGGTTGGACCCACTTTTGGAAAAATGGTCAGTGAGCATCACTGATCATTTTTCCAAAAGTGGGTCCAACCCCCCCAGTTAGACCCACTTTACACACACGGACGGACGGACAGACATACAGTCTGAGGGTGAGAACATTAAGCGTGTGGTATACGGCCCTTCGGGCGAC
>JAAUXT010104090.1_pt1 | contig 14924 bp, 13 predicted proteins | sample 7278171 | NCBI WGS metagenome assembly JAAUXT01 (sample SAMN14350112, study PRJNA611818) | marine sediment metagenome | isolation source: surface marine sediment (1.8m) | place: French Polynesia: Moorea | collected 2018-08 | reverse complement strand
GCTGCTGACATACTTTTGGAAGAGGCTGCCTATAGGTGCTTCGATTTGGCTCGCACCGATTTGGCTCATCAGCCCAAATCGTGCAACCCACCTCAAATCACCTAAAAACAGGGACAAATAGAAGCGCGGACTGAAACTAATAAATTACACGTACCTGTAGAATGAAAGAATGTAGCGAGACTGGTCAATAACATGCAATATTCCTGAGAAACAAAGCGTGCGGAGAAACTGCTAGAGTTAGACTACATTGTACCTGGGAACAAAAAGCACACAGAGTGAGGGTGCAGACACACTGAAGAGCGACGCGCTGGCCCATCATGCTGTGGCGTCATGCTGTGGCGTCGCCCCATTCGGTTTGTTGGAGGCTGCCCTTCCGGCTGTTGACCGCTCTGGGGGCAGTGGGGACAATGCAAATCCAGTGCAATGCAAACCCAATGGGGTGATGCCACAGTACGACGGAACAGTACGACACTGGATGCTGCGTGGCTGGGAGTGTGTTCCCAGACTAACTGCACAATTTTCTGCTTGTGTGTCAATGCGTCCTGTGTCCTGGATCAGCCCCTGAGGTCGTCCGGAGCCCCTTCCTTCTCTGGCTTTCAGAGAACAATGCTGTGGGTTGTGCTGCCAAAGGTCACTTTTTCACATTGAGAGACGCGCGGTTGTTTTGGGGCTGATGTCCAAAATTCCACCATTGAGTTCAGTGCTAAATTTTGATGCTGACGTCAAAAATCGACCACACATCAAGGGGTTTTCACATTGGTGACATGTGGTCATTTTTTGACATTTGCATCAAAATTTAATACGGATCCCAATGGTGGAACATTTGACGTCAGCCCAGAAATCGACCACGCGTCACGCAGTGTGAAAACCACTTCACCCAATGTGAAAACGGTCAAACTCGCCTTACCAAAGCAATTTCCTTCGTCTTTCACAGTCTCGTTGCAAAATTTGTGATTTCCGTCCAAGTTCGAAGGTTCAGCCCTCCATCACCTCAATGCTTGGAATAGCTGCAGGAGGACACGAATGTGCACCACACACCCAAGATATCTGACAAATTGTTAAGTTTGCACTGCTAGCAAGAAATATGAAGCAACCCCAAATCGTTTGGGTTGTTGGGGTCGGATGAACCGGCCCATGTGGAGAACTGATGTGTGACAAGTGAATCTGCATGCTTCACTGGTGATTGAACCTTCCCGCCAACCCTGTTTGAAGCTTTGGTACAGCTTCAGCTTTGAGCATACCTGTGAGTATCTGGATAAGAAGCTGTCCCAATTGCAGCTTGGGGTTGTTAGAAGTTGTGATCAGATGATGGTTGACACTGGTAGTTTTTTTTTAATTTCCTAGCTTTGTGAAGATTTCTCCACAACTTGGTTTGTTTGATTGTGCTTGTGTGGAACACGGTTGCATCGTGAAGAGGGTTCGAGCAGGATGTGGCAGTTGCTGGGTACCAATGGGTACGCCTGTGGGTACAGGGCTGACACCCACACAACAGAAGGGTTTCCCTGTCATGGAACCTTGACCTCCGGCAGCACGAGGCTCACTGATGTTCAGAAACTTTTGTTTTTGCATCAGGTGCGCAAAGATGAGTAAGATGACTGCAGAACGTACTCTCACAGGAAGACCTTTCCTTCATCAGTCGCAACTGGACGAAAGAACACCCAAGACGAAGTTTTAAATTTTGAAAGTGAAGAATATGTATTTGCACAAGTGAAAATGGTAAAATGGTAAAGTACGTCTCAAGTGAGACGTTATGTCTCCCACACACAAACCAAAATGTACACCAGATCCGATCAAAACGATCACGAAATCATTGCACCAAGCATATCCGCTATCGACTGCATGGTGCATCACCACCCTCCAAAGTCACAAGAGTCACACATGATACAGGAAAAAAAAACATCCTCGAATCCAAATGGCAAATCAAGATGTCTCTTCCGGCAGATATGCACACACGAAGCTGGGTTTGCGCACTTCTTCCGCAGCAAACAAACTCAAATTCACTCTTTAAGTGTGAATGTTTCTCTGTTGCGAGTTCCAGTTTGTTTCGTCTGTGTCCAGCTGTCAGTTTGCAACATCCCATTGCGATGGCACGTCAGTCATAAAACATTGCAGTCAGTGATGTGAGGTGTCAGACTTTGGCTTGAGTTCCTGGCCGTCACCACTGAGAGTTCCCTCTTGTTTCTGCACCTCATTGTGGTCGCGTCATGCAGTCGGGTTGTCCGAAGTCAGAGCCTGAACTTCAACACATGGGCCAGTGAGGCATTTGAACAGACAGAGGTGTGAGCTTCAGTTTCAGCCAGTGAATGTGTGTGACCGACAGACAACACAAAACTCATTCTTCGTGAAGGAGGTTGACAAGTCAGGATCTCCTCCAAGTCCCTGCATTTCAGTTGTTTGTTGTCTTCAGCAACACAGCACCACATCGTAAACCACATGTATTGTCTCTGCATATCAGCTGTATGATTCAGGCTCCTCATTGCCAAAACAATCCGATGTTCACAAGGGTAAACTTCACATATCTGCAACCTCCCTGCAGATTTTTTTCTTCAGTCAATATCAACACCTTGTGAACATGTTGCAGGTGAGATCGTTGTATTGCGATGATTGACGCGTGAATTCGTCGTCACAGCTGAACCACATCACAACATTTGTCCCTGCACCACGCTTTGGAATCATTTCAGTCATGTTTCCCTCCATGAGAGTTGTCCATAGGTGGAGCTCAAGTCACTCCCCACAGTGTGTATTACAGCCATTGTACCCTCCACCACGGTCTCACTACACATGGCTCAAGGCTCTTCACTAGCAGGTCTTCACATTATGATACTTGTCTTTGCACCTCTTTATGAACTCCGAATTTAGTCCCGTGCTAAATCGCAAGTCGAGTTTCAGATGCTTCTCAGAGTGAGCATCACAAGCAGCAATCAAATCCTCCACCTCTCTCTCCATGAGCCCCAGACCATTATACAACAGTCGCAAATATGTCAGTTGAGGCAGCTTCCCAGCCCTAATAGCTTTACTCAGACTCTCCACATGCTCCCGGTTCAGATTTGTGGCACCCAGAATCAGCTCCTCCAAACTGGGGAATCCTGGATGGTCGGGTCCTCCAAACAGATCCTTCAGACAGCCAGTCAGGGTGTCGTCAAACAGCGTCATCTTCTTTAGCTGAGGCAGCTTCCCAGTCCGGACAGCTTCACCCAAACTCTCCATATCCTCCCGGTTCAGATCAGTGTGACTCAGATACAGAAACACCAAACTTGGGAATCCTGGATGGTTGGGTCCTCCAAACAGATCCTTCAGACAGCCAGTCAGGGTGTTGTGACTCAGATGCATCTCCTTGAGCTGAGGCAGTTTCCCAGCACTGACAGCTTCACTCAGACTCTCCACATCCTCCCGGTTCAGATTTGTGGCATCCAGAATCAGCTCCTCCAAACTGGGGAATCCTGGATGGTCGGGTCCTCCAAACAGATCCTTCAGACAGCCAGTCAGGGTGTTGTCACTCAGCGTCATCTTCTTGAGCTGAGGCAGTTTCCCAGCACTGACAGCTTCACCCAAACTCTCTATATCCTCCCGGTTCAGATCAGTGTTACTCAGATACAGGTTCTCCAAACTTGGGAATCCTGGATGGTCGGGTCCTCCAAACAGATCCTTCACACAGCCAGTCAGGGTGTTGTGGAACAACAGATACATCTCCTTGAGCTGAGGCAGCTTCCCAGCCCTGACAGCTTCACTCAGATATTTCACACCCACTTTTAGAACGCCATGTAAACTGAGACGTTTCAAACCCACGCGTCCTTGAGGATCATACCTGCTGAACACATTTTTGATATCTTCTTGATTTGCTAAAATCAACGCCAACTTCTGCACTTCACAATGTCTCGACAGGCTCTGCAGTTCGTTTGTCCCCAACTTCGCATTTCTAAAATTCAGAGTAAGCACCTCCTTAGAAGGCATCTTCTGAAACAAGTCTTGAGCAAAAACCTCATTCTCCCTGAGCAAATCTAGACTCTTGAGTTCAGGGCGACGACTCTTGAAGAAAAGCTCCTGACTGAGGTACATTGGGACTTCATCAGACAACCCACAGGCGAACCTCATCACTTCTCTATGTTTGTCGACATCTCTTTTGAAAGGAAACAGCTTCTTCAACTCACTCTGAAAGAAGCGGAAGTGCAAAATGGGACGTGAGGTTGTGAACAATCAATGACAGGCTTGCTGTCAATGGGGAACGATACTTTGGTGCTTTAGCATGCAAAGGAAAAATATTCCAAATACTCAGGAATGGTCAAAGAATGAATAACTCAAGCAAAATGATGGGAATAACACCATGTAGGGTCACGAAACAGGAGCAGAGAGCAAAACAGACTTTGCTGCAGTGTGAATCCAGCAGGTTTACTCCGAGCTTGGATCCGTCCTTGCTCATAGCAGACTCAATTGATTTGCAAAGGTCAAGCCTTGCAGCTGTACGAAGCATACAGAAGAAAAAATATTCGAATCATTTTGAGTTGTTCTGTACTCTTCTACACACACTGACCATCTGAGTAGCTTGACCATCCCCTATTTTTGAGTAAATTTGCGTGATCTGAATGAATGACAACAATAATTTTGACTTTATCTTTGTGACCCACCATGAACAGCCAGGCTTGGATGAATGAATGTTTTCCACTTGCCTGAGCAAGGGTGCTGATGTATTTCCCAGCACAGTACTCAAGGATGAGGAGATGGTGGAAGCTGAGCACTTCCTGTTGCTCCTCTTCGCTCGGGTCATCTTCAGTTCCCATCAGAAGCCCCAACTTTAGGGCCTCTTCGCCAACCTTCTCCAGAATCTCAGCCTGTGAACCAAAAATGAAGTTATTTTCCAATCACACAGGAAACATACATTGTGACAGGGTTGGGCTTTTGGTCTTGCTTGACAATCTACTCTCTGAAGCTCAAGTTTTGACCAAAAATTCATTATTTGAGTCCAGAAGGAGGTTCTGATCTTGAATCAGAAAATGTTTTCCGTGCAGAATTTTGATCCAAAAGAACATGTGCACTTTTGTTCACAAAAGAGAAGATGAAATGAATTGATGAGGAAAATTGTGTGCAGGTTCACAGGCTTTTACAAATCTAATGCAGCGTGCACAAACATTTTAAACAAATCCTCAGCCAAAGTACAAAGAGGAAGCAAAGCATGCCTGAGTGAAGATGAGATCTTTGTTTCCCTGTTGCAGCCTTTCCCAGCACAGTTTTCCTAACTTCACAAGAGCTTCACCCAGCAAGATTTTCATTTCAGCCTCAGTCTTTTTGCCTGATCTCCGGATTTCTTCCCAGTCTGGACACCTCTCAACTATTGCAGAAATTACTCCAGTCCTTGTTTTGGGAAGTGACACTTTGCTCTTGAAAAGAACACAGATCATGTGAAGCATGATTGGAACCTGCATAACTCCAGAAACCTTGCTTGAGATCAATTTGCTGTTCTTGGCCATTTGTATCAGTTGTTTGCACTCATTGGCACTTTCCAAGTACTTTGTGATGTACTCTTTCACTTTGGAGGGATCAAAGCCTGTAATTTCTGCTTCAACATCCATGTAGGGCCTAATTTCATTCAGTTTACTTCTGTCTCTGGAAGTGAGTAGAATGCAGCAGTTTGGAAGACTGTCCTTTGTGATGGCCTTGTCAATGTCTGAGTTTGTTCCTGGTGTGTATTCATCATGTCCATCCAGCATCAGGAGAACTTTCTGCTGTGTTTCCTCTTTGAGGATTTGTGCAATTTTTGCAGATGAAACATTTTGCCTGCAAAGACCTTTGTGCTGTTTCAGTATGATCTCTGCAAGTGGTTCATTTGTCTTGACAAACTTCAGCGCAATATGAAAAATAATGTCAAATGGTTTGAGTTCCTCTGACTCTTTGTTTGCCCAGAGAAGAGCAAGTTGCTTCAAAGATGTGGATTTTCCAACCCCTCCTTGTCCTGAATCAAAGACAGTGTACAGTTCTGTTGAGAAACATGTCACACTGCAACAATCAATGCACAATCAACAAACCAAAGGAAATTCACATTGTACATACTCCCATATTACCTGTAACAAGAATTCTGTGAGGGGCTGTCTTTGTCAATTTGGGATTGAAGAGCTGTGAAACATCTGACAGTGGGAGCTTTTTGATGTTGTTGATGCCCTGATACTTTTGCAGCACATTCAGTTGTGTGTATATTTTTTCAAGGGGAATATTACTGGGACTCAAGGTCCAGATTTTCCCTTTTGCTGTGCTGAATGGCTTTTCTCTCAGAGACTGTCTGGTCCATTCCTGGATATCTTCCATTTCTAAGAAATTAAAATGGCAAAAAAATGACATTGAATCCAGTGAAGGCATCAGTACCCAAGGGGTGCACCACAGTTTACAACAGGTAAAAATTGGGAAATAAAAGATAAAAGGGAGCAAGCATTCCTGAAAAAAAGTGTTTCTTCATCAACATGACAGAGATAAAGAAGGGAAAAGTGATTTACCACTTGACACAGCTGATACAATTGGTAAATCTTCTTTGGTCAGAACACAAAGAAGTTGTTTCCAATTGACCTCTCTCAGTCTGGTGGCCAGCAGTTTGAAAGCTCCATATGTTTCACTCTGTTGCCCATACCATGCCTGCAGAAGTCTGTAGGCAGCTTCATTGATACCTTTGAAGTCATTGTGAGCTGAGTTGACTTGGTGATCAGGAAGGTGCAAAACTCCAACACCAAGATTGAGGAGCTCAGTGTAGCTGGAGATGCGTTTGGATAACTCCAGCATGAGAAGGTCAGTCAGACCTGAAAGTGAGGCATGTATGTGTCCAGCAGCTCAATGCCAAGATTGGCACAACAAAGCAACACCTCTGCTGCAAGTATCAAGTGACGAAAACAGCAAATTAAAAAAACAAAACACTTCGATTGATCTACAACTCACAGTTCGCCTGCTCTACTGTTGACCCTTCCGTACCGTGTAATCCTTCTGCACCACGTGACTCCCCTGCACCACGTGATCCGTCTTGCCCACGTGACCCTGTTACTGTATCACTGACACCGCGAGACCCTCCAGTCTCTACTGAATCAACAGCGGCTGTTGAGACAGAAGGCTGGTCAACTCTGGACACTTTGACCTGCTCTGGTTTCTCTGAAATTATTGGTGAATGAAAGGAACAAACAAAATGAAATGTAGTACTCAGTTACTGGTCAAGCCCGTGTTGAGAAGTCTTCCAAGGTATGGTCTCTTTCTCCACATTTGGTTGGCAAACTCTGTTTCCTATATTCGCGGCACGGTGTTTCAAAGTGTCTGACATGTGCAAGCAGTCATGAGGTCCTGAGCGGTACAATTTACCTGGTGAACTCTTCTTGATGAGGCGTTTTCTTTGCCCCCGTCTCTTTTTTATGAGCTTCTTCAGCTCTTCGTACTCGCGCTCCAAGGCGTCAATCTAGAACAGGGAACCAGGCACAGATTACGGAGGGGCAAACTGTCACGTGACCATTCTAATGACAGGTGGGGCCAGACAACGCTCTCCCTGGTCGTCTGGGTCGTTGGTTCATCGGGAAAGAGAAAAATGGCGTAATTTCTCACGTGTTATCCCAACGCATGGGGTTGCTTCAGACATGATGCTGTTTTTTTTTCGTCAAGGGTGTGAAAATCCAAGGTTGCGCTTTCAATCGCAATGACCTATACTCGACCCAATATGGTTCGAACACAGGTTTGTCGATATCCAGACTGGTTGATGGCATTGAATATGCAATACAGAGAGAACACACCCCAACCCGGACATTGCCAACTCCGTTGGTTCGGTTTCTCGGTTCATGCGACGGAATTTGTCTCGTAGAGATGCAACGTTCAATATGCTGTGCTTGCTCGCTTTCTTGGTTCGTTCCAAACAAAATGTGCCAATCAAATGATCAAATTGACCTTGGGTGAACTCAGACAAAATTTGACTGTGCAGGGAGCAGTTCCTGTACAGTCTCACCCACCGTCTGACCATTGTGACTGGGGTCATGAAGGAAGGTCGGCAAGGATTATTTCATATCGGGTGGTGGCGGGGTAGGTCTATTTGGGCCAGGGCAAGAAACCACCCTTGTTGTCGTCGAACTCTGGTAAAAAAAAGGCCCGAACGCGAACTGAGACCTCGAATTTCTTTCATCTGGTCCATTTTTTGTCGCTTGCCGAGAGCACAAAGACCCCCAATTTTCGTGCTGGTTTTTTTTTGGGGGGGGGACACGAAGGTGAGGTGGGTCTCACACGAATATGTTAGGTGCATGTCTGTGAAGCATGACCAGGAACATGAGGCTGAAGTTGTTCGGAGAGAGATGCAACTTGGTTGGTGTCACTCATAACTGTGGCGACACCCATTCTGGGCGTCGGCTCCTCCCCTCGTTCCCCCTGTACGTTTTTTGTTCGGGCTGAACTTATCGTGATAACTGTTGGGGTCATAGTTCTCACCTCTGAACCGGAAGTTGAGGGAGAAGAAGACGCCACCGGCGGCGGAGCGCCACCTTCCGCCATGACGTCGAGTCACGCGAGACGGGAAGTCCTCGTCAAAATCTGGAAAATATGAATGGGCATCCACACTGTTTTGGAAACCACGGTCTGAAAAAAGGCGAAAACTCTCTTGCTTATATATATCTACAGCATCAACCATTGGCTGGTCCGTGTGGAAACTACGAGTGGACAACTGTGCTGTTCGTTTCTTACAGGGCTTGATTCTGTTTCCCGTTTTTCATTGAGTTCACTGATCCACGTCACTGGAAGTATAAAACAAACACCCCCTGTGGTAACCTTTGTTCAGACCAGTTGTGGAGGTTTCCAGGTGCGGTGCCTGTGAACTCTGCGATGACAGCAAGTATATACGACTTGCAAAACCCCAAGTCACGCACGCAGTCAGGGCAAAAAATTGGCTTTTCTGATTCCAACAAACTTTGGTGTCACAACAGCGTCCCATAGGTGCGACTTCTGAGGACGGACAGAACTTGCCACTGGAGTCATGTGCTGGAAAACCGCGCAATTTACACCATCGGTTCACCCCCAAAGATCAATCAGTTGCAGGATGAGCCGTTTGAGGTATCGCAGGCCATAGGAGTCAGCTGAGTCCAGTCCCGCTTTGTTTGTGAAGGCGGGTCCTTCTGGATTCCATTCAGGGAGCAACCACCTCCCAATGCCACCAACTTATGACCACAGGCGTGTGAATGACTACGCATCCAAGTTCAACTTGTCAGCCTCTGCGTGTAGATTTGCGATGGCGTGCCTGACTGTGTGCTGCTGAATACCGCACATTCCCTTGGCCTCCACCCCCTCCTGACAGAACGCAATGTAGACAAGGTTGGTCGGACCCCCCCCCCCCCCCCCTCAACCATCCCGAACCTGACTGACGCGCGGCACCCGCGTGCGCGCGAGTGTGTGCGTGTCTGTGTCTGTCGGAGGGCGGGGTCCGGAGTCTTCCCACCCAATGACGCCCTGAACTGACCTCTAGATCCGCCGTGTTGTCCGCTGCGGGCTCGAGACGTCACTGTCGGTTGTGCCGAGAGGGGATGGAGTCAACCGGATTCTGGGCTGCGACTGAAAAAAAACGGACAATTCAGTAAGGGTTTTCACGTTGGTGACGCGCACGTCAAAAAATTGACACCCGCGTCAAAACGTTCCATTGGGCGTCATGTTGAATTTTGACGCGCGCGTCAAAAATTCTGACGCCGCCCAACCGCACGTCACCAAAGTGAAAAACCCTAGTTTCATTTTCCTTGTACAGGATGCTGGAATTCAGTGAGAGTTAAATCCTTTCTGCTTCTCAGGGTGGCTGTGATGCTACGGAAGGGGGCTGGTGCCCAAACCACAGACGTAAGTAAACAAGCATCACTCTGAAATTTTTCGCTCTGCCGCGTCCAAAGCAACCAAAACGGAGACGTGCAAATCGTTACCACGGTTCTGAGGTGATAGATGCACCTCTGGATCCGCCGCAGCCTGTGATTCCGACCACTGCCGTGAGGCGACCGTTTCAACCGGACACTGGGGACACGACTGCAAAACAGAGAACACTACCCAATCACACAAGCGCCAAATGAAGTTTTTCTGCGCAGCGAAGGTAACAGAGCAGTTAGCGGGGCGTAGATTCCTTTCCGGGAGCATTTTTTTACCAAAAGAGGCAGAACGAAGTGTGGCGCTTTCCCAAATGGATCCTCCATCTCTTCGCACGGGATCAAACAAAAGGGCTCAGCTCAGTTCGGTGGATTTGGGGGGCGCAACAACAACGACAAAACATGAAACTTTTGAAAATAGGTACTTGGAACACAAACCAAAATGCTGTTATTGTCCTTGCGCAGTTCAGTGAGGGCGCTCGTGGGTAATTTCGGAATCCGATGAAACAAGAACATTTTGGAAACAGTCGCGTCTTCTCACCTGAAATGTTTCCCATGTGTCAGCAGGAAAGAACCGGGAAGGACTCACCCTGGCTCCCGCTCACTCTCGGCCTTCGGGTGATTCGTCAAGCTCCTCACGTACGACGCTCACGCACGACGCTCGTGTGTTTCTGAACAACAAAAGAACAAAGGTTGACTCATGCGAATCCAGGGGTCCCAGGCACACTCTTTCCTCTGCATCTGAAAAATGAATTTGGCCCTGGTTTACCAATTGTTCTACTGGGTTTGCATCATGGCGGTCCATCATGATCATGAGTCCAGATTCAAGGAAAACCAGTCTGGAATGATGGAAGAACATGACCAGAACACGCAAAATTGCAAACATCAACGCTTTTCCATTGCCTGTCTACAAAAACCACATGGTCTATTTGCACAGCCTTTCAGTCCATAGGGCGGCGCCTTGCTGCTCTGCTCATGCGTCAGAAGCCCACCCTGCTGCTGCTGCCCAGTACCACACTCATCACCTCCACCCCTTAAATCCGTGCCTCCGTCCCCACGTCCTGCTTTCTGCCCCCGGTCCACAATCGACTGCACCCCCGCCCCCCATGCCCCGCCCCCGATGCCCATCTCTCTACCTTCGTCCCCTGTCTTGTCTTCCACGTCCTCCATTGCAACCCTCACTTCAACACCTTGCTGGTTTCTGCTCTCCCTGTGCCGTCCCCTATCCCCCACCCCCAACACACACTCCCCTTCCCACTGTCCCAGGCCCCTACCCCAGGTCCCCCGTCCCTGCACAGCCGTGTGTCAAGACAAGACTCAAAATCCAGGAGCAAAAATCCAGTGTCAGACTCCCTGTCCTGTTTGGTACAATAACTGTTCGTCCATTTTGTGCGATTTTTTTGGAAGTCGACATGAGGCCTCTGCCGGGGTTGGACGCTGGACGGAACTGGGCGATCCAGGATTCGTCAGGGAGTACCAGGGTCAACATCCGCCCTCCTAGACACGTGTGCCACTTTTTCTCCCTGTTTTGCCGCGCGCACACACACACGCACAAACAAGAAAAAATGGCCTATTCACATGCCGAACTGGCCCAGTTTGGAAAGTGGCCACCAGCGCAGAAGGTACATGCCGTTCCATGCACGGATCTACCTGGCGTTTCGCCCAAATACATATGTATTTCGTGATCTGTTGCAGCATCACGTGGTGCATATACGAACCAAAGCGTTGGTGCATATATGTCGAGCACGTGTTGCAGGGTCATGGATCTGACTCAGCAAGAACGCTCAGCGTGTTCCAGTGGTCCAGGTTCTGGTCACGGAGGGTGGTGGGCTGGGTCTCAGGCAGGGACCACGTGTATTCATATTGGACGCTCACAATGCAGCCGGTGACAATTTTGGGGAGTAAGGAGTGGGACTGGGGGCATGAAACTGCAATTTCTGACGTTTTGAAAGTGCAACGTAAGAACAGTACGCGTGCTGTCAAAGTGGCGCCACTTGGCCCCTGGCTTGCTATGGAGTTGGGGTGAAGTGGGTGAGGTCAGCCATTTGGGCACACTCGGCTACCCGGCACACGTAAATTAATCGAATGCGTCAAAAGTTTAATGGTGTGGCTTTTTTCTTTTTGTTCAGCAATTGGGAGCAGTGGGCCCAGGATCCCATGGATCGACCAGAAGAGGAGATGTACGCTCTGCTACACCACATTGACAGGAGCTGCAGATTCACACAGGGTACTCAGGGTCAACATGATGCTCCCATTCAGGGATAAATCCGAGACTTGTTCAACACGGTATGGACGCCAAGAAAGGCACCTGCGGCACAAATTGCGCAGACACACGTGTGCATTCATCCAGATATCCAAATCACCCCCTCCCCCCCTGTCGCCCTGAAGTCTCTCTCAGAGAAACGTCCCGAATCTGCCCGACATGCTGGTGCTGCATGAGGATCGTTCACACTGATGCGTCACACGACACGCAAAGCAAATCTGGCTTCCGCAAAGAAACGAGTGCTGACAGATTGACATGTGCTTTTGGATTTTGTTCCAACAAACGGTCAAATACGTCACAAAGTTGCCACCTTGTCGTTCTGTCCGTCCATACGCTTATGATCCAGTGTACACAGCACATGTTTGGATGCTGGTTTTACCCTCAACAACATAACTACCATTTCGATTGCCTTCCGAACATCAGGTGAATTTTGGGTAGCCCACGCAGTGACAAAGCAAAACATGTGAAAACTGAGCGAGCAAATTTGTGTTCTGCTTCTATTCCCCTTTACTTTCAGAATATCAACATGGTTTGTGTTGGGACCAGGACAGTTCCAATGACATTTTTACCTCGAGGCTCTGTGTGCGCCCGGCTTCTGACTTGTTGACGTATTCCTGCACCATTGCGACCCTTCCCCAGGTTGGAACAAACATTGCCTTCCTCATGACCTCAAGTGTGTGTGAGGCCTCCAGCGTGATTCATACCTAACAGGCGGAGTTGCAACACAACTGGTGCATGACCACGACATGAAGGGTTCTCACACGGAGGACGCGGCGTCAAAATTTTGACATGACACCAGAAACGGACTGGATAAGTAATTTTTACACTCGCCATTGGACGTCACACTCGTGTGTCACAAAATCTAACGCCGCCCTGCCTGTGTGAAACTCCCCATTCACACCCATGGGCTCTTGGACCTTGACGAAACAACGCTTCTTCCTGCGCAAATTGTGCACAAATTGAGACACAGTCACTTGACGTATTCATATCACGGTTGGTTGGTTCTTTCACAGAACGCACACGAACGATTGAACTCGGACACTGAACACTGGACGGAACCTGTGGGATCTTCGGTGTCAAAATGCTTCAAACTAAACTTTCCCTCCTGAAGACGGTCACCCTTGTGTCCCCAGTGATAAAATTGGGCCTCATCTTCTGTTTTCAAATGATCGTTCACTTCCTCAGGTCTGGCGCGTGGTTTCTTCATGAGTCATCCTCAACGAGTGGGACATTCCTCCCATGACGCATGGGATTCCCCAACTTTGAAACTTTTGCTGAAACTTTGCTCAGTTTGATACCATACGTGAAACGCTGGATCTTCTGAATACACAACAAGCGAATAAACAGGAACACGAAACACAAACCTGTGAGCTTCAGCAGACGAAATACGACAATTCCTTCCGCGATTGACATACAATGAGGAAACTTCTCTCACACAAACATGGCCGTCTACTGCCATTCACAGGCACTCAAGCGCATACCCTCGTGCCCTTTTAAATATCTGACTCACAACGCTGCCTATCCTTGTGCGGAGCGCACATGTCTTCAGAACCTCTGACTCATCGCGCTCCACAAAGAGCGAGTTCAAGTGGCAAATTTCCTCATATGGAAATTTTCTCTCGCGGCTCCAGGGGAAGGTTGAGGGAAGGGCTGTGGCCCTGAGGGACCCGTCTGAAAAATCTCCACAAGTCACAAATTTGACCTCAGTTCTTTGCATCTGGAGTATTGGAGGGTCGGACACTGACCATCAGAATGGTGGACCGAATGGGCCAGTGAAACCTGGGCCTTTTGGTCATTTCCAAGACAGACAGACACCCCTGGCCCCTACTTCGCAAACATTTGAGATGAGAGTTTCGGCCCCACTGCTCCAACCCTGCATCCGCGAGAGAGATCTCGCCATAGGGTTGTGGTTTGAACACGATACGAACAAACACCTCACAAATGCACACACAAGCGGAGTTAGGAACTCTCAGTGCGCTCAAGCGAAAACGCTGCTGCACTGAAATTCAAACCTCTGACTCGGCAAAAAGTACTTGTCAACTTCTGAGACGGAGACTGATGGACGACGAGACAGCACAACCTACGTGCGTCCAACACATCCAGTCCACACGCACTCATACCTTCACGGCACACTGCACATACACAGACTCTGTCTCTGTCTCTGTCGGTCTGTCTGTCTGTCTGTCTGTCTGTCTGTCTGTCTGTCTGCCTGTCTGTATCTATCTATCTATCTATCTATCTATCTATCTATCTATCTATCTATCTATCTATCTATCTATCTATCTATCTGTCTATATCTATCTATCTATCTATCTATCTATCTATCTATCTATCTATCTATCTATCTATCCAAAAAAGTATATATCTTTCTCTCACTCTCTCTGTTTCTCTCTCTCACGCACAAACACACACACACAGACTCACGCACGTGCGCAGACATCACACATGGTTGCCAACACGCACACTCCGTACACGCGCACACATGTACACGCACAAGCACGTATGCCTGTACCAACGTTTCCACGCGGGTACCTTCATGCCATTGTCATTCCACACATGCTGATGGCTGCTTTCCGACATCTTGACGCACACATACACGCATGTATACCTCCGTTTTTGTGCCGACGCGTGTCTACCCTGTGCGCCCTATTTAATCCCATAGTTCTGCTTCGATGCCTTCCGTCAGGGTATCACCCTGACTCACCTGATCGCAACAGTCCTTTTTAGGTGATTTGAGGTGGGTTGCACGATTTGAGCCAAATCGGTGCGAGCCAAATCGAAGCACCTATAGGCAGCGTCTTCCAAAAGTATGTCAGCAGCAGTTTCAT
>JAAUXT010027127.1_pt1 | contig 14927 bp, 19 predicted proteins | sample 7278171 | NCBI WGS metagenome assembly JAAUXT01 (sample SAMN14350112, study PRJNA611818) | marine sediment metagenome | isolation source: surface marine sediment (1.8m) | place: French Polynesia: Moorea | collected 2018-08 | reverse complement strand
GTAACTTTGACATTGTCTGAGTTACACACCCCCCACAAAAAATTTCAACTCTGACATTGTGTGAGTCAGACATCCTATTTACCACACACACACACACCCACACACACACACACAGAGAGAGAGAGAGAGAGAGAGACAGAGAGAGAGACAGAGAGAGAGACAGAGAGAGAGACAGAGATATTGCCCAACTTGGACATTGTCTGCCCCCCCCCCTGCACACCCACACAGAAAATTTCAACTCGGACATTGTTTGACTCGGACATTGTCTGAGTTACCCCCCACAGAAAATTTCAACTCAGACATTGTCATTCACTTTTCACATTGTCCAACTTGAACATCACCTCTGAGATGAAGTGCTGTACTGCCGATGTACGCGGCGCGCGGCTGATTCTCCACTTGAAAGTCTCGTTGTGTCGCTGTCAGAATTTTCGTGGGTTTGTTGGGAACAAAAACATCAGAGGTTGTTACAAATGTGGAATCTGGTGAAAAGTGAGCACATTGTGGGGTTGCGGTGGTTTTGTGACGGGTGCTCGCAACGACGTGGATTGTGGTGAGGGAGTGCACCCACGGAGACATCAGTGAATCCAGGTGCAGACCATTGATTGTGGACAGATCTGCAAAGAAAGGAGCAAGTTCAAAGTGCGGAAACGGCTCCAGGAGGGCACAGACTTGTTGAAAAAAAAAAATTGATGCCGGGGGCATTCAATCCAAACCAGGTTGGCATGTGGATTCGAAAGTTGTTGAGTATTTCCAACCAAATTCCACCGTGAAACGAGAATTTTTTCTTTCAACACAGCAAAATCTCACAAGCAAATGCCCGGTGCAAGGTGTTTTATTCAGTGATTGGGTTGTGTCAAAAGTCTTCTCGAGAACGAGCGAAGATGGCGTTTTTGGATCGCCCTGATCAGCGCACTTGGCGTGCTCAACACCCGAGCGCGGTACTGATGGTGTTGAAGATGAGTGGAGCAGACAGACCAGGCAGCAGAGCGTTGCTCTGCCAAGCCTCGTGTGTAACAGCAGTTTTGATTGGGCAGTGTAGCTTGCTGGCTGCCATATTTGTCGATTTTGTTAATGCCAAATCGAGAGGAGATTATCAACAACGCGGTCAAATCTGGATTTGTGAGGAAAGTGGGACAGTGATCGCAAGTGTTGGATTGCAACAACGATGTCTTGAGCGTTACAATCCAAACAGTGTCGTTGAAACCAACATGTGACGTTACGACTCCGTTTTTTGGTGTAAAACGTTTGTACACAACTTACGAGAACTGCGTGGTAGGATGTACACCAGTGTTTCACGTGCTGCTGGCGATGTGAATGGCGACGTGACGAGACGAACGTGCGGCGTGCGTGCGTGAAGTATGGACTTGTGAAACGCGCCTCGGCGCCTGGCGTGATCTGAGCGGTGGATATGCACATGAGCAACTGCAAGTCGATACACTCATGGCCGTGTTCAGAGTGCTCAAGCAAAAGTGGTCTTTCTCCACTGGGCCTGGTGGCTGCCTCAGTTGGTGCTTCGGCACTGGAGAGAAAAATTTGAATCCGCAACGAAATGACAAGGACTATGGGACAACGGACGGCAAAACGAAACCCAATGGTACGAGTATGCCCGCTTCCAATCCACAATTGTGGTACATTGGCCGACAGTGCTGGAAGAAGTCTGCCTGTTCGCTGTGGAAGAGCCAACTGGATCTCTCTGGTGGATCCAGTATTGAGTGGCCGACCTCGTTCTCGGCCTCAGAGGGTGGGGGTGGGGGATTAATTTTAGGAGCTGGACCGGGTTCCCGGTCACCCCCAGTCCGCTCCACATTCCAGGTGGGGTCAGGCCATGCCAGTGTTCTTCTGTCTGATTGTCCATCTGAGCTTTTGGCGTGGGAAGTGGCGTCAAAATTGCTGTCGTGGAAGTTGAAAAAAGCCACAGTTCTAGGCGAGTACCTTTGGAAAATCGGCAGATTTCGTCTGAAAATGTGTGCACGACGAAGTGGTCTGGGATGGTGCCGACTGGGGAACAAATCGACATGGAATGGAATGGCTTTGCAAGATGGAATTTTGAAAAGTTGCTTGCGAAATGTTTTACGTTTGTTGTGTCTCTGTGCCGACAGACGAAAACTGCATGGTTTCACTCAAGCTAGACCTGAGTCTGGCATCATAGAATGACGCTTTGTTGAAACGAAATGTACATTGTTAATTGCCAGCCGTTATTTTAGTCTTGTCAGTTTTTATAATTGCATCGTGCTGGATATGATATACGAGGATCTTTCAAGTCAAAATGTCCTTGTGCATGTTGTAGTCCACTCGCAGACTACACTGCCATGCAACAAGCTCATGCAATTCTTTTGTTGCAAACAAAGAATGTGCTCATCTGTGTCCAAATGGGTGCACATCGCTGAACATGCTGAGAGACACTTCGACTTGAAAGATCCTCGTACACCGCCACAGTCAGTGCTGGGTGCCGCGGATATGACTAGATTTCAAGCGTTACCGTGCATGTGCCTCCAGGAAGCGCGTACGCCTACGACGACGCAGACACGTCGAGTGACAGCGACGACGAGGTGTTGCGGCGCTATCAGCAGTCGGTGCAGCGCGTGCCGAGCAACCGCTCCATCCACAGCCAGCGCAGCGGCCGCAGCGCCGCCTCCAAGACCAGCAAGCGCAGTCAGTGCCGACTTCCGTGCGGTCTTCTGTGTTCTTTTTGTGTCGGTGTGCGTGCGTGCATGTGTGTGTGTGTGATGTGAGGTGAGTGAGACTGACTATCTGACCTGCAAATCCTTGTCCCTTTGTCTTTGGGGAAACCAGTGCTACCTTTCGGTGCCTCAGGTTTTGGGTGATTTGCTTTCGTACTTTCTGCACAAAACGGACATGCAGTGGAGACCCAAACAAGACCCACTGCTTTCACACCTTATTTGCTCGGCCAACAGGGAGAGGCAGGAGCCCGAAGAGAAGCAAGACTGGGAAAAACCACTCGACCTGGTCAATGGGTGACGTTCCGTCAATGAAAGCTTTCAGTGTTCAAAATTTTCGTTGATGTTTACGTGTTCAGGGAGGCATTTTTACACACGCCGAACCAGTGTATTCGGCGTGTATATTGATGTTGAAAGCCCCCCTCCCCGCCGGCCATTTTCAGAATTTGGCAAACTCTGCAAACACTTGTCCTCTCAAGAAGGTGTTCAAACACTGCTCAAAAGTCTGTTGGAAATGTGTTTGCACGACGACTCAACGGAAAAAGCCGGTAGTTTGCAAGGTTGACCAGTTGAATGAGAATCGTTGCCTTGTACATTTTGGTTTGTGTCCATGAATGTTTTTTTACGTTCAGGTGCATCTTGATTGCATTGCAAACACGCCTGAATAAACGGAGCAAGTCGAAGCAGAAGAGGTTTGATCAACAGACTTCAGGAATTCACTTTGTGACTTGTTTCGCCTTCAGGTGACGATCCGCGGTCTGCGGCGGAGCGGGGTCCGCTCTCTTCCCCGGAGATCAGCGCCATCGATGACAGCGACGTGGAGGCGGCGGCGGCGGCGGGCGCGCGGCAACGCTCACCCGTCACCAGCACGCCGCACGTGGCCCCCGCTGACGACGAGAAGGGCTCCACCGTCAGCTCTGCTGCGAAGTACGTACACATGTTTCAACCAGTGTGTGTGCGTGTGTGTGTGTGTGTGAACTGCAGGTTCAAAAGAGCGTTTGTGCCACCAACGCAAGGAGTGATGACAATGGAATTCTGCACAAAACACTTTGCAAAGATTCGAGACTTGTACAGTTGTCTTCATGTCATTGTTCCAGGAAGTCGCGGTTGGACGGAGCGCCGAGTGAAGGCGCGTCCTACGTCAGTTCGCACGACCCGGCCGTCGCGCAGTTTCAAGGCCAGGTGCGTCATGCCACTCCGATTCTGCAACTTTCAGTGCTGCGTGCATGAGTGTCTTGCTGTCGCACTGCTCATGCGTAACGTTCTGCGTTGCAGGTGGAGCAGCATAACGAGGGCTTCCAGCACGAGGAGGCGTCGCCCGAGCACCATTCGGCCACGTCGAGCGAGCACGGCATGTCGGCATTCGGCGACACGGCGTCCATGTCGGTGGGCGAGGTCGGAGACGTGAGTACTGTTTCCGTAACCTTCGTCTGACGTGCTTGGATGGACCCTTGACTCAGCTGGTCCGATGTGCGAAGTGCACATCTGCAACCGTCGTGTGAAAGGAAAATTGTCACTTGCTCGAAGAAACACTGTGCTGGTTCAATACTTTGATGCGCGAGCAAAGCGGAACACAGACACCTGATCACATTATTGATTGGTTGACAAGCGAGGCCTGTTGTTGACTCGTGATTTCTTGTGTTCGTTGAGTGTGGACTGTGAAAAAAAGGGTTCTCTTCCTCTGTTACCCATGCGGAAAAAGTGAAAACCCACAAGCTTGAAGACATGAATTCTCTTCATGATTTGATCTCGCACAACCTCGTAGCATTCAGAGGTGGTGCGATTGCACTTTTTATCAAACAAAAGAAAGAGATCAAGTTAAGTCACCCACGGACAAAAAGGGTGCAATGTCGCGAGAAGGTTCTTTTGTGCGATTTTGCTGCTGACAATTTTTTCGTTTTGACTGTGGGAATCTGCAGTGTGTTTTTCATGATTTCCGTCGAATTTGTACCACATCGTTCAGACATCAAATACGTGGCGAACTTGCCACGCGGCCTGACGCTCAAACATGTGTTTTCTTCCCAGTTCTGACGTGATAAACGTGGGAACAGTGCCACTATTTCGGGGTTGTCAAATTAGACCGTCCGTGGTCATTATCTTTTTTCTTTCTGGCTGAGAAATGTGCCAGATTTTGACCTTGAGCAAAATCCGAGAACAGTCTGAAAGCAGACAACTCCGGTGTTGTAGATACTGAGGACATTGGACATGTCTTGGGTCCCTTGGTTCTGCAGAGATATCAAGTGCAGCAGAGCTACACTGCGTACGATGCGACTTGGGGCACAAACCTTCCCTTCTGCACATGTGAGTGCGATTCGCAGGCCACAAGTGTGACGACGCCTCTCATACCCCTGAGCGAGAGGATCAGGGCGACAGACGAAAAGTCGTGGTCAGGTCTTGGGTCTTGAGTTGAGTTCCCGTTCATTTTTATTTCCGCCTTGTGTTCTTTGTTTTGAAAGAGATCCAGATCCATGTGACATTGTTTTCATGTGATACGGTTGTTTGCGCGTGGTGTGTCCAGTGGACTGGACTTGGAAACCAAACTGCGAGGGCTTTGATTTCACCGAGTTTGTACTTTGATAGTTGTTCTGGGTGTTCCTCATTCGTCAGTCTTCTGTGGTGGAGAACTCGGAGAAGGACGGTGGAGTCCTTGAAGCACCGACTTTCGATCTGATCAAATATTTAGCTGCACCGTACAGTGCTCGAGTTTGTAAGGATGGTAGGTGCACAGAGAGGCGCTTATCGATCTTGTGATCCACGTTCCGTGGTGTGTTTTTGTACGTAATGGTGTTCAGATTTCAATTTGCGTGTTCGTGTGTTGGTGCCCCAAGTACTTTCGCTGCTTTGGCATTTCAAATCTGCAGACCAAATCTCCAGATGTTTCAGGTGGAAAAAAAATGTATGCGGACACGTGTTGCCATGTGTGTTGCTGATGAAATTCAAGGCCCGACAAATTCTGGGCAAACATCTTCTGATTCTTTTGTTGTGATGAAACGAAATTCCGTTTGCGTGAACGTGCCGCTTCTGAAGTGTCCGATTTCAGCTAAGTTTTGTCCAGCTGAGGCCTTGGCATTTGTTCGTTTTCCTAAATCGTTCGTGTATTATGAGACACTCGGACCCTGGTGAGTTGTGTGTGGATGTTTCTTTTGTTGAGCTCGTTTGAGTTTCGATTGTTTCCTCCTTTGTGTTGCAGTTCAGTTGTTTCTCTCAGTTGTTCAGCGAAGGATTTGGTGGCGAGTTCCCACTGTTTGTGCAGTGAACCAACAAACAGACAAAACGGTGAATTGTTCGCCGTGGATGAACAACACATTGGTTGTTTGCAGGAGCACCTGTTCGACGTGAGTGACCTGCAGGATCGGGAGCCGGCGCTCATTTCCAAGTGCGGCACGCTCGAGGTCGTCTTCAACTACAGCGCCATCAAGGCCAAGATGACCGTCAAAGTGGGCGTGGCGCGCGACATCCCGACCAAGGAGCGCGGCGGCGCCAGCAATGTGCAGGTGAGATCTAGGACAGGCTGTTTTCACACACAAGGATAAACCAAACAACATGGAGTGGACAACAAGGATGGGGTTTCTGCGAGTCATGTGCGCCAAGATCAGGCCAAATTGTGCAACCGAGAGAAAAGTTCATGGATGTTGCGTGAAAACCGAACGTCTGACCGTGTACCGTAATGTTCGCATTTCACAGGTTCGCTTGCTGTTGCTGCCAACAAAGAAGACCCGACACAAGACGAAGATCAAGCCTGGAGAGACACCCGAGTTCAACGAGACATTTGACTTCAAAGTCCCACCAGGTTCGAGCAGCTCCAGGGTGTGTGTGTGTGTGTGTGTGTGTGTGTGTGTGTGTGTGTGTGTGTGTGCAGAGACAACAAACGACAACAAACGAGTTCGAACGTGCCACTGTCGAGTCGCTCGTTACAGAGGAGGTGAACAACATGGGGCTGCGCGTGCGTCTGTACGGCACGGAGCGCATGCGGCGCGAGCGCATGATCGGAGAGTCGGTCGTCGGGTTCGCGTCCGTCAATCAGGACACGGAGACGACGCACTGGCTCACTCTGGAGCCTCGCAGCAACCTCAGTGTGAGTTCTTCTGCGCCTGCCTCTGAGGGAGGGGGCGATTCTTGCTTTCTGCTGAATCGTTTGGGGTGGCAAAAAAATAGAGCCGAGCTCACGTTCACTGTGCAGATTCAACCTTGTGTTTTGGACTTATAGGGCGGAGACTCAAAGTTGGACTTGTCGAGCCTGTCGCGCAGTGACAGCGCGTCGTCGACGCAGTCGATGCAGCACGGAGGCATGCCCGAGCTGCTCATCGGCCTCGCTTACAACGGCACCACCGGCAGACTGTCCGTGGAGGTCATCAAGGGAAGCAACTTCAGAAACATGGCCATGAACCGGGCTCCGGGTGAGTTCAATTTTCAGCTACGATGGGAAGGCTGCGACGCCTTTTGATTTGTGACCTTCAGGTTTTCAAAAGTGGTGAAAAATGCTGAATTTCGTTGTTGGTGTGTGTGCAGACACGTACGTGAAGCTGACGCTCATGTCGCCGAACGGTCAAGAGATCGCGCGCAGCAAGACGTCGATCCGCCGCGGCCAACCCAACCCGCTCTACAAGGAGACGTTCATGTTCCAAGTGGCGCTCTTCCAACTGCCGGACGTGACGCTCATGACGTCCGTCTACAACAAGCGCAGCATGAAGCGTAAGGAGATGATCGGCTGGTTCTCTCTGGGTGAGTGAATCGGCGAGGGAATGCGAGGCGAATGTTTTCAGTGCATTGCAGTACATGTCTTGGGGACATTTTTAAAAGTGACATGGCTTGTTCCTTTTGTAGGTTTAAACAACAGCGGTGAGGAAGAGTTGGGTCACTGGAATGACATGCGGGAGAGCAAGGGCGAACAGGTGTGCCGCTGGCACGTACTGCTGGAGTCTTGAAGGGTACGAATCTCGAATCACCACGGAAGGTACAGTGTTACTTGGTGGTTTTTAGTTGTACATTCCACCAATCCTATGTACACGCAACACATTGTGTTGACATTGTTCACGTTAGTCGCGAGCACATGAACGTGGCCCAACCGCAGACACAAAGTTGCTGTGACTTACTGCCCTTGTGTCAACGAAGGGTGCCTTCAACAGTGACGAAATTGTTACATGCAAGTGAAATGGTCAGGACTATCAACACGAAATTGGAAAACACGAAGACTGAACACATTTGGGTTCTCAGGGTGGCAAATGAACTTGTTTGTGAGTACAATTTTCGTGTGTGTTCACACACTTTCCGGAGCTGGTTTCTGTTTTGGGTTTCACGTATTTTGTCAGAGCGAATCATGACACAAACCCCATCGGCATCTCAAAAGTTTGAAACATTCCTGCTGGGATTGGGAACAAGCTTTGTGCTTGTGTTTGTTTTGTGACTAACAAAATGAGCAAAAAACTGCGGTTGCGAATGGTTTTGAGCTTTACGTTTCAATATTGCAAGCAATCAGCTACGGAGTGCAAGAGACAGGGTATCTTGCTCTTGGATCCCATTTAACGCCAGGACCTAACTTGCTATGATAACACAGGAGTTGGTGTGATGTGTACATGTACGGCGGGAGCTCATCTTGACGCGACTTTTTTTTTTCAAAAGCATCAGCGGTGAATAAATTCATGTTTTTCTTTTTCGTCACTCCAATCGTCAAAAAATAAGGAAGTGTACTGAAAATGTTTTTATGAATTGAGTGCGTCTTGTTTGTCTGCCGGCCTTGAACCATCTGGACGTGCGTGTGATTGGTCCATTGTGATTTGACAGCTTGCTGAATGTATATTTTTAAAATGTCATTTCTACGTATTTTTGCACTGAGACTCGACACACTGGGTCGTTTCATCTGCCCAAAACACTGTTGACTTTTCGATTGTGAAGTCAGTTAAAACCCGAAGCAACTTTTTTCACGAGATGACACTGGGCAGGCCGACACATAAAATTTGATGGGACATGCAGTGCTCATCGCTCCAGTGTAGATCTTTCAGTGAAAAAGAATGCAGAAGCATTTCACTGCCAAACTCGATTGCACTGTTCACAAGAAAGTTGCTGAGGAGATGATCGAATACTCAGCTGGCTGTTGTAGGGTTTGCATGTCATGTCAGTGAGCTCAGTCAAAACGTTCAGGAAGGGAAGCTAGTCATGGTTGTGTCTCAGCACACAAAGGAATGTCTCACACGTTAGATCACAGATTTTAAATGAGAGTTCAAAACAGTCCCACGTTGGAAAAAGACAAACTTGCGATACAACAGCTACACTCGTATGAGGTCACGAAACGTTCAGGGTTTTTGTTTTTCTTGCATGTGGATCAAATATTGCATTGAATCTCATCATTTTATTTTCGTTTGGGGTGCATGAGATAGGTTTTCACATTGAATTTTCTGGTAGTGAGCTCAGCTTGGCAGATATGCTTTACACTTTTACGGCTTGTCCACACAGGTTCCGCCGTGCGACGTTCCGCCGAGTGTTCCACTGACGGAACAATTTCGTGCAGTGAACGATATGTTCCTTCATGTTCCATCATGTTCCGTTAATGGAACCAGTGTGGTGGCTTTTCTCAAATAACACTTCGCGCACCATTGCATGAATTTTTTGTTCCGTCATGCGCACGCACGACGGAACATCTGGCGGAACCTGTGTGGACAAGCCGTTACAATGTTCACTTGTGGCACTTTGCGGGCGTGATTTTTTGCACATCGTAAAAAGTGCTTCAATGCTGTCTTGTTAGTGAGTTGATCTTGGAATTCCTCAGTTTTACTTTTTGGTCTCTGTGATACTTGTTCTGCACGAGTTGGTCTTGTTGAATCACATTCCCACCGCCCGTGGATCCACGGGCGACGAACGAATTCCTTTCCGTGAGCTCGGGTGTTTTACAGGATTCCATACACTGCAGAATTTGCTGGCGAAATTGTGAATCTTACTATTTGCAATTGTGGTTCGAAATGAATTTATATTTTACTTGATTGTACAGATCGTGCATTGACTTTCCTTCAACAAGAAACATTAATGGTTGTTAACAATAAAGTGCGTTGAGAAACATGTGTATTTGTCTCGTTTGAAGCAGTGATTGAGTGTATATTGCTGGTGTCACCCTTTACACACGCGCAGAAAGACGGAATCACAAATAAGTGCCGTACTTTTCGGGGGAAGACCGTGCTTCCTTTTTGTGTGGACGTCTTGTCCTGAGCAGTCGATCACGTCTGCTCTTCTGGAATGTGGCGAAAGTCGCGGTCATCAGATTCCTGATATTGGCCTGGTCTCTCCGTTCCATTTCGAACTTTTCGCTTTGTTTGTTCTGCTGAAAACGTCCCGGCTTCCTTGATTGAAAGAATGTCAAAATGAAAGGAGTTTGAACAAATTACAAGTCATTTATTTCGACCAGCATAACTTCAAACGTCGTTCAACTGTCATGTGATCAACACGCCCAATACTTTTTACCATTCAACATAGTTGGAGCAACTGATGGAAAACGCAGTCATGAAGTTTGGTGCAGTTATGTTCAAGAAAATGGTTTTTTGTTGTGTTTGTCCCTTTTCAAACGGTTCCCACCACTTCACAACACGCACGCTTCAGCAGTCAAAATTTCAATGCTTGTTCACAAATCAAGTTGACGATCAAGATGGCACGGAGGGCACTGTCGTTTTCTGACATGCGACAAACAATCAACGAGATGAAAAGACGAGCCACACAAATCACGATTTTCAAACCAAATCAGACTTCTTCATAAGATCTTGAAGCCGATTCAGACGCTCGTCTATGTCCGTGAATTCCTCGCTTCTCTCGTAGTAACCCTCATCCAGACCTGCAAAAGAAAAACCAACTTGTGAGAAAAACTTTTGACCTCGCAATGCGCGGTACTTACGGTATGTCATACTTGGGCCTCTGCCTGTGAAAAGTTTGTGATGTACCGTGCCTACCAGTTAGAATGTCATGTTTCTTCTTCCACCCTTTCTGCGAAGGGCCTTTGTCTCTTTCGGGTGTGCTGGACACGAGTGTACCGACCTCGTGACTGCGGCCAGAATTCGTGTACAACTGAAAGTGAATGACTGGTGTGAAAAACAGGATGACATTTTCAGACAACACGTAGTGGAACAACGTTGAATGGAGAACTTACAATGTCGGGACTGGACGGAATGTTTGGCGCAAAGTTCTTGGAGTGTGTGAAGCCTTTCGTTTCCCTCCTGGAAAAACACCGGAGAAGAATGTGGTGAGTTTTTGTGATGAAGCCAAAATTTTCGGCCCACGGTATTTCGGCAAGCCGAGGAGCTGGGTCACTTGCGATGGTGTTGTTATGTCTGTGTGGTGTGTGGACAGTGTGTGTGTGTGTGTGTGTGTGTGTGTGTGTGTGTGTGTGTGTGTGTGTGTGTGCGTGTGTCTGTGTGTCTGTGTGTGTATGGGTGGGTGGGTGGAGGGTTCTGGCAGGCAGGCAGCCATGACCCGTTTTGTGAAACAATGCATGTTGTGAGTGCAATGCTTGCTGCAAGGAGCTTTGGGCTCGTTGATCTTTCATCTTTCGTCGAACACAAGGCAACAGAAAGGATGAAGCGAGTCTTCATTCATGTCAGAAGACAGAGTCAGGAAAAACTTCATGCTTACGAAAGTCGCGATTCTGCGTTGTCCGAGTCTCTTCCGATCTCACTGAGCGAATCGATGGAGTCTACAGATGACGTTCTGCTTCGACCACCACCAACTGCAGAAACATGACAGTGCGCGTCCCGAAACGCCCAAGGCATTGCACATAAAGGAAAATTCTGTCTCACATGTTTTGCTGAAGTTCGGAATTGATTCACAATGGAAACAAACGATTCACTTACCCAAGGAAGACCTGAGGACTCTGCTTTCCGAATGGCCGTTCAGTGTGCGAGGAGAAGGTGTGCGTCTCCGCTGAGAACCGCTCAACAACGCAGACCGCACTGCGCGCTTTCTGTCAAAACCCGCAAATGTTAAACTTCACTGGTTTGCCAAGGACAGCAATGAGAGACAAGCAGAAGCAACTCAATCACACTTTGCACGCACAACAAGCACTTACTGCTTTCTGGCATTTTCATTTCTTTTCCGCGCTTTTTCTTCGATGTAAGCCGTGGGGTTGAAGCGAGGGAATCGGGCACCTGCAACGGCACAAAGCGACTGATCAGCAATAAGAGACGGCAACATGATGAAGGAAGAGTTCACTTTGCACTACAACCGCACTCGACGTGAACCAAATGACAACTGCGCGAAACGACAGCAGCATTTCTCCCCCCCCCCTGCCCCCACTGCAGGCGAACTGTCTCCGGTGATGCGCACACAACTAACCATACAAACGAAGCAAGTCGCACCTGCAGCGGACACAGTCATCTTGTAGCCCGGTTGAGCGCCGGCGCTGCCGGGTCTGGCGTGCTCCCTGGACGCCGAACGGTCGCGTGACGCGCTGCGCTCACGCGCCATCGACCCCAGCCGACTATCCCAAGAGCGGTCCCGCTCGCGCGATGCTGACCGGTCCCGTCCAGTGGAAGACCTGGCAGCAACCACTGAGATCTGACCTTTTGTTTTCGTACTCCTCCTGCGGATCAGGCTCGTTCAACCCGACCCTGATCTTAAATTTGTTGCAATGTTCCCGACAAACAGTGCAAAACGAAAGTTCTGACAGAATGACAAGTCCGAAAATCTTCCTGGCTGCATCTGGAAAATGTAATTGCTTGTAATCCTTTGACTTCTCAGTATGGTAAAGTGCAGGTCATCTTGGTTGACGCAACTGCAAGGCACTGCGAGTCTGAAGGAGTTCATTGATCAAAACAGACACGCCGATGCTTTAGAAGCCGGCGCATGGAATGTCACAGGTGTTCTACCTGTCTCTGGAAGTCCTGGAGGTGCGGGACACACGACTGGAGAACGAATTCTCGCGAGACGAGGCGCGGTTCGACGTGAAGGAATCCTGCCGCGACGTGCGACGTGATCGCCGTGAACCGTCCATGGTCTTCACGCTGTCACTGTGATGACGATCAAATTGATTAGCAGTGTGGACACGCGCCTCAGGTGTGACATGTCTCATGTGAGCAGTTCGCCACACAGTCCCTGAGGCTGACCAGAAACAGTGCAGGATGGGAAAATATAAATCTCCACCCCCTGCACATTGGGGGAGGGGGTGGATTTTAGCCCTTTGACTGTCGGTGGAAACTTCGGAACTTGAACAAACTCCAAGTGAAATTTCTACTGTGTCCCTTTGCAGGGGAAGGAGGTCAGACGTCGCATCAGCAGATTCCAGACTGTAAAGGAGACAAACACTGACCGTCTGTGAAAGGCCAGCTCATTGGTAAGACTCTTCACTCTGGCTTTCAGGTTTCTCTCACTTGCTTTCAGTTCGTCAACCTGAAAAATCCCGCAACCTCAAAACATTCACCTTGGAGCATTTGGGGTGGTCTGTTGAACCGAGGACTGACATCTCTACTTGCACACTGACCTCGTCCAACAAACGTCTGCACTCCGCATTCCTCTTCATGCCACTTTTCTGATGCTTGGTCTTCTCTCGGAGAAGATCGCCTTCAAGCGATTTCACCATTGTCTTCAGGATGCGCACTTCTTTCGCGGCCGACCCCTTCGATGTCGCCTCAACTTCGCGTTTGTACTCAATCAAATTTGCCTCAAGTTGCTGCTTCTGTTGTTTCAACTTGTTGATCCTGTTGAACAGGGACTCAAGCTTGTCAACCTTCTCAACAACTGGGAGCAGAGAAAATTCGACTGGATCTCTCTTGCTGTCAGGAAGAAAACTTACTCATTTCGCAATTTGTCTATTTCTCGTAATCTGTGGTCTCTCGAGTCCTGAAAGGAAAAGCAATCGTTGTTCGACACTTGTTCTGTGTGAAAATGGCAATGCAAAGCGGAGTGCACACAAACTCGAAACAGAGTTGCTCGCACACGCGTCGCTTTCAGGTCTCATTCACTGTCTTCGTTGAGCAACACAGAATGAGCGCACCGAGGACCAAGTTGCACAGCACACAGACCTGGGTACGCAATTGTTTGATCTCTCTCCTCAAGCTGCGCACCGTCTCCTGCAGAGTGCGTACGTCCGGTTTACCCACGTACGGTAGGGGCAGCGGGTAATGAATCCTGTAGAAATACACACAAAACACTGCACCACATGGAGGCTGGCTTTCAGTTTAAAGAACGGAGGAAACCCACAAAAAGGGCCTGACAGAACACACACACACACACACACACACACACACACACACACACAGCAAATGACCAAAAATGTTTGCCTGTCAAACTCGACGGTGTAGGTGAGAATGAGGTATCGCTTGGAGCCGAGGACAGCGGCAGGTGCGGAAGGGTGTGGCCGCTCCGCACCGCATTTCCGACTGCGCAGACTCTCCAGGTCCGTGTAAGTCAGGAGGTCCAGGCTCACTGACTCGCTGTTCTGCTCAAACACAACAACACAAACCGATCACGCGCACGGTTTTCAAACAGATCTCGATGGTGTAAGCAATTGATGTGCTGTCGAAAATGTGGCATCAAACCTGTTTTATTGCGGACTTCAACATGCTCACGAAGATGGAAAATTCCTTGAAGTTCCCAGTTTTGTGAGTGAGATCCTCTACATCTGAAGCAAAACCAAAGAACACAAGATTAAAATTGAAAAGAGGTCCCAATTAATGACGCTGGATGTTTGGTTTGGTCGTCACGTTATTTCTCAGTGAGGTGTGCAAAGCCTTCCATTGACACCATCATTGCCAAAAACACTCGACAAGTCGGTCATTTCTTTCAATGTTTCAATAGCGTACAGAGATGCGTAGACTCAACGAAATATTTGGTTTGTCTGAGCTAGATTGCACTCCAAGAGCAAAAATTTCGCTCCTGACTTGGAACACATACGTACATGCTGCGTCAAATGATCCTCTCCATTGGTCCCCAGTGAGTCGATCTTCAACTTCTACAGTCAGTGTCGAGGTGTCAACACCCATCGAGACCACGTACTCGACTCCTCTGAACACATACTGATCGACCACCGTCTCGTCCATGTCTGAAACCAAGAAGCGAGCAGATTCCTGTTGTTGGATTCCAGCAGGCAAAGTTGCAGGCCCTTGCAGGCAACAAGAATGCTACGCATAAAAAGCGTGTGGTCACATAAACGTTCGTTGTTCATAAATGCCTTGTGAGAGGCAAGATATTACCATTTGGAAAAAAATTTCCTGGACCCACTTTTCACCCAAAGTGGGTCTAACTAGGGGGGGGGGGGTTGGACCCACTTTGGGAAAAATG
>JAAUXT010000655.1_pt1 | contig 14932 bp, 11 predicted proteins | sample 7278171 | NCBI WGS metagenome assembly JAAUXT01 (sample SAMN14350112, study PRJNA611818) | marine sediment metagenome | isolation source: surface marine sediment (1.8m) | place: French Polynesia: Moorea | collected 2018-08 | reverse complement strand
GAGTGAACACCAGTTCTTGGACTTCATGTGCACAAATTTTCAAAACCAAAATCCATTCCATTCATTTTGTGTACGGGCTGATCGGTTATATAAAAAGCGTGCCTCGTATGAATCTGCTGTTGTCACAGTTCGCGTAAGGACCTTCGTTTCAGAGGACTCATTGCAGAATTCTGCAGCGAGAGTTGAGTAATATGGAAACGATGTCAATCAACAGAAAATTTACGAGAGTTCAGGTTCGAAAACGAATAAGTGCTGACGATACTCGCGCCTAAATGAATTACGCACAAGGCCTCAACCGAGACAAGAATACACAAACTGGGTCGGTGAAAGAAAAGAGCTGCGTGCGCCCTGTTTGTCATCTTCCCTGATGCACAAACATGAACATCCACATTTTGCAGGTAGCTTTGGTATGGTTCAACGTTTTCTTGTTTGCGAAGGCTGTGGAATGATGTTTCAATCCAAACATCAAGACGCTCAGCGTCGTGCGTTTGAATTAGGGTGCGAAAGAATGAGGAAACCCCATGCATGCAGCACTTGTCATTGCAACTTGAGATCTGCTGCATGGTTTTTGTTGTGAGCTTGCGCATATTTCTCGAACAACCGCAGGGCAAGTCAGCTCCCAAAATCCAGCTTGGTGCAGGGTGTTCTGGTGGTTCCCTGTGGGGTGAACTTGAAGCTGAGGCTGCGTTGTGTCGTCGCGATGTCACTTGGTACACGTTCGGGACCAAGATTCGTGGGCTTGTACATGAAGATAAACTTATTCCAGTTCGGTGGTCCCTCACAGAGACTCCGCCGGGAAAATCGTCCTATTTGTCATGCAATTGAATTTCAACTCTTCTCATTTTCCTGGTTGCACTTTCCTGGTTGCACGCCCGATGCACAGGCGAGCTGCGAAGCTCACTGACGCAAGTCTGCGTTTTCCCAGAGTGTACGTAATGATCAGTTTGAGTCCCATGTCCCTTCGCAGCATATCATAAACCTGGGTAACCTGCGGTCTGCCACGCGGCAGCAAATGGAAGAACTGTGTTCGTGTTTCAGAGAATCCTGACAATGAACAGAGAACCATTCTCAAGAAAGAAAGATGTAAAAAGCTGGCGATTTCCTTTCCTGACATTACACTTTGCAAGATAGATTATTGACAATACACCAGGGAACGAATTACAACAAACCGTAGCAAAGCACGCAAGGCTTTGTGGGCCCCGATAATACCAGTCCCCAGGTACATGCAGCTTTTCTGTTCTCCTTGATCTGAAATGTAATTGAATTTGTTTCTGCCGTTTTTGATTGGACTCAACGGAAATTCTTTGCGCAAACTACTCAAAACCCAGGTGCAAGAACACCAGGCTACTCACCTCTCGCTTGCACAGTAAACCAAACGCTCTGTGGGTCTGACGGACCTGGGACACAAGTTATCTGCAAGATTTGGCGCTGTTCCGTCTGTTCGCTCGCGTGTACGTGAATCAACAAGATAGTTTTTGTAATTCCTGGCGGTGTATCTGTCGGTTTCAGCGTCCATTCTCTGTCATCGCCTCCTGGAGTTGATGACAGATTGCTATGCAGCTCTGTCAGGCTGATCAAAATTAATCTTTCATGAGATTGTCTGCTGGAGAGCAGGAACAATCTGGACTCGTCCCGTCACCTTCCCTTTCGTCGTCTCATCCATCTTCATTTCACTGTTTGGAACACGGACTTCGGTGCAACAGACCACCTTGAGCTTCAACTGAAGTAAATAACAAGCTTATAAATATTTTAAAATCGGAGTTTATTGAAACTACCACAGAGATACAGGAGGAGGCGAAAGAAAACACCTTTGGACCGACTTGAGAATGTTTTCTGGACCCGCTCACTCAAATTTTTTTCGGGTGTTTTTCAGGAAAGATTGTTGGGGCCTGAACCGTGCACACACTGTGCGCCTGTCTCCATGGCAGGGAAACGGGAACCTGAGAAAAACAAAGAACCCAAAAGTAAATTTCACCGGTCGAGTTTTATTGTACTGCTGCGCATGCACAAATGTTGAAACAAATCTTGTTGGACTGGATGTGCAATCTTCTGGACTTCTCTGTACACCTGTACAGAAGTGAGATGCAAAAGTTAACTGGAAACTGACACTATGGCGTATGTAGAGATCTAAAAAATGATACAACTTCAATGAAGTTTTTCAAGTTTCATTGGATTCCAATGATTCATGACAGCATTTGAAATGGAGCACACCGTGGGTGTCGACCTTTGCCCCCCCCCCTGGTGTAAGAACGTGTGTTTGTTCTTCGAAACATGTGCACAATTGCATAAGTGGATCGCAACAAGCCCCCTCCAATCTCTTCCGAAATAACCAGTACTTTTTACAGATTGATTTCATTTTGAAGTGGAGTTCCCTGGATCCACTCCTGAAAGGAATGGACAATGTACACACCTGCATGCGCCTCTGTACATTTTTACAGCTCTGTTTTCTTCGTGATGCTTTTGCAAAGCGACTTCGCGCAGTCGCCGCCTTGTCTACTGCAGAGGCGTCAATACCGAGCCAATCGACCCGAAATGCTTTGTTCGAGTTTCGACACTGTTTTCTTGAAGTGATTATGTCGGGAAACTGACGAAAAGTCTTTGTGATAAAAATCACCAATTTGCTTTGGCCCATTACTTCTGCAATCCAATTTTGCACTTCCCGATTTCATTTTGTTTTGCTCATGTCGGAAGATGACGAATCGTTTATGCTGCAAAATTTATGACAAAAGGTTCAGTTGTAGTAGATGGGTTCCTCGTACTCATCATAGTAATAGTAGTAATCGTGATCACACGTCAGCTCCCGCTTCGGGACCCGGACGAGGGGCCGGCCGTAGAGATAGTCGGGTCTCTGACAGCGCACTTCCTGCAGGTCAACGAACACGGCTGCCTTCACCGAACGTTTCTTGTACTCCTTTCGGATCCACTGCAGCAAGCAGTTGCAAAGCCAGTTGTTCTCGGCGAGCCAGACTTCCCGGATTCGTGATCCCGGGTAGAAGAAGGTGTATCCGTCCAGCGTGATCAGCTCGTTGTTGCGTAGGTCGATCTCTTCCAAGTTGGGCATGTTCTCGAATGCAAATGGACTCAAGTCAGCAATGGCGTTGTGGCGCAAGTTCAAACTGATAAGGGTGGCGGAGCCGTTAAAGGAGCGCGCGTAGATCTTTTTGATGTTGTTGTGCTGGAGCTCCAGGGACTCCAGTTTCTCCAGATTCTGCAGAGCGTCTCGGGGGATTTTCTTGAGTTTGTTCCGGTTGAGTTTCAATGTGCGCAGCGTGTTCTCCAGACCTTTGAACACGTCTGCATCGAGCTCGCGAATGTCATTGTCATCCAGATTAATCGACGTGAGTGAAGGCAGGGCGAAGAACCACCCGGCGTCCAGATGCTGAAGACGATTGCTTCCAGCGAACGAGAGTCCTCGGAGGTGCTCCAAATCCTTGGCCGGAAGTCCGAGGAGCCCGAGAGTCAAATTGACGGAGTCCGCGGTGAGAAACAGCAGGCTCGTTCCCATGAAGGCGTCGTCCTCTATCACCGTCAGAGGGTTTTTATCGAGCGACAACACTTCAAGTTTTGTGAGATAGAGGAAATCATTGTCATACAGAGTGTGGATTTTGCACCCCACAACACTCAGAGACCTCAGGTTGCGCAAAAGCCTCAGTGCGTCGGTTGGAATCCTCGATAGTTGGTTGAAACTTAAATCCAGGGATATGAGGTGATACTCCAGCCCCCAAAATGACAGCAGGTCCAACTCGTCCAGTGAATTGTTTCCCAGAAGCAATTTGTCCACTTTTAGCCCAAAAAAGTCTCCAGTGTGGATGCTTTTCAGCCCGTTTCCCTCGAAGCTGAGTGTGTGGATGGGATGCGGACCGAAATCAAGACTCGGAAGTTTGGAGAGCCCGACCCTGTTGCAGAAGACGTTCAGGGTGGTCGGGGTGTGGTTCGAGCAGGAACAGCCGGGCAGCAGAGGCAGGTTGCAGACGCTGGTCGAGACTTGTGTGGAGGGTGGAGGCTGTGGCTGGGTGACGGCGTCTTCTGCTGTTTGTCGTCTGTGCTTTCGTCGCCTTCGTCCTCCGACCGCCACGGACAGCAGGAGCAAGAGCAGGAACAACCTGAAAAAATTCATAACATTGTTTGATGCAAGTCCAGAGCCCAATACGAATCCGTCCACCTCGATCTTTTTCTGGACGTTGAACAAAGCCTGACGGAAAAAATCGAAACTGAGAACTCCAAGTTGCATGTCCAACTAACATTCGCCTTGTTTCTAAGCATTTGAAACGCTTGTGAATTCTTCTCAGTGTGTCCTCACTTTATTTCCTGTGCCTTGTCTGGAGAACAACAAAGCGCCAAGAAATTATTTCCTCTCGGGAAGAAGCCACTGTGTACACTATTACGGAAACAATTCAATAAATACATCTCAGAGTTTCGCCGCTGGGGAAAAAGGAAAACCGAGTAAACACTTCTTTGGCGGGAACGTGATTATTTTTCACATTCTATGCAAGGCAAATATTTGTCTTGGACTGTTGGCAACATGGACAATGTTGATGGGTTTTTCTTGGTTGCCGACAGTGTCACAGCTTTGATGTTTCCATCTTGCATTCTGGTCTCGTTGGCTGATAAATTTTTTTGAGGGATTTGCATACGTCCACTTGTTCCACAAGCATTTGGACGTGAGCAGAAAGATCTGGCTTTTCTGGTTTGCAAACACAACACAAGTTGGCCTCTGAAATGTTCCCGTGGTTTCCTCGTTGGTCTACATTTCACGTCCAGGCCTTTCCGCAGTGAGGAAACATCTGCGACGTGCACATCTGTCTTTTTGCACCGGTCACAAGATTGCAGTTCTGTTCAATGACACAGGTTTTGTCAAAGCGTCTTCGTCTACGTCTCGACCAAGAATGCATTGGTTCTGAAAGTTATGTTTTTGGAACCCACTGAACAAAGTGTTGAACTGACAAAGACTGATTCAAGCGGCAGCGCGCCAAGTCAGGGAGCCAAAACAGAAATGCACAGCAAGTCAATCCAAAGCAATCCGGAATTCTTTCTGTCCCCTTTTCGCCAACGAACAACCCACAGAAAAAACAACGCGCAGAAAACGACACTTACCTTGTGAGAAAATCCATCCTTCAGACGATCCTTGTTTGAACACAGCTTAGTAATTCTCAGACGGAGTAAAAATTGCAGTTACGTCCCACAGTTCCTGTGACAAGTTTCGCCTGAAGCGAAGCGCTCAACCCATTGTGTTGGTGCGACTCAGCTCCGAGCGAGCGACTTGCGGACTGAATCTGCGGAACGGAACAAGGCGCCGCAAATGAAGCTGGATCCGTCCTGCGTCCCTCCTCCCGCCGCGAGTTCGGGCCGCGGCCTCGCGTAGCGAACGAAGCAGCTGCAGCAATTAGAGACACTTATGATGTACCACAGAGAAACACGAACTCTTGTTGTTTTTTTGTTGGGGAGTAAGACTGAGAAAGATGGGGGCACGTGATCATTTTTTGACAATTTGATTGAGGCAGGGTAAAATTTGCGCACCTCGTTGTGTTTTGGCCACCTGAAAGCCAAAGCGTTCAAAGATGTTGGTTTTGTCGAGACGAAAGTTGAGCGGTATCTGTGGAGCGTCGTGCCATTTTGTGGATGAAAGGGATGGGAAACGATCCTTCCTTTCAGACTGAGCGTGCAGATGCTTTGTGACGTAGCGAGCAGCTTAACTGGGTGTCAAAAAGCCTCAGCTGTCATTTGGGGGAAGCGTTTGCTAATCTTTTGCATAAACACCAGAAACAGCCTTGGGCAGATTTGATAAAGATTTATTGTGACATGTCTGTTTTATCAGTTTGCTTCACGTCGCCACTGATTTCAGTCACGTAAATTAGAGATGATGCCTCGTCCTTCTGGGGCCCAGGAAGTGATATCGGCCTCTTTCATGTCATCAGTCTTGTTCCCACCCCAATATCGATACAACTCGTCGGGGAAATGCACTTGGTGAGCAATAAACACAAGTGATATGGTCGATACGCTCATCGTGAGTGGAATGTTCACTGCTTATTAACAAACAATTTGTCATCGGAGAGTTTTTTTGAGGAGAAATCAGCGCTATTCTCCGCGGCGTACACGAGGCGCCAGCGCTCGCTTTGTGCTGCCGAGAGATAGAGGGAACTGCAATTACACAGAATGGCACCCGCAATTTCCCAATGTCTGTTTTGCTTTGTTGGAAGTATCAAGGTGAATTCGAAGTTTCATCGTTCCTGCAGCAAGCGTCAGACAAAGGTGCCTTTGACAAAAAAGACGTGTTGAAATGAAGAGCTGGAGGAGTGGAATGAAAAGAGCAGCGAGCTCATTCAAGCGATGCTTCTGTGAGATAAAAAAGACAAGCAAAGACCGTTGTAAAGGTTCCACAGGTGCAGAAACAGACAGAGAACAAACGGCGAAAGGCTCAGATTTGTACAACACACAAATTCTTCGCAAAAAAAGGACGCAATTCCACGATTGTCTTCTGATGTTCTGCGAAAGGATGCTGTTGGTTCCTGCAGATCGCTGTTCCTTCCTTACTCACCGTGACGTGGGCATTTGTCATGAACTCTGTTGTGGAAGCCAACTTTTTACGGTCTTCTGACGCCAAACAATCCTTTTCTCTCCGGATGTGAGTCATGCACACTCGGCAAAGCTCATTTCGAGTGTGCTCCAGATGAGTGTCCAACTGAACCACAGTCTGACTCAATCTCACCTCACCTGACACTGCAGGAGAAAGACAACTGAACAACGAGAGAAGCAAAGAAATAAGGTGGTTCAGATACTCGTTTCACATGCATCGTTTGGACTGAGCTGACCGTTGCCAGTGTTGTTTGTTGTTTGTTACGTTCAATGGCAGACAAAGAGCTTTGGTATCACTCCCAAAACTACATCCCTGGCACCACCCTCCCCCGCCAGGAATCTCGAACGAGCACAACTGTGGTGCCTTGCTATTTTCTGTAGACCTTTATACAAATTGAAAAATTGAGGAAACGCGAGTGCAAAACAAACTGCCACAGACACCTTGATATGGAACAGGAAAAGGGCTACAAACCGCTCCACACCTTTGCTCCGTATATTTGAGTTGGAGAACTCCATTGTGCAAAAAAGAAGCCTGACCCGACGAGATTTGTCACTTGGGTAAATACTGATTACTCCGACAATATTGATCTTTGTGTTTAACCGTCCACAAATGCCACAGAAGATGTTTCTACCATGTTCAGCAGATGAAATCGGACGTCCATTCTGTGCGAGGAGATCCCTGCGGGGCTTTGTTGGGAAGATACATTGTTCAGAAGTAACTCTGGGGAGAGAGAGATGCGCGGAAGAAAATCTGTACATTTGGAACCATGAGATGATGATCGTGGCTTTTCTTGTTGGAAGTACGAGCTCGTTTGTGCGTCCACGTTGGTTCTTATGTTCATGTTATCTCAGACAATGTGTGCATCTCGGTGAAGCTCAACTCCAAGGCCAACAGCAGCTTTCCATTTTTGAATACCCGAGCGATTTTTCACGTTTAATGACGGGGATGAAAAGCAGAGCTGGAGTTGGGTTTGCGTGATGATACATAAAGAAACTGCATCTCGTTGTATTAGGTGAGATGCCATTTGTGTCGTTTGCTCTGCCACGATCAATCATTATTTCGGGAACCTGCAACGTTTAACTTGTCACGATTCTGTTTGAAGTAAACATCCCAGGAGACAATATGTTTTCCACTCATTTGGTTTCGATTGCCAAGGAGACTGTGAGGGTGACGTCACGAGTTCAATATCTGCCTGAAGAAATATTAATGTGCAAGGAGCCTCGAAGAACTCGATCCATAACAGTTGTGGAAAGGAGATTCCGGAAAGAAGACCAGCACAAGGTTTCCTGCCGCAGGTTCAGACTGTGTGAGTTCTCAGGCGTCCACCCACAGGAAGATCTCGGGGTGATTCCAGTGGTTCTCAGCAATGTGAGACAATTCTTTTCCCGATTGCAATTGCCAAGCTGAAATCCGGCCTCCTGACCAAGTTGTGTTCGCCTGTGAGACGAACCAAAGTTCTGGGATCAGGAGGGTCGGCATAGACAAACATTTTGTCACAACGGTCTCTTTTGCTCAACAGAAGGTTCTTCACCACGACTGACACGGAGGATGGTGCACTTTGTGTCCTTGAGTCACGAAGGTAAATCACAGTTGTTTGGAGAAGACCGCTGCTTGAAGCTGAACATCAAAGACGTCTTCGCCCTTCTGCTGGTGATCTCCTAAATCAGCTGATTACACATTGTTAGCGCATTAATCGACCGGACGGAGGACATAAAAGCTGTTTGCGTGCTCCACCTCCAGCCAAGTTTGACCGATGACAATGCTGGATGTTTGGAGGAAGCAGTGAAGCCGGAGACGGAATCGAGGGCATGGCGGACACCAACACCAACATCAATATTTACCAACCTGAAGCCGCCGTCTTCACCAAAGGTGTTGAGGAACAGAAAATGTGAAACATTTCAGGCTTCCCACTTTTCAAGTTTCAGGCTGTGTTGGTTCAGCAGGAACATTCGTCCACCCATTCGTCCCACTGCGTGGGTCAATGTACGAGGTTTGGAATCAAATATTCCGACATGACTGTTTTTAGAAGACAATGAATTTCAGTCGGAATATTTGATTCCAAACCTCGTATCAGTCTGTTTTGAAATCGTTCGCGAAGTTCTCAAGCTCAGACCCGAAGCATTCATCTCGCTCCGTCCTGTGGTCCCAGTTGTCATTCTGTTTATATTCACCAGGAGAAACTGTCCATAAATAGCTCGTGTGAGGTGAGGTCTGCTTCACAAGTAAACTCCTCGCAGTTCACTGGTGAGATAAGGTTTGTATCTGGCGAAGTGGAAGCGAGTCTGTGCCCAACGTGAAGCTAATTTACTGCTGGGGGACCCTCTTTCCCCTCTGACCACACTGGGACCAAAGATCAAGCTTCACTGCGTGGGGCTTGTCTGTGGAACAAGAATCAAAAGAGGCATGGGAACCAAAGTCATTCGTCTCTGGGCCGGGAAAAACAATGGATTTTTACAGGGATTGCGGGACACAGGTCCGAAGCGCAGCCAACCTGAGGACATCGACATATTTCTTGCGAGTCAATTACGGTCCGGATTCCTGCCGTATAAATTGGCAAGATCCCTGTGTTTGGGCGCGATTATCTGGAGAGCCATACATTCTCTCGCTAGAAATAGAGCCGTCAAAATTGGATATCTTGCCTTTTGTTAGGTTTGCAGTCTGCCTGATGCTTCGACTCGTGAGTTCCCGCTCTGTGGAGCCAGACTACAAGACGGATGATGTTTTGACTGCACCGGAAAGTCTCTGCTCCAGCCCCGTCCACAGAGGACCGAGTGGTATCAGCGCGTCGAGCTGGTCAAAGCGCTTCCAAACTGGTGTAATGCATTGCTTTATACACCTCTTGATACACATTCTTCAAAGCACATGAAGCCCTTTTGAAAGGTAATCAAGCAACATCATCCTATTTCTTGACCAATTTGGGACATAAAGGGCGGGAGACAGGAGTGATTGAGACCGCTCGTGGAACTGCGGGATGGGATTCCCACCCTCACAATGACCCACTTTGCATTGCAAATGACACTCTGAAAAGATGACAGAAGCTGCTGTGCGCTGACCGCTATCAAAGGCCGAGATATCATCCAGAAAATCAAACTGGCTGTTACCGGAACCGCGACAAAATGTCAAAAAGCTTTGTAGAACTGTTCTGGCTTCGTGGTTGGTGGTCCGGCGTGGTCGTAAAAGTCGATGTCCAGTCCTTTCTCTGCCAACCTGATGATGTGAATAAAGAGATGTTGTCGCTGTGGTGAGCTGTGAAAGCCTTGAACGTCTCCTCGTGCAGCTCGACTCATCTCTCTTCCTTTCAGCCAAATGTTTGTGAGTGAATAAACCGACCCCATCGTATCCCCTGAAGGACTGTAATTCCCTTTGTTTTGCATCCACTGCGGAACCTTCTTCAGCTCTTGCAGCGAGAGAACTAGGTCGAGGTTGACCATGCAGTGAACATATTGTGTTCGTGCACAAAAAAAAACTAGTTTTCAAAATTTTCGTTCACTGACTTGAACCCAGTCCGATGACACGAGCAAACGGCACGCGCCAAGCGGTTCACTCATGATCGATAAACAACACATAAAATCAATCATTAGTTGTTCACTGGAGTGAACAGCAAACAAATCCCTTGAGCAAACGGCAAGGAAGAAGACCCCATGCAGAGCTGAGCCACATCAAACAAACATGACATCCAACTCAAATCTACAGTTTTATTGTTTTCTGAAGAAGAACGGCAGCAAAATTGAAATCAAAGAACTCAGGATACCTCAAAACAAACTTCAGCCGCCACAAAGATCCACACGCACGAAATTAGAGGCGGATCAGCGGGTCCCAACCAATTTTCTGTGCTCGCTTGTGAAATCCTGATTACTTCAGGTTTCCATTCAATGAAATGTTCCTGCCGCACTGCCACTGATCAGAAGAAGCAGAGGCGACACATTGAGGGAGGAATTTGGTGGTTCTTCATTCCGCGATGCTGAAAAGCATCTGGCTGAATTAACATCTGCTGAGCAAATAACAATTGGAGGACGAGCACATTGAGAGATTCGAATGGAGAAGACCAGCAAGTCTCCAGTTTCCGACATTGCACCACAGAGAGGACTAAATTAGTTCATTTGCAACAAATCATGGTGTTTTCGCTTGGATCATTGCTGGAACATTGTCAGGGATTGCCGTTTCGTTTTCAGGTGATTTGAAAGGAGTAACCCAGATGACATGCTGAAATCACCGCGAGGTTCATGAGCCGAGTTTTGGAGAGGTGTGCGTGTGTGTTTGTGTGTGTGCAGTTGCTTGTACGTATGCACATGCCCTGTTTGAAATTTCAACCTTCTGTCACATCTCTTGTCTCTGTGCATGTTTTGTGAATTCTCAGCCAGATTCAACGACCCCTGCAGTTTCCTTTTGTTTCCACCTTTGAAGTTCTCACCATGCAGGAGTTTTGACTCTCCTGACCTGATCAATAAGACATCACACATCAAGGATTTTCAAGTGGAACACGCAGAGTGCGCGACTTTGTGCTCAACTGCGCGCTTTGTTCTGGCGAGGTGGCAGAGAAGTAGCTTCGGTGGAAGAGACCAATCCCCTTCATTTCACCCGCTTTCACTTTGATAAATTCTGTGTGCCGCCGTGATTTATTTGGTCTTATCCACTGCCCCAGGAAAAAAATCTCAGTTGATTTGACATTGTGGTAAATAATGACAGTTTGAAGGATATTGAGCCCCACTGGGAGAAAATCTACCCACAAGCAGATGTAATCCCTGCCCGGGAGGGTTGTCCACATGTGATTCAATCGTATGCAGGAGAGTTTGGAAAACGAGGCGTTCTCGTCATTTCCCGGCGTCAATTTTTTCCAGGGCATGTTGGCAAGTGGTGTGAGAAAACTTGGGAGCGTACGCATCTGCCTTCGTGCTCAGACAAGTGACACTCACCAAGTGAAGTCTCAGGGCTTGCAAAACTTTTCCACTTTGATCTTTGTTCTTGTTCAAGATATATTTTTGCGCACAGGCTTGGGATCCGAACCTTGCAATTCTGTACTGAAAGCAGGAAAAGCCAGAAACAATTCCGCACACACGAATATGCATTCCTTGACACCGTTCTCTCGTGCATTTGCATTGAATGTCTTGAAGGACCATGCGTGCGTGGCCTCGAAACTGGTTGCAACCCCAGAAACGTTCCCAAACTTGGGACCAGGAGCAGGTTCCGACAGAATTAACACGCAGCACCAACGTCGTCGCTACAGGACACAGTATTTTCATACAACTCCACTCTCTGCTCCACTTCAAAACAAAATTCGCTCCAATTTTTCCTCTTCAGGGAACCATGGTGGGAATCAAACACAGAAGCCTGTGAAAGAGCGTCAAAAGAAGCAGTGAGATTTACGAGAAGATGCCTTTGCCGAGCTGCGTAAGTGACGATATTGTGAAAGTTTCGACGCTTGAACCCAATCTGCAAACTCATTACCTCAGAAGTGCCACACAACAAACGTTTATTGCAAAATTATCACCTCGACAAAAACTGCCGTCTATCAAATTACAGGTACGAGGAGCTGCAATTTTCTTCTGAAGAAGCGTTCTCAATTGATCAGTGTGTGCTTTTGCCAAAAACCGCTGCAATAGGCGCGAAGGAATTACAGGCCCGCGCACCGCAGATGACTCCGTAGAGATCAAATTCCTCACAGCATGCATGCGAGTGGTTTCGTACAGTCTCAAGAACCTGAAGTCAACTGCCTGAACATGTGGTTCGTGCTGAAGAAGAAGTCTGCATGAGCGAATGTCTGAGGCAAACTCGCATCTTGTAAACATTTGTGGATGTCTCTGGAGCCCATCCTGTGGTGAATGGCTGCCTGGAGAGTCTTCTGCTGCCCTGTTTTTCATGTGGTCGAGGCTCTCTGGGCCTGCGGAACCAGAGGCCCCCAGTCACACTGACCCCTGTAATTGGGTCGTCACTAAAACTCTTCATCTTGTTGCACTGGGAGAGTGAGGAAACAACCCGACAGACAAAAACTCCAGCTTTGTTCCAGGCGGTAAAATATACGAGCACTTGAAGAACTTGCCCACAGAAAACGAACGACAGAAAAACAAGAGTCTGATTCGATCGGATGGCAGTGTCACCAGGATGAGTCTCTGGAGAGACGACCCCAAGATTGTCTGTCATAAACGACGGCGCGACCTGCATACTGATTTGCTGCTCGAGTCCGGGACATCAACACGAGTTTCCTCGGCGCGTTTCCGGCTGCAAAGCCTCTGCTCATGCAGGAGACTGCGAACAGGAAACTGGGATTCGTGCACATTACTCTCGAGTACCTGCTTCTTGCTGTGACCGTTCACTGTAGTGTGGAAATGAATGGAGTGAGAGAAATCCTTGCGTGATTGTCTTTCAAAAAATAAACTTGTGAGACTATTCGTGTTTAACTGCATGACTCAAACAAACACAAAAACAAATTGTGCCATTTGAAATCGACCATGCACATAGCAGAAGCCCGTCAGTGCCAGGTTCTGCCTCACAACCCTTATGCATAAATCCTTCCATTCCACTGACTGCAAAAGAGTGTGGAGCAGCAAGAGTTGCGCTGTTCCGTAACAACTCCTGCTGGTCTGCCCAAATCTCGGGGGTGGAATCGGACTCATTGAGAGAGTATCTGCTTCCTCCACGCAGCTCCACGGGCTTTGGGTCTTGCGAGATTTACATGTCTGCAACAAATTGAGAAACTTCAAAAGCAGAATTTGGACTGTTTTTTACAGCTGTGCTCACAACACATGCACTTCTGTTCTTGCTCACGCTCGCATACCACAGGAAACATGTGGTCCGAAACCAAATATGTGAAAAATCATGCCCCAATCGAAAAGAAGTTTCTCTGCTGCGCTGACCTCAAAACGACCTCCTGCATGAGAACTCAAAAAGCTTTTGTTTTCAAGTGGAAAAATTGTGTCTTGAAATGAAAGCAATGAGTGCAATTCTGTCATGTTGAACGTCACAGGGAGCTTGAGCAGCACAGTTTGATCTTCCGGTCGAACCTGCCTTCTTAACGTCGCGCAACTCCGTGTCACCCTGCCGGACTTTGCTGTAAGCACCTGCAGCGCGGTGCGTCTGCTGTCCATCAGGATTCTTTACGGCTCGTTTTTTGTTTTGCAGATGTTGGTTTTGCAACCAAAAATATGTCCATCACACCTCAGGCATCTTTGCGACATTTCCAAAATTTGCAAAAAGAACGTGTTCCCACCGTACATGAATTGGATCATTCTGTCTGCGATTTGGTCAGAACCATGGACACAAACGCTGCAATAGTCTGGAGCAGGACAATGGCATTGGGTGTCGTCCGGCAAGGCAGGTCAAACGGTGTCATGATACTTTGGAAGCTGGGACTTCGCGTCCGATGTTCGTCCGTGTTTGAGAGAAAGGCACAAACACACATTTTTTCTACGCACATGTGTTGTGGCAAGAAAACAGAGACAGAAGAACCAAGCGTGTTGTCTTCGACTGAAGGCAGCTTTCTGTGCTTCAGCCAAAGTTCAAGAGACCAACAATAGATGCAGGAGATGCCCTGTGAGTAGGCGCGACCTCGAATCCTGAGTCTTGATGGCAGAAAGATCTGTTCGATGTGGGACGCGTTTGGTCACAGTTTGGTGCTGCTGTCGTCCGCTGTGCACAGATGCATTCGGCCCCAACTGCATTGCTGATATGAGACTCAGATTCCTATCTGCCAGTAAATGCCAAGGCCCTTGGCGTGCATGCACGAAGTTGCACCGTGATTTCGGAGAAAGTCTTGCCTGATAAGGCCATGTTCCGAAATGCCTGGACAGAGACAAACAGCAGGCGACTACCGCTTCTGTATCTGAGGATTTGTTCTCGGCCTGGTTGGACATGCATTCTGCTTTTTGCAGAAAAAAGAAAACATGACCCACAACCTGACCAAGAGATTTTACCAAGAAAAAAAAAAGAGTTCTTTCTTGATTGTTCAGAAACTTTCCAACCACTAAGTGTTTTGGATGTTTGCAACTGTAAACCTTTCAGGACAAAGTCCATAAACGTAATCACCCGGAAGGAATCCACTCAGATGCGGATGTGTGTGCAGACTTCCCTTCCCTTTCGCTCCGGTGCACTTTGTGCTCAAGTGGGATTTATTGAAATTTGCCACTTTCGCAAGTTTATCGCTTCAAATTGACGCTTTGTCACTGAAAGGCTCCTGAACAAACTGCAAATTGTCATTACCAGTTTTAAAATGCAAAAAATGGCTCCATGGAGCTCGCGGTGATTTGAGGAAACTTCAGTTGCACTGATTTGGCTTGCTCTGATTTGGCTTGCTCTGATTTGGCTTACTCTGATTTGGCTTGCTCTGATTTGGCTCACTCTGATTTGGCTCGCTCTGATTTGGGT
>JAAUXT010030749.1_pt1 | contig 14933 bp, 19 predicted proteins | sample 7278171 | NCBI WGS metagenome assembly JAAUXT01 (sample SAMN14350112, study PRJNA611818) | marine sediment metagenome | isolation source: surface marine sediment (1.8m) | place: French Polynesia: Moorea | collected 2018-08 | reverse complement strand
TTCCAGTTTTCCTTGCAAGCATGAAAATCTCTGCTGCAAGCCTCGATAAAACTTTGTGTGATGCAATGGACGGAAGTTTCTCGACAGCGAAGACAACTACGTATTTTTAGTTCTTGCAGGAATCCACATCACAAAATGACAATTGGAAATTTGTCGCCCAGCTCAACAAACGCAAAACTTGGTCCCAGACCACAATACGTACAGGAAAAAGTCTGCTCATTTGCCTCAGGTCTTACAACAGACCTCTCGCTTGATTCTCACCTCGCGAAAACAGAGTTCTCCATGTTGTGACGAATCGCCTCCGTCCGTTGTTTCTCGAGCGCGTGTCGCTCTGCGAGGCGCTGCAGCTCCTCCATCTCCAGCGCGGAGTCTGCTTCCGGCCGCCCGCGGCCGCCATTCCCCGCCACAGGGCCGCTTCCCGCCGCAGCAACGCTGGGTGAGCTCTCCGAGCCTCTCGGACTCTCCCCAGGACGACTGTGCAGGCTGCCGGCGAACACCTTGGGTTTGGGCACGTTGCGGCCGTACGCTTGCGCCTGAGGGAGGGTGGGCAACAGTGAAACAAACTTATTTGGCATCAAAACAAACATTCTCCTGGGTGGATGCGAAAAAGCAGTTCTCTTCTGGGGACAACAGTGCCATATTTTTGAGTGGTTTCAGATGAACAAAACCCCTCCGTGTCCACACCCAAGTGACCCTTTCTGACCTGTCTCCTCCTCTCGGACTGCAGCTGCCACTCGAGGTCGGGTTTGGGTCGCGGCGGTGGCGCCTTGCGGCGGGAACCCTCGAGCGTTGCGCGATTCTTCTCCTTGATCTCCCGCGCGTACTCTTGCTGCCGAGAAATCTTCTCTCGCTGTTGGAGAAGGAAAAATGACGTGACGCAGGAGGAATTCATACCAACTGCGAAGAAGTTTCCTTTGGGGTCATGTGTGGGTCACACTCCAATTCGCGCATGACATTTGAAACACGGGGCTGGTACGCGACAACAACAGATTGCAGAGATCAAGTCGCTCACCCGCTCGCGTGCCTCGTCGCTGGTCAGGTCGGGTCCGAGTCCTCCGAGCCGCACCTCCCGCTGCATCCTCCGGAAGTCCCGCAGCGTGTACTCTCGGTACTCCACCTGAAGCACAGATTCACGCAATGTCTCGGCCGGGTCGTTTCACGCTGAGACACCTCCCAAGGTCCAAGCACGGATTCACACCTCCGAACAGCCATAAGATGCACCCAAAAAGATGATCGTGCAGCTGACCTTCTTGTTTTTGTTCTTAACGAACTGATCCATGTAGCCGCCGGCCTCTTCGTCCTTGTTCCCATCAGGGGGAGGCACCGCGCCGGTGTTTCCCGGACCCTCCCGTTCACCCATCAGCAGCTCTTGATAATACTTCTCCTCTTCCAGCAGACGTTTCTGAATATGAAAAAGCTCAAGTTTAAAGCGCGTGGGCAATTGCAAAATTGACTCAATGAAAGAGGAACAAGAACATCTGTCAGTGTCGATACGTGCCTCAGGGTGGAAGCTTTCAAGGCAGTCACCCATCCTGTTTTTCAGCAAGCATTGCAGGCGAACAAAATATTTGTTTCCATTTTCCTGCTTAGAAGGGCGGGGGCGGCATCTTGGATTGAGTTGTTGGGAGTCAAGAAAGGATTTTGGCCACTGGGGCGGGTTGTCATCTCAAACTTTTCCTGGCCACTTTCCACTGGACGCAGAATCATCAGCACCACAGACAGTCGTGCAGGAACATGAAGACAACTTGCACAATAACAACCGACGACGAGACACTGACCCTGCTCTCCGCGGACCCGATGGGTGGCAGCACCCTGTAGGGGCTCTGCACAGGGCTGTCCCTGGGATCCGCAGGTGCCTGGGTTTGGAAGGGGTTTTCACGTGGCGAATGCGGCAACTGTAGAACACAATCCAAACCCTTGTTAGATGCGTTTCTGACGCTTTGGTTGCAAATGAGGCAGCAACGGGGAAAGACAGCGAATGAGAGCGCGCGAGAGTCGTGATTTCGAAAAAGTCACCGCAAGCTCAAACTCACCTGGCCCCAAGCCGGGGGACTGCTGTGCAACGCTGGTGGATGCATCACTGGAGCTCTGTAGCTGAATTGATCAGTGGGTCCCCTGTACTCGTACTGTTGAAACTGTATGGGTGGAGGACCCCAGGATGACGGGCCTCCGAACCTCTGAAGGGGCCCACCATACCCTCTCGGAGGTCCCTGGTTGGGAGGAGGGAAATCAGGTCTCTTGGGGCCTCCTGCGGGGGGTGGGCTGAGCAATTTCAAGTTGATGTCCACGCTGACACGTTGGCCGTCTTCTGTGTACACTGTCTGCGACACTGGTTGGCTCATCACTCGAGGCGAGTCGCCAAACTGGTTCATCCCTGGTTCAGGGAAAGATTGCGCTTTGGTTGCCTCGTTTTGAGGTTCAGGCTTCAGCACAGGCGCCGTGGGATACTTTTTCAAGTGAGCGCCTTTCTTGTTGGCTCCTGCCAGGCGGTCTTGTTTCTGCCTCTCCAGGTTCTCCGCCCTGCGCTTCCAGAAATCCTCCGTTGTCATTGGCTGGTTCGTGCTTGGACCCTGATTGGCCACTGGCTTCAGTGGGGATTTGCTCCCCTTGTTCGCAGGGCCAACACTCTGATCGGAACGGCGTCTCTGAAGACCCAACGGTTCTTCAGTGTCACCCAGCTCCTTCTTTCTTCCAAACATGACCTTGTAGGACTTCTTGGGAGGATTTTTCAAGTTCTGTTTGTTTCGTTTGATGTAGTCGTTTTCCTGAGGTCTGGGAAGGCCGGTGGGAGGGAGGGTCGACGACTCGCTTGAACTGGCACTGAAAGTTCCGTGCGGCTCCTGTTGGGAACCCCAGTCGTGATCGTAACCGTGTGAGTGACCATAAGGCGTCCGCTCTGCATAGTACTGTCCGATTCGCTGACTCGGGTACCCGCTGCTTTGCGAATTGTTCAGTGATTCATTGGGGTAACCCCCGTTCAGTGAATTGCCCAGCACTGGATTTGGATAGCCACCGTTGTATGAACCCTCAAACGGTGCATTGCCGTAATAATATCCTCCGTAGGTTCCGAAGTTTGGTCTCGGTTGTTGTGGTGGGGGCAGTCGAGGCGGTGGCGGTGGAGGAGGAACTGCTATGTAGATGTCTCCCTCTGTGCCATAAGTCTCTTGGTACGTGAACCTGTTGTGGGGCTCTTGCACAGGCTGTTGGCTTGGATAGCTCCGACCAGAATTGAACGAACTGTGAGGACTGAAGGCATAAGGACCTGCATTTTCGCCCAAACCCATGTGGACCGGTCTCTGCGGTCCTGGAAAGGCAGGCTGCGCGAGCTGGTGTCCGAACAGCTGCTGCAGTCGAGGGTCCGAGTCTCCCTGGTGGCCGTGCCAGCCGGAGTTCACTTCTGGGGGTCTGGATAAGCCTGTGTGAACTGGCTTTCTGGACTGGGCATTGTGTCCACTACTCTCCCTTGACTGAGCACTGTCTTCTCCAGACTCAGCCTTGCTGTCTTCTTGTGCGCTGTGTTTTCTGGGCATCTTTCCCTGCGCGCTGTTTCTTCTGGACCCGGCCTTGTGCACACGCGCGGCGCTTTTGACTGGGTCCCTCGGCGGGTCGCTCCACTGCTGCGCGGGAGGCTGCGCAGTCGGCTCAGACTCGTCCAGGGAGTCGGCGACCCTGGGCGTGCCTTCGTGCAGAGCCAGGTCCGTACAGTCGCCTTTGTTGTTTTCATCCTCAGAGTCCTCGAGGTCCAACTTTGGAATGTTGATTCCTTGAGTTCTATTCTGCAGCTCCTGTGCACAAAAAACAATTTGCAGTCAACACGAATGGAAATCACCACGCGACCACCAAATCGACACAAAAGAAGTTGGCCTCCCCCCCCCCCACTTCCCACCCACAACACCCCAAGCTGTGTCATCAAGAAGGACAACAATTGCTTTCCGTTGAGAGGTCATCCAAACCCACAAAACAAGATTCACACGACCAGCGCGCGCACCTGTATTTTCTTCTGCTCGTCGCGCTGGTATTTCTCCTCGCGCTCCAGCTCCTCGAGGTCGCGCTGCTCCGCCTTGGACAGCGGCTTCATTCCCCGTCTCGCGCCGGACCCCGCGCTCCGTTCCCGCCCGGACGAGCTTCTCCCGGCCGCAGCGCTGTTACGGATCGCGAACTTCGCACTCGTGTTTGACGCTGACCCTGGAGCGGCGTCTCGATGGCGTTCCTGTTTGGCGTCAACCAGCTGTCCGTCGGCGTCGAACGTCAGGTTCACGACAGCGTCGGGCTGCTGACCGGCGTCCGTGACGCCGTCAGTTTCTGTGATATCAAGCGTTGCCTCGCGCGACCGCGATTGCAAAGCCTCTTCTTTTCTCTCTCTGGAAATGTACAAATCGACAATTTTGGCACGCTCAATGGCGCAAAAATAGAGAATCGACTTGTTGGTGACTGGTCTTTCAAGCGATACAGTGTTTCTTCAAAGAAAGCCCTCAAATTGATTTCACCACAGCAGGGAACGTGTTTGTTTCCGGGTTTGTGCAGACGACTTTGTGAACCACAAGGATGACACAACAAGCACGATCAATTGCAGAGTTGATTTCTCACAAACTTCATCCACCGCTGGATCTTTACCAGTGTGTATGAACACGTTGTTGGGATGAAGACAAACTTCACTTTCACCACCGACCAACTCTCGTTGATTTCAAAAAGAGGACGTGAATAATTTCGTGTTGGAAGTATTCATCATTGATTGACTCGTGTGTGTGCGGAATCAAAACATTTTTTATTTTGTCGTGAAAGTGTTGGGATCCAGGCGGGGTTGCTATCAATGGGCGCACAATTCTTTTGCACTATCTACTCACAGCAATTGTGACAACACAACAAAAAGTGATACCTTTCTATACTCAGAAGTAATCACTGAAACAAGGTGAACAATCAGTTTACTGCCTCCTTTCACTGTCAATTCAAAACAGAAGCTATATTTTTGGTTTTCTGCTGCGCGTCGCAAGCTTCAGTCGATCCAAGCACCCGGAAGCCTCTCCGCCGAACGCCTCGCTCACCTGGACTCTCGCAGCGCCTGCTCCTGGGCCTCGTCAAACTCGTCGGGCTGTTCGCTGACGAACTTGTACTTGTGTTCGTCGTCCTGAGTGAAGACCGGAGACTCCACGTACACCGTGCGCACTGCAATTCATCAATCAACCACGAAAACAATCAAACCGCCGCACTCAGAATCAATCTCTTCAAAGCACCAACAGTTCAAATGAAAGACTCACCCTACCCTGCAAAATGTGATCGTTTGACACATGTGGGTGGCTACTTGAAGAAAAACACTGACCGTCGGGTTCCTCCGTTTCGGAATGAACAGATTCTGGTTCCTGATCGTCCAGCAGGTTCAGCAGAGACTTGTTTTCGACGCTGATGTGACCGCCGCCCCCTGACGTAGCTTCAGAGTTCCCGTTCATTCTTCCATTCCTGAGTCCGAGGCTCCTTCAAAGATCGTTTTGTGTTCATCTCACAAGCAGACCTCGTTCTGACGTTTCTGATTGCGCTGTGGTGGCTTTAGCTACCAGGGTATGTTTGCTTGGATCCTGAGATCGGTCGCCACTTGACGAGAGTATCAAACAACCTCCTGTCAGCAGCAACCCATCCATCAATCAAAGTGCGGATCCAATTCAAGCGTTCGCAGGTTGCAGTCAGCTCTGTCCCTCCAACCTGGTGTCTCATTAAATTGACAATGTAACATGTAGTGATATCACAAACACACAAGTTGGTATCTCAGGAAGACTGTCCCCGAGGGCGGGAACCTCCATATTTATTGACTTTCCAATCAAGCCATCTGGTGATCAATGGTTCTAACATTTGAGGCTGGTGTGTCACACCACACTCCTCCCCCAGTAGGGGGTGTTGGCAATTCCTGACAATTTTTAATATTCTGAATATTTTTACAATAATTAATGAGATAGAAAATAGACACATAATAGCACAATATCACTATTTTGCTGGCTTCTTAGCCTGCATTCCTCACCCCCCATGGGGTTGTCATGTGATCATGTGACTTGGGGTTTTCCCTCTCTTTTGCAACATGGATCTGGTTGAGGTGGAAGTGTTTTCCTTCATCAGACAAGAAATTGCCCAAAGAATTATTGTGGAGTCAAACAGGCAGAATTGATCACTATTGTCAAGGGGTGTAATCGATCACGTGATTGATCAATTCAGTTATTTAGCCCCAGTGGCAAATCAATGCTTCCGCACACTTGTGATCAGGATAGCCTTCAACATCTATCTGTCGCAGTTGTAAGGTGAGTGGTTTTCCACATTTGGCAGGGTTCATGTCACCCCACAACAATGCACCACAACATAATGTTGGAATTGATGTCAACACACACAGAGAATCCAATTTCTTGGTCCAACACTGTTTCGTCACGCTAGATCACTTTCTCACGCGCAATCGCAATCTTAAAGCGACCAAATATTCACCAAATCAACACAGTCGAGTTTCCACACACAACTCTCAATCGATCAAAGCCTATCGACAAGTGTTTCAAGCTGCAACCATGCCGCAAATTGATCCACCCGTAAATTGTGCCGGTCTCCACAAAACAATCAACGGATACTCGACTTCAACGATCGGCGCAGCTTTCCTGATCATAAAATCGAAACGTAAAGTTGGGGTGGGAACATGGATCCGATGAACTGAGCAGTTTGTGCACTTGTAGACTCTCGATCTGATGTCCTCACAAAACTGTCAGCAGACAGCATCCAAAAACGGAAACTTTGGAACAAAACGTTTCAGACACATCATTTGGTGGCCACAGATCCCGTGGTGGGGGGGCATAGGAAACAGCAGCAAGCAGGGCTCAGCCCCCTGCTCCCCTTCGGACCTGTCCAGTCAGACTGACTCAGCAGGTGCCCCCTGCCATCGAATGGTGGTTGGGGGGGGGGGGGGCGTGACAGCGGAGTTTTCAGATGAAATGAACCTTGCGGCCGAAAGTTTACAAACTTGTTTTTCGTGTCACGAGAGCTATCGGTGTTCGTGTGCCAAAGCTTCCAAAAGTCAAACTGCTGGTGACTGAAAGCTGGTCATGCCATTCCATCTCAGCGAAGTGGATTTGCTGACGTCCACTCCATTTGCAACGCAAGACAACATTTAGATCTACTACACAAAAACTCTAGTTTCTGTTCTTACCTTCAACTCAAAAATTCAGGTCGCTAATCGCACCGTTTCTGGAAAACTTGCCGGTGAGTCGCCAAACTACATCAACATGGCGTTTCCCTCCGTTTACATGTTGTTATGGAAACGAACTCGAGATGGCGGTGCCGACACCGTCGAAACGGACCGTCAGATGGCGACTGTTGTCATTTTCGCAAAAAGCGATGGAAAGCGCAAATCAAACTTTTCAGCTGTCTGACTTCTTCCCGAAAGGGGAGGGTCGCGTGGGTAACCTAGAAAATTTGGCAGGTCAGAAGTGACTTCCATACACATGGGACCACAAAAGGGAGGGAGGGGAGGGGGTACTGAATAAGAAAGTCAAGTTCCTGTATATCTCCTGGCAAAAAGCTTGGAAATTCCAATTTTCCCGATTTTCCCCCAAACAAGGAAAGTATGAGTCTTGCCTCACGATAGACACATTCGGGCCGAAAACAATATCAGTGCTGAAGCGGCTGATCAACAGAACAGCTTCAACTTTGTCCCGACGTGAGATGTTGATCCAACACATTCTTCAGTCACGAAAGCAAAATCTTTTTGTGTATAACTTCTGCTCTCAATAGTAATTTTATTTGCAGCACATTCCCAATCAAAGTTGAGCTCAGAATCTTCTATTTTTGGCTCCGTTCGATTTGTGGACCAGAAGGAACCAGAACCAGAAAATTCTCATCGCCTATTGGTTGGCAACATGTCAGAACCAATCAAAAGACAGGACTTTCTGGTTCTGGTTCCTTCTGGTTCGTTGATCGAACACGGCATTTGGCACCTCTGAGCGAGAAAGTGCCTGCAGTCAGAATTCACGTCATGCTCATCAACATCACGTCAACGCTTTCTTCGCGTCTTCGAGCAGTTGCTCTGTGGTGGCGTTTTCCAGTAATTTAGGATGTTTTTCGTACATATCCCGCAGTTCTTCTCCGTAAGTTTCCCTGAACAGCTCTTCTGGAGTCAACTCCGGCGTCTCAATTGGATCAGCCACAAATGGCACGTAGGGCTTCAACTGAAACAAAACAAGACAGTTTCTGTGAAGACACCACCAAAAACATTGAACACCCGTCGTTTCAAACGAGAAACCAGGCTTTTGGCTCGACAAACATTGGAAGGTGGAGATTCGTTCACAATTGTGAATTTTAGCGTTCACATGCAAAGGGTCAAATTTCTAAGCATCTTTTTTCACCTGGAAACCCTCGAGATCTGGCACGATGAATTCTGGGACCATCTCGGGGACACCTACGAAGTGGTTGTGTCCTTTGAGCTTGATACCGGCCGGCTGCGGCGCGAACGGGTCTGGAAAACGTGTGAACCTATGCATGGTGCAAGCCACACTGGTGACAGCAAAGAAATGTTCTTCAATTCAATGCCTCTGCTTGTTGTTGATTTGTTGAAAATTGATGTGGCATTGCCATTGGGTGTAGTGTCAGATTAACACCTGCGATGTTTATCTGCTGCCGATTGTGCGTTTACCTGCTGATCAAGACGTCTATTGAACATGCGGCGCCAGAGTTTGACACTCAAGGGCATGCCAGGGGTGGGCGATAATTGGTTCACGTACAATTTGGCATCAAAAACATTCAACTCACAACGCTCCTCGACGTATTTTTCGGCCCATTTACTTCCATGTTCCTTGTGGCGACTGACTTCTTTCGAGCTGATGTAGAACCTCTCGTCAAAGGGGTGCGGCGGATTGTAGAATTTTATCGGCTTGTATCTCGGGTCGGCCCGTAGTTTGTTTTTCCTTCCTGCCAGCACAGCACTGGTGGTAATACTTCTGTGAGGAAGGCAGAGTCTTTCACAAGCACACAACAAATGCAGAGAGTTCCTCCCAATCATTGCTGAAGGGGAAAGAAATAATGTGAACTGATTGCTGAATCTCCAAAGTGTCGTGAACGAAGCGGGTGTCAGTCATTTGCAGCCGACGCAACAATGATATTTTTTGGCGCCGTAGGTTTCATTTCGCGGAACAAATTGGCGCACCTTCGGATGCAAGCTGGTGCATTTCTTTTCTGAAACAGAAGTTTTGCCACTTGGTTTCAGTCTGAATGAAGTTTCTGTCCACATTTTACAGGTGTGCCTGGTTCTTTGCAAATCTGAACAATTCCGAATCGAAGCGTTTGTGTCTTTCAGCAAAGAAGATCAATCTGTGTATCGATCTTGCACACAAGTTCATTTTTGCTGTTCAAATGTGATTTGGTTGTGAAAAGGCTTCACACAAAATCTCTGGGGAAAAAGCAACTACCGTCCACTTAACCGTTGAACAAGTTTTGTTTCACTGGTCTCGTTGAAACACCGAGGACAGTTTTTTCTTGTCCACAAATTTTCAGCGACTACTTTCCGCAGGTGAGTCCTGATAGACTCTATTGTTGTTTTCTGTCTTTTCAACCGTTGATGAAAATACGATGTTCTGTTCTTGATTTGTGTGAAGTTACATGCGTGGCAGAAATTCGGTTGCTGTTCGAGGCGTTACCCCACTTGACACACGGTCTTTTCTCGTGCAGGGCGCGGCGCCGGAGCAGCCAACCCGTGACCATGAGAACGACGCTCGTCTGTCTCGTGCTGGTCGTCATGGCAGCGAGTATACCGAGAACCCAGGGTGAGCTGGGATGACCACAGTGAAGACAAAAGCAGGTGTCGGTTTTCTGATCCAAGTTCTCTTCGCCAAACACGCACAGATTGCACACATGCATTCATTGGAATTTCTTCGGTTTCAGCATTTTCACATCTTTTCATTTTTCCTGCAGGATGCGCAACAATTGGAGATGAGGACACAAGTTTTGATTTCAGCAAAAGTTTTGCAGGTCTGTTCCGTGCGTTGCAGAGTGGCTGAACGTGTTCACTAATGGGATGGCCGAGCTCAATGCTCGCCTTTGGTCTGCATAAAGTTTGTCCATTTGTGAAGAATCAGTTTCAGGCACCGATGTTTGTGTCCAGCTATCCGTGACGAACAACGTCACCAGCTGGTGAGAATTACTATCATACCACAGAAAATCAGGACATTCACCACACAAACAACACACACACAGGTCTGAACTCTCAAAGTAATTCCGACAGAATGACAGGTTGCTGTGCAACTGAAGTCGTCGTTGATTGAGCAGGATTTGGCAGCACGGGATGCGTGTCCGCTGCAGCAGAGACGGAGACGGCAGGTTGCTGCTGGACGTTCTCCGGAGCCTCCTCGATCCTGGAACACGTCAAAACGATCAGCGCCCGCGACTGGGTCCAAGGATCTACCACAGAAACCGCAATTGTTCTTGCGGCGTGTTTTGTGCTGTTGCACCATGAATTTTGCTCAAACTACCACCACTGTGACTTTGTGAATACCGGCAAATTTGGAAGTAAACGTGCGGTTTTCGGTGAACAGCGATGTGACGACTGACTCAATTCTCAATGCGCAGTAATACATTGTATTTGGTGCGCATGCCCACAAGCGGAGTACCCACCTGAGGTCGGTGGTGAGGCGAATGTTGTGGTGCTTGAACATGTGAGTCCGGTAGCGCGCGTTCCGCATGAAGGTCTTGCTGCAGATGGAACACCGCTGCCGATATGCGCCTGAAAACCAGCCAAGTGAACAAGAAAGACACTCAACTGAAAACATGACACAAAGTCTCGTGGTGCAGGTGGACAAGACAGGTGGCTGTGGTCACTACTGTACAGCTGTACCCCGCAGCACACGACGTCTTGAAAGGAATGCCAAATTCGATCTGAAGAAAGGTTCTACGTGTGTGTGTGCGCGTGTGTTCACGCGTTGTGGTGACTAATTGGGCAAAAAAATGATGGCACCCCTGTTGACACAAAGCTGGACGAAACTCTCACCCGTGTGCGTCCTCATGTGGTCACCCAGCTGGTGGTTGAGTCGGAACTGCATGCTGCACTGAGAACACCGGAACGGCTTTTCGCCCGTATGTACCCTGAAGCAGATTAAGTTTTGCGGTAAGTTTGCTGTTGCTGTGCAACAAAACAACGCCAGGGTTTTTTTTTTCAATTCACACTCAAGTTCCTGCCGTGTCTCACTGGGTGGGTGCGACAGTGCTGCAGGCACCACAAAAGGCAAGCGCACAACTTTGTTTTTCATCAGATCACGTTTCAGACGCTGCTGAAAAGTCCAGATGGGTAATTGTCGGTACCTATTGTGCTGTGCGAGTTTGGATGCGCTGTGGCACTGGAAGCTGCAGAGTGCGCAACGATGTGGACGGTCGCCCAGGTGCACGAGCTTCTCGTGCTCCTCACGTGACTTCTTCTGCGTGAAACGCTTCTCGCAGTGATTGCAGGCAAACGGCCTCTCACCTGCACAAAGGAAAACGATGTCTTTTCCTGTGCGAGTTTTTCACTTGTGGTCGCTTGGGTTCCGTTCTGACGTATTCACACGTTGCGACTCACTGCGCTGAGAAACAGAAGTGCTTCACTTCCCGGGAAGCCTCACTCACCGGAGTGGATCCTCGAGTGAACGCGTAGCACGCTGCTGGACGTGAACAGTTTTCCGCACTCGGCGCATGCGAACTTCCTGCGCTGCTCGATGGGCACGTGCAGCGCCTCGTGGATCGACAGCTTCTCACTGCTCGCGAACTCCTTTGAACAGTAGCTGCACATAAACCTGCAACAACCACACGCGCCTCTTCATTTTTCGCTGGCAATCAACTGTCCAACAGCAAGACACTTTGACAAAGAACAGCGCAGACATTCACACTACTCCAGCAAATCTCCGCTGCAACAAGTGTGCTGTGTTCCGAATCTCTTGTGACCAATTGGTTTTGCCTGGTCTGTACAATTCGACTAGATCAGTTCAACTCAAGAGAGTCACTCACGCAAACTTGTGCATGTGTTGTGCCTGCACATGGCTCTTGAAGCGGTGGAACTTAGCCTGCACGTATCCGCACGCTCTGCACTCAAACTTCTGCTGCTTCCCCTCCCCTGCAGGCCACAGAAGAAGCATACGGGTTGGTCAATGGTGAAATGCACACAGATGGTGTTCCGTCATTTGTGTTATCGCCTTGTCCACCAATGGCTCCTTCGTGTCTCAAAAATGAAACGTTTGAAAGGAAACTCGTTGAATCTCGTATGAGCACACACCATGCACAACGGCGTATTCGCGTATCAGTTGCTGGTCCTCTTCGCTCCGAACGTTGCGCGGCCGTTCTCTCTTCACATCTGACAAAGATAGATTGAGCCTGGAGTCAGAACGTGTGGGTGAGGTCAGCTGCTCCTGCCACGAGCCTCCTGGTTGAAGACCGGCAACATCTGGTTCACTGTCCTCGACATCGACAACCTCGCGAGCTTTTGATTCTGTTTTGGCTGCATTGATTGTTGGTCTGAACTTGGCACGTGATGCCGCACCTGGGGCGACGCCGGGCGGTGGCGCCCCCTCTGACTCGTCCCAGTGCTCGGCGCGCTCGTGCCGCGTCCGCTGCCACCGCTCCTGGAACCTCGCGTCGCACGACGCGCACTGAAAACTCTTCTGTTGGAAGTGAACACCTGGAGTGCAGAAAATTTTCAACAGCATTTTTCTTTGAACATTTGTCTTCAAGCCACAGAGCAAGCTGTGGCTGTGAACCACGTTCACTTGGATTTTTCTCGAAAGTGCTTTTGAGTCTTCAGTAGAAACTGAAAATATCAAAAACAGGAATGGCTGCCGGAAACAGAATCACATCTGATGTGTGTGTGTGTGTGTGTGTGTGGGGGGGGCACTCACGTTCGAGATGGCGCCTCAGTTTGTACGGGTACGGCGCCCTGTAGGTTCCGCAGAGCACACACTGCAACATCGATCGCCCCCGGTGCTGCACCGTCTCTGAGAACCTACAAAGTGGAATGTTTTCGGCCAGCTCAATTCTAATGCCACACCAGTTGTTTTGCAAAGCTTCAATTGGAGTGCATAATTTTGTATGTCTCCCTCACCAGTTCTTCATATCGGTGCAACTGAGTCTCTCTCCGGCTGCGAGCCTCGCTTCCGCCTCATCCCGACTTCCGCTCACGTGATCCTCCTCAACCGGACTTCCGCTGACCCGAACATCTTCAGCATCTGAAATGTTCTTGTTTGCTTCACCGTCGGGAAACGAGTGGCAGCGGCTGAGGAGCAACAACACCGTGCAACCATAAAATCAGTGCGCAGAGCAATGTTGGTGCTTTTTTGTGACTGAGGAAATACAAACATAGTTGTCAGAGAAGTGTGGAATTACCGGAGTGGTCTTTTCCTGTTTCGGAACTCAAACTTGTTGATTCCACATGCTTGAAAGTGATGTGTTGCCGCAATGTGGAAGCCCGTTTAAATTCCTTGTCACAGAAACTGCATCTAGAAGAAAACACAGCAATCATTCCGCAGACATGATCGTCACAAATCCTTCACGGAAAACAGACACGTGCCTCCTGTTCCGAACCATGAAGCTCACTTGTGAGAGTCTGTTTCAGCCATTCGTCTGCAGCCAGTTGTTTTGTGTTTCTCAAACAGCCGTTTCGTCACGAAATTCTTTCCACACAAGGTGCAATGGTTTGCAGCTTGCTCTGAAAAGAAGAAACCCAGAACGGGGTGGGTTTGACACCGAACCTTTGACATGGATATTGGACCTGCAGACTTGGAACAACATTTCTCCAGCTGGTGTGTTTTTCCGTCAGAAACAAACAATCACTACACCTCCCAGATCATTTGCTTCTCTTCGTTTCCTCTCACCTGGATCAGTTTTTGCCGCTGCTTGTAATTTCTGTTGTCTCAGACGTCCACGTTTTGGAGGCGACGGCGCGTGGTCAGATGGTACTGGTAGCTGCGATGACTCCTGGTTGGTTGCTCCATGAAAGCTGTCACGCTCCGTCTCATCACTCACACTGGTCAGCAGAATCGTTTGTCGTGTTTCCTTCTCTGTGCGTTTGATTCCAGCTGAAGCAGATTCAACGTCGCTGCCATTGTGCTCCACCCGTTCAAGTGCAGCAGATGGTGTCGCTTGGTCAGAAAGTTCACGTTTGAGGCCTGTCCTCGTCAACCTCGACGTCACGTTGGTGATAGCAATCTGACTTGCACGGATTGTGGAACTGACATACTGAGGTTGCCCTTGTGCATCCAGTTTCCTGTCGATCAGGACGGTGAATTTCGGCGAATTGTCGTTTGCCAGGGAGTGTTGCGTTTCGGTGTCGACATCTTCGACTTCTGAAATGTTCACAACGAGAACAGAAGTGAAAAGTAAAGTGTTTTTTCCACACCTTCCACGATTCGACTGTGGATTGGCTGCAGTTTTCTTTCCGCATTTTTCGTAAACAACGGGTTCTGACCTATTTTCATCAAGGAGGCTGCTGGTAGACCAGGCGTCGTGCTTTTCTGTGCGATGTTCCTCAGGTAACCTGTCGACTTCAATCTCGATGGCGAACTTGATTCACTCGACAATCTTCGTGTGGCAAGTTGTTCCAGTTCCACAAATGCCTGGAAGGACACGAGAAAAGAAATGTTCCACTTAAGAAAACACGTTTCCCTCAAACAGGTTCGTTGTTGTCGGATTCATATTTGTGTTCTGCACAGGCACAAGAAAATTGAACGGCGTGTCACACGATGGATTGTAGTGATATCACAAACACACTGGTTGGTATCTCAGGCGAGACTGCCCCCAACGGTGGGAACCGCCCTATTTATTGAGTACAGTGGTGCCATCTGTCGAGTGGTGGTTCCAAATCACAGCTGGTGTGTCACACCACACTCCTCCCCCACCAGGGGGTGCTGGCCTCGTTGGCCTTTACATCCAATTTTAAATATTCTAAATATTTTTACAATATATTA
>JAAUXT010098024.1_pt1 | contig 14934 bp, 9 predicted proteins | sample 7278171 | NCBI WGS metagenome assembly JAAUXT01 (sample SAMN14350112, study PRJNA611818) | marine sediment metagenome | isolation source: surface marine sediment (1.8m) | place: French Polynesia: Moorea | collected 2018-08 | reverse complement strand
ATTTTTGAAAATTTTTATATGGTTTTTAGGTGGGCCTAAAGTTTGGGTTAAAAAGTCATTTTTTCAATAAAAAAATTGAAAATAGATATTGGGCAATTCTTTTGGTTGTGCATAGATATTGTTATGAAACAATGTGTAAAAGTTCCATTTGGTTACATTTGTTCCATTTACATGTGTACTGAATGAGTTCCCAAGTTATGAATGTTGAGTGAAAAAGCAAGAATTGTTGGCAAAAAAATTGACTGAAATCAGAGTGAGCAAAATAAGAGTGAGGGAAATCAGAGTGAGCGAAATCAGAGTGACCAAAATTAGAGCGAGTGAAATCAGAGTGAGTAAAATCAGAATTTCCTCAAATCACCGCGAGCTCCGTGGAGCTATTTTTTGTTAGGGGGGGGGGGGGATCCAGAGACTATGGCTGCGATGGACCTTCATGTTTCAACGAAAATTCAGAAGGCACTGTTGACGGCCAGCCAAAAAAAATATAAAAAAAAACAAAAGTACACTCTCCAAACTGATGATTTTTCTCTGATTCGACTGGCGTTGTTTGAGAATGTGGTGCTTTCTTTGTGGGATTGATTGTGTACCAGTACAATTGTTTGCGGCCTTGTTACCTGTACCATGTGCACAATAAGATGGCGTTTGTGTGCATGTGTCTATTTGTTGTTCATTCATACTGTGTACGAATTGGTTTGTTGTACAGTTGACATGATCCTCTTTGCTCCACGAGACATGAAAAGATGGGATGGGGGGTTACAAAAGGTGATGGTGTATTGTCACCTGAGATGGAAATAAAACTTTTTGTGTCTCTGGTCTTGATATCAAGAGCGTTTCGCTCTGGAAAGTTGCTGCATTAAATGCTTTCTTGTGTTGAAGAAGCAACTAAGATTGCTGTTCAAAAGAAGGACAAACGGAATTGTGGATAAATTTGAGACGAGACGACATCGTTTTGACGCCGTGTGTGTGAGGTGAGTGCAAACAATCGTGTTTTCAGACAGTTCACATTTGATATGTGCACACGTAAAACCCAAAATGTTCCACTTGTTTTGGAGGAGGGTGAGAAATCAAAAATTAACCAACCACATCGAAACATGAATGTCCAGGCAAAACGATAGGCAAAACGATACACACTTCGCGACATAATTTGCTTCCGAGAGTCAGCCGTAAAATTTTGAGTTGGAAGACAAACGTATCACGGACAACTTCAAATACAAAACTAACACCAGGTAACCGTGACCACAAATTGTTTGTGTTTCTGTTTGCGAAATTTGTTTTCATGCACTAAAATTTTATTTTTACACTTGTTGTTTGGCTCTTGTGTGACGTCAGGTCTATTTATATTAGATTGAAAGTTATAATCCTCCCCCAACGAACCTGCTTGTAATCAGCAGAAATGTGATGTTGCCTTGAAGTCAGATGATCAATTTCCCACTAAATTTGCTTTGATGTTTCCTTCCTGGAGGACAACAAGCAATCTTCTTCCTCACCCCCAGTTGACCTGTGTGCAACTGTCCTTTTTTTTCTATCATGTTTGTCATCATTCACAGAGATAACTTGCCCAAGTGCCAGAACACCCCCAGCCATAAATGTTGGCAAATGTTTTTTTGTGAAAGGAAACCTTTGTCATACACACAATAATCTGGTTCTTAGTCTGTACACATTTCAGTGACTGCCTTCATCAAGAGAATCATGCTGACACACTTGAGTTTTGATCAAAATTCCCCTATGTTCCAGAAACATCAGCACCTTCTTAATACAAAAGTGCTTCACATTGGATTTCAGTTTGAAACAAATGGAAATAAAGCAAACATTACATTTCTAGTTTTGCTGTGGCTTTCCTCTTTTTCCCTTCAGGCTTTTCTGAACAGATGGACCAATAGTATAGACTATGGGGTGCAGCATGAAACACAATTGGTTGACAATGATGTTGTTCCAAACAAAAATTTCAAAAGGATAATTTTCCATGGCAATAGTTGCAATGTATGTTGCACTTGATGGCAGCCAACAAATAGCATGAGTTGTTCCAAGTAGGAAGAACATAAATTTGGTTCTGTTGCCTTGAAAAGGTCTGTGTGTTTTGGCAGCTGATTTTTTCATTTCTGAGAAAATCACAGGGTAACAAATTACAAGAATTACAAAGCTCAGCTGTTCAATGGATGCCACAATGAGAGTACAGACTTTGATGACTTTTGAAGGTTCTGTCTCACCAAGAAATGTGCACAAAGGTAATGGTGTCTTGGTGTCTTTTGACAGCAGCAGCAGTGCAATGCACAAACAGAACAACATTGTGCCAATGAAAGAGATTCTGAGAGAGCTAACTGTTGTCTTTGACCTTCTGAACTTCTGCTCAAATGGACATTTAACCACCAAAAGTCGAGACACTGACAAGCAGTTTGTCAACATGTACGAGTTTATCATTATACATGTTGACAATGTCCCAATAGCTATGCAAGGAATACTTGTTATCCATTCAGTAAGGTTGAGTACAGAAACCTCTCCCACCCATTTCTGAGCACTCAGAACAACTGACAGATACAGGCTAAAAGCTACACCATTTCCATGCAGAAGATGCACTGTGATCAGAAAGCTTCCTGCTGTGTTTTGGCCAGGAGAAACAGATTTCCTTCTTTTTTTCTTTTGAATGTAAACCAACACACAAGCAACTGCATTAAAAAGAAAAAGGATTACAACCCCAGTGATACCAAGAGCTTGTAGCAGAGGTGTCACAAAGGTTGTCTGACAGCTGTATGGCCATTTTGGTTCAATAGATGAACATTTCCCTGTCTCTACTTGGTTGACGAAACAACAGATTTTGAAGTCATCAGCTGAAGTTTCTGAAATGTGGCTAATTTTGCCAAACATGTCATTGGAAATCAGTTTGAAGTCATTTGATTGCACATTCAGAAAACATATTCTGGTGACATCTTCAATTCCTGTGAGGAAAGAAGTCAACCTGTTGTGGGACAAATCAAGTATTTGCAGTTCTTTCAGGTCAAGTGGTGTCAATTTGGTGAGTTTGTTGTGCTTCAAAATGAGAATGAGTACATTTGGGACAAATTGGAAACAATTATTCTCCAAAAATTCAATGTCATTGGAAGAAAAGTCAAGGTGGTGCAAAGAGGACATCGCCACACAAAACAGATTGCAGACACTGTTTAAGGCTGAATAAATCCAAACCAATATTGTTAAATGCTTTGACTTTTCAAACAAAGAAGTATTCATGAATGGAAAGGTCACGTTTATGAATTTCAAATAAGAGTAGTGTTGAGAAAAGTCAGAAATATTTGATGACAATACCTCTGATTTCTCACACAAGACTGCTTGCAACAAACATATACATCCTGGAAGACACTGTTTTGGCATTTCACACATGTATTCATCTTCCCCTGAAACACAGTCTGGGACCCCATTGCAAACTTCCACTGGATGCAAGCAAAGAGGAAAAGCTTCTGATATGCACTTGAACAAATCTCTGCACCTGTGTTCCTGACATTTTGTCTCATCATCTCCACTGGGGCACTGCCAACTGCCATCACAAATGTGCCTGAAATTTCCAAACATTACATCTGTTCTGTTATTGCAAAAAAATGAATAAAATACAAGATGTTTTCTCTGGCACTTGAGCCTGGCAATGATTTGGTGTTCAAAATAAGAGTTGGTTTTCCTGCTGGCAAAATCTACACGCTCAAAAATTATTTTCGTTTGCTTTTATGAAGCAGAATATGGACAATTATGTACCTGTAAGGAATGCAGTATTGCCTGGCGCATTTGAACATGTTGTTGCATTCCATCAGCTGACAATTCTTGATATGGTTCCCACTGGGACAATGCATCAATGTTCCTTTGAAATCAAGTTCATAAATGCAAACCTTTCCTACAGCAATACATCTTTTGCACCCATAGGTGCACTGTATTTTGTGAGGATGTTCACAACTTCCAGTAAATGTTGGTGTTGCTTTGTCATTCTCAATTGAGTTAAATTCATCCTCTGTGCAGTCTGTAATTATTTCTTCATTTGTATCAATGTTGACTGCTTTGTTGGGGACTGGAATGTACTCTCCCTTGAAAGGCTCACAACTTCCTTGTGTGCTTTGATAAAACAGATCATTGCACTCGCAATTTGGTAGCTTGCAGTTTGTCAAACAATGTATGCCTGTATGTTTTTTTCCCCTGACAAAACATGAAACATCTTTGAATTCATCTCCACTGCAGTATTCTTGTTTTCTGTTGAACAGTTCTAGTCTGGAAACATGTTCCCCTGTCGAACATTTCACAAGTTGGTTTCTGTATTGCTCCAAAACAAACGTTTTGTTCAGTGGCAAGCTATCTAATATTTGAAAGGCTTTCTCCACCCTATTTGCTGACAAATCAGACACAACTTCGATATTCTTCTTTAGTTGGTCAAAAGTCACAATTTTCTTGCCTCTGGCATGGAAATATACTGGCTCTTCACTGACTAAACTCACACACATCATCAAATGACCCAAAAGACTTGTGTCTGCGTTTGTGGACATCTTGTACTGGAGTGCAGTCATTTTTAGACTGATGCACTTTTTGCTGAAAAGTATCTTTTCTGTGGTACAGAATATGTTTGCATGAAGTATTGAGTTGTGGAAGCTGCTATTGGCACTGAATATTGGCTGGTATAATTTGCAAATAACACTTGTGGTAAGTGTTTCGTTGCATGGAACAAAATACTGCTGGGGGTAGTGTGTGTTAAATACTTCCATGATACCACATTTTGTTGACATGTTGGAATGTCTGCGAGTGAGATGCTCATCCAAATACACATAATCTTCTTTAGCACAAGTGTTGTTTGTGTCTATCATTGATGCAAAAATGCCAAACAAAGGTCCAAGAATAAATGAAGAAGAAAAGAGATGAAACTCAAGCAAGAAAGACAGACTTTAACTGAACAAAGACTAAACTTACCAATTGCTCGACAATGAGCATATGGGTTTGGAAACAGCTGGTCATCAGTGTTTTCATAGAGTTCCTTGTATGTTTGTTTCTTCTTCACCCTTCCATCATTCCACTCCAGGTAGCCATGTTGCTTCTGAAAGCAGGAAAAGTTTTCACCAAGTGGCATACCACCAAAAATCCAGCCAATGTGCAACAAGATATTGAAGTACAAATGGTAAAACAACAAATGTACATGAACATGAAGTGAACAGCATGTTGTTTTGGACACTCTGGAACGCTGAATGACAGAGAAGTCTCCCATCTTCTCCAAGTCTAGGGGCAGTCCGTCACGCCATTTCAGCTCCAGCACTGACTTTTGGTTCACCTGAAAAAGTGGCTGTGTTTCATACTTGTTGAATCCGTGGTGATGGTCTCACTTCAGACTAATTTGTGACAGCAGACAACAAGAAAGTGAAAAACAAAAACTCAAAACTCGTTTGCCAGAATGACCCAGAAACCTACTTCATCTGGGAGTGAGCAGCATGTGGGCAGAGAAGCCCCAGACATGCGTGACTTCCCTGATGGTTTGGGGAATGAGTTGGGTGGAGCCCATATCTGCATCCCAACAGGTCTGCCATCACTCCACTTCAAGTCTCTGCTGCCAGGCTGAAAGTATATTCTTCACATATTTGACCTTCAGTGCAGCCACAGGCAATAAACCTGACAGCTGTTGATTAGAGACACATTTGTTGTGGGCAATGACACTCTTGTTGATGACAACTGAGGCTCCACCATGTTATATACTCGCAATTTAAATGCACAGTTGAAGACAATGGAACACTTTTTCAAAGGTTCCTCTTTCATAAAACATCATGTGAGGTTTGGCACAGCCAAGTATATGTTTGGCACATGATATTTTCACCAAATGATGTCTTTGTCAAAATTTTATGAAAGCAGTGCATTGAGGCATGGGACATTATTGTGGGACATTGTGCTGAAAAACACTGACTTTTACCCCTTGCCAAAGCTACCCACCATGAATCCAGAAACAAGCCACCAGAAACCAACATGATCTGGTCACTATCTAATTGATCCAGGCTTGGGCTCATCCTAGGCAAGTAGTGCACATTGATTTTGTGCTTGCAACAGCAAAGGAAATCAATGGTGTAACAGTTTACCTGTTGTAAAAGGCCAATGAATATGTTGGGAATAAATCCAGAGTGATGCATCATTTTCATAAAATCAGTCAGTTCAGTCAGTTCCTGGTGTGAAGTGAAACTGGGCAAGTGGGATCTGTTCCAGTCTTGACACATTTTCTGGGCTTCATACCAGGTAACATTTCCAGACTTTCTCCTTCCATGTCCAGCTTCCCAGCCCATGAGTCTGAAAATGGGATCATTGGCACTTTTGCCAACTTTTGCTATTTTGGGTTTGCTTTCCCACCTGTAATACATGAACATCCACTCCTCTTGTGCAGGTTGATTGTGCAACATAAACTCAGCATTGACCAATTTTCCAGGGATTTCAACCAAGAAATGGTTGTAGACACTTTGCAGTGTTCTGTGAGTCACATTATGGTTCCATATCAATTTTTTTTGTCCATAGTTGTAGTCCAACTGATCACACATGTCCCACCTATTGAACATCTCTGCATAGCTTTTCTCATGGTATTTGCATGAATATGATTCATTTGTGTTTTGCTCTCTTAAGCTTGGACAAACAAATTTGTCCCTGTGTTGTGTGCCTGAATATGGAGTGGTAAAGATGTACCTCAAGGAAGAGGAAACACTCATGTAGTACAATTGATCCACCCAGCATTTGTGGACACAAAGCACACTTTGCAACTCAATTGTCCCAATACAGTCAGTCTGACCAGGTATTTCAGTGACATCACCAAATCCTAATTCTAATGTGTTGTAATACTGCATGATGCCTTCAATTTCCTTTCTCAGACATACTGCTTCTTTGATTGAGTCAAAATAGAAACGTCTTGTGTTGTTTTCTGGTTTACATTCAAAATAACCAAGGGACACAATTGTTACAGACTCACTGAATGGCTTTATTTCCAATGCCAAATGGTCAGTCAGGTCAGATGTGGTAAACTGTCCTCTGAACTCGAATACACTTTTGGCCTGAGATGCATTGGCAAATGTACTGTAAACTTTACTGCCTCTGAGCCATTCATTCTGATCTCCAGAAAGTATATTGTCAGGGTTGTGAGAATGTATGTTGTCAAATGACTCTTCACAAACATAAGATTGATTTGAAACAAGTTTCGTTGGACCAAGGTCAACTTTGTTGAAAAATATGAATGAGTTTCCAATGTAGGTCTCATTCAAAGGTGGTATAAAATAATTTGAGACTCTCAAAATGTGAAGGTAGTGTATGCTTGTGCACAAATTGTTCTTGTTGCCTCCCAAATTGTACACTTTGGTGCACCCTGATGCAACTATGTTCATATCATTGGCAGCTTGGTTTGAATCATGTGCTGTTGTATCTGGGAAAAACTTCATACTGAACTGAAATGACACACATGTTTGTGAACCCTTGACCAATTTCTGTTCAAATGGTTCACTACCATATTTGGCTGGCAACGTATGTTTCAAGCAGGGATTCTGAAAAATTCCTCTGCATTTGGTGAATGTTATTGACATATTTACAGAAACAAATTCACCAGGACTACTCCTCAAAACAAAACTAAATTCTTGTGATGATGCTGTGAATGGAGGCAGATCCAAACTGGATTGATATTCAAAATACTCACTGTTGTTCAAATTTTCTGTGTAATTGTTACATAAACTCAGAATTTCTACATTTGACTCATGTAAACTCAAACCACCATACATACAGGAATATGATGTCCAGCCTGTGTAGTTCATCTCAGAAATGAGTACAGTTGGGTAATGGCTGGTGTTGTCACTCAGGGCAACTCTCATGAATCTTTGTTCATTTTTGTAGTTCTTTCCAAAGTAAATGGAACTTTTTTGGGAGTGGGTCAGGTTGAAAATCCATTCATTTAGAGACTGGCATTTGTAATTTAAAACAAAATCCCAGCTAAATTGCTGCATATATGCTGCACTCTTACCAAAGTATAAAACTTGCAAAAATGCATGAAAGTTCTCAACTAAATGTGAGTAGTATCCTTGTAATTCAGCAACGACAGCTTCATGATTGAAGTGGTGCATGTGGAAAACCCTTCCCTTGGTTCTGTACGTCCAATAGAATGGTTTTATGTGAATTCTGATGTTGTGGTACTTTTCTACTCTCACAAAAAACCTCAGGAATTGAATGTAACAGTCTGACTTCAAATGATGAATGCAGGTTATGGCATAAGGGTATTTCTTCCTTGTTGGTTCTCTGCCTGTTGTTGCATAAAGACTGTCACCCCTGTAGGAACTGGACACGCCACGCTCCATTATTTGATAAGCAAAGACAAGATGGGACTGAAATCGGAGGCAAACAGAACATGTGCTGAACTCAAGATGAGGATGCATTTGTTTCTTCACTGATACATAAACAGACCATTTAGCCCTCTGGTGACAATAATAGTATGGCTCTTGCACTTGATAAAGCCTTTGAGATCTGTAAGAGGCTTTAAATAAGTACATCACCACATACTCCCTGTTTTCAAGTTGAGAGGACCATATTTCTGTTTCCCATGCATCTGGCCTCCTGTTCAGGGGTCTTTCAATACACATTTTTGACAAATTGAATACTTTGAAGGTAATATTTAAGGAAAAGGCTTCATCAATATCAAATTCAAAATAGATGACTTCCATCATCTTTGGAGTGAGGTTTTCACTGGCATGTGTGGCCACCTTAAGATGGGAATGGTCGTAGTCTGCAACAATGGAATCCTCACCAAGTGCGGCCCTCATTTTCACACTGGATTCTGTTACAATGCGATGTTTCCCTGAGGAGACAAACATCACACATTAGCAAATCAACCAACAAAACAGTTCAATTCTCAGTGAAACAGGCCTTGACTTATCTGTGTTTTTGCTTCTTCTTTGGGACAAACAGGAAATGGTCATGTCTTTATCATTCTGGAGTTGGACATTGCATAAAAATAATCTTCAGTTAAGTCACAACATGTAGTATGTGATCACCCAAACATGCCTTACCTGAACTGTAGCTTTTCTGCCAATTGATGTGAATATCATTATGACCAGATTCAACAGTCCAAAACCCGAGATATGTGGACTTTTCAAATGATAGCTGGACAAATTTCCTGTGAACACACTGCTCTATTGCTTTCACAACCAGGACTGAATCATAGCCATGAAGCTTGTGTTGAACACCAACACAATAATTCAGAAGAGATGTGACATAAGCAAACCAGTTCTTGCTCAACTCTTGAAGATTATTCCTCACAACATATGTGTTGTCAGTGTTGTTTATGTAGTAGGCACCATCTCCACTGTTTGAACATAATATCATGGAACAGACAAAAATGTGCAAAACTGACACCATACTTACTCTGAGCATAACATCACTATCTTCTGAGTTTGAAGGAGAAAATTATTTATTTTTTTATACTCAACTAAAAAAGACCAGGCATTGGTAGCAACTGTTGCAAATGGCTTCTTCATCTTCAGTTGACGAGCAATTGCTGCTCACCTCGTTTGTAAAAAGAAAAAAAAAAACAAAAATCAACTGGTGCAGTCTCTGCAGTGCATCAAGTTAACATTTACAAAATATCCCCAGAAACAAAACACCCAACTAGAAGCTGATTCTAAATCACATTGCGACAACAACTTTCTGTTTTAGAGTTTTGTTTCAAGGGCACACTCATATGATTTCTTCATTGAGATCAGTCCAATTTATTCCATGGTAATCGAACCATTCCGACATGTTTTACCAATGAAATACAAGACTGCACCTCATTGAGTCCTGAAGTTAGTGATCTGGAAAGGTTTGGTTCATCACAATACGAGGAGAATCTCACTCTTCTCCGTTGTTGGTGATTTGCGCCGCAACCGGTCGAGCGCAGCCTCTTTCGAAAGTTTGTGTACAGCACTTTCTCTATAAAATAGTGTTCAGTTCTATTCATATTTGGTCTGTAGATTTGTTCTTGGTCAAGCACAAGGTAACAGAAAGGAAATTGATTGAAATGGCTTCTTTGTGATTTAGCAGTGTTCTAATTTGTCTTGCCTGGGACTTTTGACTTTGAGGTGCAAATCACACAGGCTCCATGGAGCTATTGTTTTCTCAAAAATAAGTGAACCAAGCCATTGGAAACTTCCAAAAACAGGTTCAAACAATTGACAGGGATACCACAACATGCAGGTAGGCATACAAGTCCAACCACAAAGTTGGAACAAGTCCAAAAGTGGAACACAAATCTATTGCTTTGAGTTCCCTCAGTGGAATGACTTGTCACTGTTCATCAGATGATTCCACAGATTCTTGTGAACTTTCTTGAGGTGGGTTGTCAGGTTTGAAGCAGTCAAGTCATTGCCAAAAGAAGCAGACTTACAAACACAAACGTTTTCACATTGACACACAATGATCTGCCAGCTGGAGGTCATGAGATCTCAGTGACTGAGGTCAATTTTGCTGTGATCACAGTGTGCAGTCATCATGTGAGTCCCTCAGTCTCAAAGTTAAAAACTATCCAACAGCCAAAACTGGATAAAAATGAAAGAAAATGGGACAGGAGTGAGATGCTCCTCATATGTTCACCAGTCATACGCTGCTTTAAAGTGTTGGGATAATCTGGTGCAGGTGTATTGAGGAAGCACAGTCTGCACACACACACACACACACACATACACACACACACACACACACACACACACACACAGATTTCTGTGCCCCATTGTATTTCACTGTGCACAGGTCTTTCAACTTGAAAGCAGCAATCGGAGAAAATTATTTTTCCAATGAAATACAGGCACACCAGTCTTACAAAGTTCATTGGTGCAGGACCCATCAGTTTGGGGTGCTCCTGATGTTTATTCATGTGACGAGTATAGCGTGGATAGAGAACCCATAAACTTTCACACAAGTTCGGCGCGGGTCAATTGGCCCAGCCTAATTAATACGAAAATGTTCCAAATTTGAGTGCTCAAGTTCGGTTCAATCTGTCTAGCACCAATGTGAACCCAACCTCACAAGGTAAGGCGAATTGCCTGATGGTGGGGAACCAGTGTAAACAAAACCACAGAGTAACGTGACGGGAACCAGTGTGAACTTTTGAGTAGTACGTGTTTGAACACAAACGTAAAACCGTGGTGAGTGGAGAAAACACAGGCAGAGTAAGGAGGAAAAAGAGGTGACAAATAAATATTGTTAGGTTCACTGTAACTGCTCCGCAAGTGAGACACACCGAGGGAACCCCTGCCTTTCACCCTCACCGTTCAAGGTGCATCACTCAGTGCGAATATACAGGAAAAAAAGTATTTCTGCATCAAAATTCACTTCTCTAATGTTTGAAAGGATGCATTCCTTGCATCCAAGATTTTATGTCGAATGAAAAACACCGAAATCAGTTCTGGAAAGCATCCTCAGGGAATTTTTTTGCAGGCCACATGTTTTGAAGAATTACGTAAAAGTTTTCAATCTGAGGGGTTTTGTTGACCAGACCATTTAAAAAACTTTTTTGAAGGGAAATGACACAATTGTAGCAATTTAAATGTTCATGCATGTTGTCGTGACGTCAAATGCACAGGAGTTTCCTGTTGTGGCTGCAGCCTTGTTTGGGAGTTGGGGGGAGGACTGAGCTCCTGCCGAGAGGTTCCTCCGTCTCTATACCTGATACAACTGTTTTTTGTTTTGTTTAGAACGTCAGAAGAGGCCAAGCGACGTCCAGGCGAAGAAGCAACAAACCTCTTTAAGAATGGCCGAAGTGCTGGTGGCGGAGGAAGACCTTCCTTTCATTGATGAAGATGTTTACGAAGCGGAGGACCCGACCAGTGACCCAGAGAAAGAGAATCCAGGAGACAGAGAGCAGATGAATACAAGGAGTGAAATACACGACAACATCGATGCAGGACACAAACCGGAACAGGAACATTTGATTGATGTGAAGGATAAAAGAAAAACACAGGATGTCAACAACCTTGAAAATTTTGGAAGGGAAGCCGAGAATGTGATGGTGCAACTGGCGAACAACAACCCAGAAGATCCACCGGAAGTGACAGACGAAGCGCATGCGCAGAGACTGGGGACGCCCGCGTGTCTGTACCACGTGATGCACCAGTCCTGCCCCCTGATGGCCAACGCCGTGTACACAGGGCGAGTCTGTCCACCCTGTGTTGGGCGGCCGGATGTGTTCTGCAAGTTGTGCCTGAGACACCCATCTCAACTTCACTGTGCTCACAAATGCCCTTCTGTAAAACACAATTTCACCTGGATTGCTCTGTGTCTCATGGTGCTGGGGCTGGTGTTGTATCTCTGGGATACTGTGTCAGATATCATGTTGGCCAATGAGTATTTTGCTGAAGGTGAAATTCTTTGGGGAGGTATTACTTTAGCATTGGTTGTTGTTGCAGGGATAAGCATGACATCACTAAATTTGCATCAGTGGACACATGTCAGGAGCAAATTTATTGAAGCAAAATTTCCAGTTTCAATATTTTCTGTTGGGTTTATTGTGACTGCATTTCTGTTGGTCACACCTGCAATGTGGCTTGTAGTTCTGATTTTCTTGTGGACAAAGGGAAGACAATTTCTCAATGGCCATCTGGGCAACTTTATTGATTTTCCAGTTATGGAAAGAGACATTCATATGAGTCTTAGAAAATCACAGATGGTGGAGGCATTTGTGGAAGCTGGTCCTCAGCTTTTGCTTCAATTGTACATTGTGTTCAGCAGCACATGGCAAGGTGTGTCACTGAAGTTTTTCCTTCAGGTTGTGAGCAGTGTATCATCTGTGTTTTCCTTGTCATGGACTATGGTATCTCTGTACTGCTCATTTCACCCTTTTGATCACCAGTATCATTTTGCAGAAAAAAATAGTGGTCTTTTTGTGGCAATTATTCATCATACTTCCCAGATTTTTGGCTTTGGGATTGTTTGCCTCTTTATACCACTGGAATATTTTGATTATCTTCTGTATTCACACAGTTGCAGTGTTCATTTGTCATTTTTGGCAAGCAAATGAAAGGAGCTGGGTTTCAGCTGGCAACTCCCTCTTGGTAGCTCTGATATCAAACTTTGCATTCAATCCCAGATTGACATTTGTCAAGAAAACAACTGAAAGGAAAGACAGTTCCAGCCCCAGTCCAAGCCACAACTTCAGGTTTGGAATTTGCTATTGTAAATACTACACTTTGGTTTACATTGAAAATGTCATCATAGCTTCCTTGTGGTTTTACAAATTTTTGACTGCTTCAACTCCCACAGCTGCAGATCTTGTCCAAGGCATCAAAAATATCTGGGCCAATGGGACCTATTTTGCAGACATATCTAAATTGCCAAAAGTGAATGAAGGCCTGCTGTTCTATGAGTTGCCAGTTCCCTATTGGCTGCTGGTTGTTGCTATGGTGATGATGTTTCTTTCCTTCTTCTTGGCTTGTTGCTGTAAATGTCTGCACTGGTATAGGTACGAGAGATGTTCTGCCAATTAATGAAGATATTTCCTTTGGCACCATCGGAGTGGAATCAGACAGCCCCGGTCTGGCTTTTGTGCACATTGACAGCTGTGCATTCAGTTTACATTTAGATTTGGAGCTGCCAAGGGCAAAGGGCCTTTGGAGCCACCAAACCAGACTCTCCACACTTACCAGTGTATTCCCAGTTGATTACTTCTGATATGCGTTTTGATTCACTGCTGTTGGAGCCAAATACGGGAAAATCTTTTTGCAGCCATTCAATGCTGACACCCCTCTTTGTGGGCAAAAGCAAGGTCGGTTGCGCTGTCAAGATCATTGGATGATGGCTTTGTTCGACAAAGAAAAGCCTGTCAAAACTGGACGTAGGAGGCGATTGGGCTTGTTTACCAGGACGTGTTCTCGGTTTTGTCTGTTGAGGAGTTTTGGGACTTGTGTGTATTCCTGTACGTCCCTGCATGTGTGTGTGTGTGTTTGTGTGTGTGTGTGCTTCGCTTGTACATGTGTACAGTTGGTCCCGCTTTGTACGATAATGCACAGTACAATATCACGCCAAATAATTCAATGGTTTTTGAGTTGTTTCAGAAGTGAACATTGTATCATAAGTGGAAGCCATTTTTTAATCCATCGTTTGGAAATATTTTCCTCCATCTTCAGACTGAGCGAAGCACAAAGCAAGATTTACTGTCGAGGGGAGTCGCTGAACACTCTAAAAAAATTGATGTGTATCCCCATCACTGAAATTGTCGCATTCCTTCGATGGAAAAGTTGAACATCACTGATCATCAAGCTCGTGCTTGCACCGCAAATACGTTGCTTTCTGTTTTGAACTGCACGGACGGGATTTGGCTTTCCCTGCATCCGAAATTTTCCCTTTTGCACAGTTTGAAAGACACATGTAGAAATTGATGGGAGACGGTTGGATACGGGGATGTGTGTACATGTGTGTGGTCATATTGTTCTGCTGCGAGTTTGTCTGTGTGCGTGCCCCATAAAAATGCTTATCAATACATCTTTTGTGTGTGTGTGTGTGTGTGTGTGTGTGTGTGTGTGTGCGTGTGTGTGTGAGCAAAAACTTTGTTTTCATAAGAGCTTCAACCCTTGACGCGACAGCGTGTCACCAAATTTGACATTTTTGGATGCACAAGTTTGCAGTGTTGATGATGTATACCATCACGATAACATCAACATACCCCGGGGTTCCCCCCTGAGCAGAGATGCTCACAGTGATGTACGCACCCAGCCGTGTTTTTGTCACACAAGAGTCAGACATACCCTGTAAAATCCCTTTTGATGTCTTTTTAGGTGATTTGAGGAGCTTGGTCGGATTTGTGAGCTTTTGCAAAAAGAGAGCGAAATCGGAGCAAGCAAAATCAAATCACCTATAGGCAGGGTCTTCCAAAAGTATGTCTACAGCAGTTTCATGGTCAAGATGAGGATTGATTTGGGAACTTTTGGGCTCTTTTGGTTCATTTTGGGT
>JAAUXT010067684.1_pt1 | contig 14937 bp, 13 predicted proteins | sample 7278171 | NCBI WGS metagenome assembly JAAUXT01 (sample SAMN14350112, study PRJNA611818) | marine sediment metagenome | isolation source: surface marine sediment (1.8m) | place: French Polynesia: Moorea | collected 2018-08 | reverse complement strand
CCCGAACCCGCTGAGTCGCCGCCTGTCCCCAGTACTCGCCGGTCCGTGCTGGCGCCCAGGTGGGAGGGTCACACGGGTCTGGGGGGGTGGTTGGGGGGGGGGTGGCTTGATCAGCCCGGGCTAGAACGAGAGGGGTGGTTACATTCCAAAGTGTGGACAGATGCACACATGAATGCTAATGGTTTTTAAGCCATCAGCGGCACCTAGATGGCCGGCTACGCGACCATCAATGATGTACTGACAAAACATTTTGTTCTGTGATTTTGAATTTTTGGCTGTTGAAACCACACAAATGTTCTGTTGTCTACTTCTGACACATTGGCTGCTGTTTTGTGTGTAAAACACAACAAACACGCCACTGAACCACATATAAAATTGGACCAAACCACATATAAAATTGGACCAAACTCCTGGCCCACCTTGCTCAAACCAGAAATTTGCCAAATGTTGATGGCCCTTGGTATCATTCAATGTGTGTATGTGTGTGTGTGGCATGTGTGGTGTGTGAGGGTGCTTGCATCCCTGTGTGTGTGATTGGATGTGGGATACTCTGATTGATTTGGACAGAAACCCTGGCCCCCACTGCTCACATGTGAATTTGGTATTGATGACTCTTGGTGATCACCTGTTTGGGTTGCTCCTGATCAGGGATGAGGTACAAATCACATGAAAAGAACAGTCAATCCCTGGTGTTCTTTCTTGGTTGAAGTGTCTTTTATTTGGTACCTTGTCCCTTTGTTCTGACTCTGCAAATTTTCCTGCTGCTCATGTGCAGACATTTGCTGATGTACTCAACCTCATGAGTCAGGGAAGAAACATCAAGCAAAGAGCACTCTTATCAGACAAACCAGATGAACTTTTTTGTGGAAGAAACACAGTTTTGAGTACCTTTTGAGGTCATTTGGTTTCCTTTTGCTAAGCTGCAACACAATTTTAGCAAAAATGTAGTCACATGGGCTTTCCTGTGTTTTTTCTCTGTCTGCAAAGAGTCCTGATATTTGTGGCTGTGAACACAGCTGGGTTGACCACAGAATTTATGGGAGCAACAGCAACTGCTGTCCATATCACCATCTCAAATGGATATCTGGACAGGAAAAGGGAAACCAAATGAACAGCATTGGTTGGTATCCAACAAAAGAAATTAGACATTGAAATAATAATTACCTGAAAAGAAACAGATGTGTTTGAGTTGACAGATGATGTGAGTGAATGAAGGTTTTCTTTTGACCTTTTCAGTTCTTTCAGCATCAAGCAATAGACACCTGAAATTCCAACTGAAATTATCACTTGTACAGATGCCACTACAACAGTGACTGTTGTACAAAAGATGCAAGTGCTGCTTGTGTCAACAAACAGTGAGCACAGACTTGTGGACATTGTTGTCACTGAGAAATAGAATGCAACACTTGTCAGCACAGAAAGGACAACCATAGACATCCCAACAACAGAAAGCCACGTGAAAACAAATGAGGTTTTTTTGAACTTGGTGTCAATTGGGTGCATAACAATCATCAACCGAGCAAGTGACAAAAACAACAACAATGGTGGCTCAGCAGTATTGAAAAGAAGGAAAAAGAATGAAGCAGTGTGGCACCAAATACTGGACTTCCACCTTTGCTCAAAGAGAACAAAGCTTCCTTGTGAAGCAGTATCCACTCCCCATATCACACACAGATATGTTCCACAGAAAAGCTCATTGATATTTATGAAAATAGTTGCAATCACATTTGACATATTTTTGTCACTTCTTGCTGCCAGAGAAAGAACAATTGACAAACAATTCGACACAATCAAAACAAGGGACACAACCATAAATGTTACCTTTACTGCTTTTCTTGGCAAAAGATCAGAACAAGAGATATACCAAGGCTTATTTGTATTACAAAGTACTGAAGGTACAAGACAGCACATATAGTGGTCTTCTGTTTCCAGGTTGCCTGATGTTATTGACTGAAAAGGATTTACTTTCAATGCCACCAAACTGTTCTGAAGCAAAGACAATGTTTTCAATCTTGGCAAGTTGTGAAATGAGTCAGAAGCAAGGGAAGTTAACAGGTTGTTTGATAAGTTCAAAAATTGTAATGAAACAAGATCAGCAAAAGCATGTGAAGCCAAGACTTGTATTTCATTCTTCATCAGCTTTGCAAATATCAAGTTCAAACAATTACCAAAACAGTCTTTTTCCACAGTAAGAAATGAGTTTTTATGGATGTTCAGATCCTGCAGGGTTTCTATCTCAAACAAGTCACAGGATATTGTCATGTTTGAATTTACAAGTGTGTAATGGAAGGCAGTTTTTAAATACAACAAGCTGTATCTTTCAACTTTGCAATTTTGAAGCACTGCAAAACTGAAGCCCTTCAGTTGTTCACTCATGAAAATTTCTGTATTGACACACAAAACAGCAACAAAAAGACAACTACATTCTTTGGGACAACCCAAATATTTCATTTCACAAAACATCTCATCCTCACCCTGAGGACAATCTTCAATGCCATTGCACACATGTCCCACATGGATACACATTGTTTCCACACTGTTGCATTTGTACTTGTTTGTACAGTTGTGCCAAGTGCAATATGATTCTTCGATTCCTCTTGGACAATCCCATTTGTTGTCACACACATATTGCCAGGGAATACAATAATAGTTCCAACACTTGAACATCATATTACATTGAAACTCTTTGCAGTTTTCAAGATGAGTCCCATCAAGGCATGGACACGGAATATTTTGCTCATTCAGTCTGTAAATACAAAGGTCTGAAAAGACAAAAAAGAGTTGTTTTCCTGTTTTGCATGCAATCTCACCAAGGTGGCTGTTAGCTGTGTTTGATTCTCCCAGTTTTTCCTGCATTGCAGCAAAAATGGACGAACAAGAATCCCAGTATGTCCTGTGACAACTGTGCTGTTTGTAATGCACAACATGGTTGACAAAAGCTTTCCTTCTGTAGGTGATCTTGCCTGTTTGGAATGGTTTGTTTTGCTTTGTCTGGCTTTTTCGAATCAAAATTGCAAGCTTTACAAAAATTTGTCTGATGCACAAGTGTTTGTCAGTTGCAGTTCTTTTGCTCAATGGCTTGCAAGAGCAGAAATGTTCATCAGATGAGTCACCACAGTTGGTGTGCCCATCACATACTTTGTGTGCAGGCAAGTAAACACCACTTGTGCATTTGAATACAGTGCCTCTTGGGAGAGTGTCAGTGATGGACCTTGACCTCCAGTGAATTTCATATCCTGATGTTGAATTATCAACCTTTATTCTTCTGTATTGGTTGAGTAACTTTTCAAACACATACATGTGAATATGTTTTTCTTGGGAAATTATTGGCGACAGTTTTATTATTCTTGTCAAATAATTGAAAGCCATCTCAAACATATCCTTACATGACAGAATGCAGTATTTTTCTTTTGTTTTCAGTTTAAGAATTGCTGTCCATTCAACTAGGAAACACATTGACTTGTGCATAATGTAACTTTCTGGACAAACTTCCTTTTTGTACTGATTGACCATCAAAATTTCGTGATGAGTCAGGTTTCTTTGATTGATCCAACAAAGAGCTATACCAACCAGTTTTTCCTCACATTTCACATTGACCCATTCAACTTGAGCAATATTGACCAGCAGCATTAGAGTACATGAGTACTGGCTTCTAAAATATGGATACCTTTTGAGGCCTTCTCTGCCACGAATATGATAGGTTCCTGCAATCTGATTCATGAACAGATGGAAGCCAACTGGAGAACCATCTTCCCATTTCAAAGCCTAAAAATACAAAAGAAGCACAGATGAAAGTGATGATGCATGTCTTTTCTTACTTCTGTAAACACCTGAGTTTCACCAATTTTGATGGGCCAGTGCAACAAAAACAAATCTCTGAGAAAAAGTGGAAGCAAAAATTTATTGCAGAAACAGAAATCAACTGAAGTCAGGATATTGGGAAATTATTTATTTGAACAGCTGATGCCTCAGCCACAACCCTGGTAGGTTGCTATGAACAGTGCAGTTTACATCATTTCTAAAATTTTGGAAGTTGTGTTACTTTTTGGACTGAGTGATTGTGTTTCTCATGAGATATTATTCCTCTGAAAGGGATGATGTCAGAGATGTTTGTTGAAATTTATGACCAAGATCTCAATGAAACAAAGAATCATTTTACCCTCCTCATGAATTTGTTGTATCTGAGTCCAAGAAATATGCCAGGGGACTCATAACTTTTGAAAGGTTGGTCAGTGAAATACATTTTCATCATCAGCAGGATATTCTTTAAATCTACTTTTCCATGCAATGTTGGTAATATTCCTCCCAAATCTCTACACAACTGTTTTGCTTCAAACCAAGAAAACCGTTTGTGCCTTTGCATACAAGCATGATCCTTATGTTCTTTGGCTATCAAGAAATATGAATTATTTTGGTCACTGAGTTGCTTCACAATTGAAAGATTAAAGCACATGAATGTTTTGTGATTAAACTTTGTCATCTTACATTCTTGAAACTTGATACCCACACCAGTGCTTGGGGTGTTAATTTGCCTGCGATTCCGAATTGTCAATTCAGCATATGGTGGCTTGGCTTTCTTCCCAAAAGACACATGTTTTAAAGGTTGAAGCCAGTTTAAATATGCCATGTTTTCAGATTTCCTCATAAATAAATAAATTTCAAGGTTATTATTCATGAAATGAACTTCATACAGCTCATTGAAACCAAGCATCAAAGTCAGAGCTATCCATCCAAATACATTGCACCTCCCCACTGGCTTTGCAACAAATTCAAAGGTAAATAGTAGTGTTAGATTCTCTGGAAGGTTTCTCAGCAGAAGAGCAAAATGTGTATTGCAATAAAATGATTGATGAAACAAAAGCAATTGGGATGGTACGTGTATGTCACCCAAAAAGTGTGTTTTTGTGGTTGAAGGTGTCTCTTTCGAGAATCTCCACATAGTTTCAAACCAAATGAATGAGTAATACTGCCTTTGGCTCCAAAGCCACAACAATAGGTACTCTTTTGTGCCATATGTTGCTTCAAATGTGATATCTGCATAAGAATATGCGTGGAAACCAACCCAAATATCCGACGAGTGAGGATCTCGAAAGATGTCTTCTGGATGCTTGCCTCTGGGATGAAATAGTCTTCTATAAATTGCACTCCTCCAGTTCAGGTGTGAGATTCTCATATTAATCCCTCCAGATGGCACAGACAGCCTGATCTGAATACTGACTGAGGATACATTCAATAAATCCACATCTTTGTCCCTTAAAGTCACATGACAAGAAAGTCTGTTGAAAATATCTTTTGAGTACACTTGTAAAACAAAACAACTTCTTGTGTCTTTTGGGGTAAAGCAAAAATGTGCCTCACAGGATCTAAATTTTATAAAGGTGTAGCTGTTTCTAAATGTTTCATTATCCCATGCTTTCTCACATGGGTCAATATGAACTGAGTTGCACTTTGTCACTGTGAAATTTAACTGAGCAAAAATTTCTCCCAGTTGGTTGTACCTGTACAACACTACCAACACATCTGATGTTTGTGAATAAATGTGGCGATTGGGACTGTGAGGACTATTGTCAGTCTGACACAGTGAGATGATTTCTTTACCCTCTGCTTCCAAAGTAGCTATGCCACCAAAGCTACATTTGTTTGATGAATATCCAGTGAATTTTACAGCACAAACTTCAATAAGTACTTCCAGCTGTTGAGGAGAATATAGTGTCACCACAATGGGAATGAATTGTGAGGTGTTTAGAGAATATAATCTGTATATTGATCTGTTGTCTTTCACAGACATTTCTTCTGATACAGGAAGAATAATTGAATCATAGTGAACATCATGGGATGAGTTTTTGGCCACTAGTCTCTGGATGAAAATCTTAAGGAAGGCCTGATATGACCTGGTCTGGTAATCTGACACTTTCAACTTTCTGGATTGAATTGTTGGACCATCAAATATTTCATAAATGTATGGTCTGAACAATGGCCATCTCAAACTTATGTTTCTGTTTTTCTTCACAGTTAGTAAATATGAGATGACAAACTGATCCCTTCCACAGAGAAGACATTCTCTTACACCAAGCTCAAAGGAATAGTTTCTACAAACTGAAAGAGGCTGGCTTTGGAAATATCCTCTGCCAATGACTGTGTAAGAAAATGCAAGTTTGCACCAATAGAAGTCAGCACTACCAAAACATCTCAGTAGCAAAAGAAAATCATGTGAAGGGGGATACAATAAAAGATGGGCAAGAACACCACAAAAGGAAAAATTGTCAGTTGAAAAGTGCAAAGTCCACTTGATGACAAGTATCTGTATTTGTGCACACATTCCCACTTGTCCTTGTTTTATATCAACGTAACTGAAAAGCAATTTCATTGCGAAGTGTTTGTGCAGATTTATCTTCCACATTGATGTTGTGAGGCACCTGTTCCTTGTTTCAAGTTTTTGTATTTTATATTGTCCAGTAGGTTTGGCAATTCTATAGGTGAGATTACAGTCAAGTGACTTGTGTATCATTCTCCTCCTACACTCAATTCCAGTTACTACTGTTTGAAACTTTTCTCTTTTTGATCTGACCCAATACTGTTTTGTGGCCACAAAGTAAAAGCAAACTATTTCCAGTAGAGCATTACTGTTCATAACATTTGATTGATTGAACATGTGATAAACAAAAGAAAGATAGAAACTGGTCCATGATTTTGAATTGTTGTGGTTTTGAGGGAAGTGATGAATCTGGCCAGAAACCTGTGCCTCACATTTCGTGGAGGCCACACAAGCCATGACCAGAAGGGCCACAATCATGGTATTTGTTGACAGCATTGTCCCAGTGTTAATTGCTGGAAGGGGAAATCTCTCATTTTACAAACAAACAAACAAACACTCATCAATATTTGTGCAGTCTCTTGCCATCAAGATTGAAACAAAGGAATGACATCTGTTGTTCAATAAATCTTGTTGCATTCTTTTGCCTGAACCAAAGGTCCTAAATGTTGTACATTTGTCAATTTGCTTGAGTGAAAATAAGAAGTTCTTCCAATTTTCTGCAGATGTATTTGGCTATCTCATTTCTGTTTCTTATTGCAAGGTCATTTGGGGAATGAGTCTTGTTTCAAGCTTGGGTGTCCAATGGTGCCACAAATCTCTCACGCTGATGACACATATCACCTCAGAATGGGCAGATGCAATTGTTTTGATCAGGATCAAATAAAAAACACTTTTTCTTGTTCTCCTGAAAAATGAAATTCTGAATCCCATTTCTTTCAATGGAATTGCCATTGGAAGGATTGTGAGAAAGAGCCTCTTTCAACACTGATACAATTGAAGCTCAGAGGTTCAAGGAGCTTTTCAGCTGTGTGTGCTATTCCCTGACAAGAGTACCATCCAAATTCTCTCCAACAATAACATCTTGACAAGATATTGTAAGAACAATGCCATCACATCACAACATGCCACCCATGCAAATTCCTTTTCTCTGTCTCCTCATTTGACATTGATATCTCTTGTTGCAGCATCAGTTTTCCCTCAAAGTTCAGTTCAGTTCCATAAATGTTGATCATACCACGGTCCAATTTACAGCATTTTCAACACACAGGGATTGGTCAGCTGTTCTGATGTTGCTCCACCCAATTGTGTGGTTCCCTTATGGCAAGAAACTGATCCCATCCTATCCTGTCCTGTCAGATTCTGAATTGGAAATGGCCACATATCAGATTCTGAAAGATACCAGAAGGAAATCATGCACATATTTGATGCCCGAGGTAAAGTCCTCACTGAATGTCAACCTGTTGATTTGGGATATGGATATCTCAGATCCCAACTGGGAGATAAGGGGCTTTGACTCATTTTGTGCAAGTATTATTTCAGAAAAGACCCTTCCAAGAAAAGAATACTGTCAATGTGCATTTTGATTGCTTTGCTTGCCTTCTGGTTGCTCATTCTGGTGGCTCTTTCCAGTTGCTTTCAAATTTGTACAAAACCCTACAACACCAGCATCATGAAAAGAAAATATTTTGTTTGCAAAGAGTCTGGCCACCAACAAGATTTTGGCACCTTTGCCCCAAAATTAAAGACCCTGACACAAATGGTCACAGCTCAAGAAAACAAAACAAATCCAATTTTCTAAAACACCAAAATGATCATCTCCAGAAAAGCCACAAAACTTTCAAAATGAGTACAAAAGGGTCACATCACAAGACCCATTTTTCAACGCCTTCTCACCCCAAACAAGCAATGTCTTTCAGGTAATTTGAGGAGGTTGCACTGTTGAAGGGCACTTGCAAAAGTGATCAAAATGGTAGCAACTGAAATCAAAACACCTGTAAGCAACATCTACCAAAAGTATGTTCATACCTGTTTCATGGTCAAGATGAGGATTGATGTTGGATCTTTTGGGCTCTTTTGGGTTCTTTTGGTTCAATTTGGGAATGTGCCAGGAAGGATTTTCAGAAGTTTCATTTTTGGGGTTCTTTGGGTGAAAAAGTTCAAATTTGGAAGTACTAAAATATGGGGTATGGATGTAGAAACAGTTCTGTATCTCAGAATGTACAAATATTTGGTGAAAGAAGTATGGTGATGAAATATGGTATATTGTGTTGGGGTTTGAGAGGTAGCATTTAATTTTTGAAAAGTTTTATATGGTTTCTAGGTGGGGACAAAGGAAGGGTTGAAATATCAGATTTTTTTAGTGTTCAAAATGCTTATTTGGGCAAGGGTTGCGTATATTTTTGTGTAACTTTACGTAAAATTGTTAGATTTTTGTTTTTATGAATTTCAGTGCTTATTCAGGTACTTTTCAAGTCTCCCAAGAGATTTAGTTTCAAAACAAAGAGCCCAAACATTTTGACGTCATTGGGAAAGCCCTTCGAAAATCACCGCAACGCCATTTTGGCGTATATTTTCTGATACCTTTGGCATTGACAGCCACCGAGTCCCTTTGCACGATATACACAAACAACTATGAGAAGTATGGATGGCTCTCTTTTTCTACCGAAACACCACAAACTTTCAGTTTTGACCACTGAAGAAAAGCAGCAAAAAAAAAAAAATCATCACAAACACCAGATTCTAAGCACTGAATTTGGGACCTGCTGAATCTGGTGAATGGGACCCACACCCTGAGTGTGGTGTAGTGGGACCCACACCCTGAATCCCACGTGTTACGTGTTACGTATTCAGCTGCTGAACGCTATGCTCAAACGGGCTATTAGGTGCTGCATCGCTGCGTCAGCAGGCTGACGTCATAACGCCGACGTCACCTGAGCAGCGGCATGCGTGGCGTCTTTGTCCCATCCCGGGTTGTTAGTGGCAATAACGTTGACAACGCAAGACGCATCCAGTGTGATCCTGACCTTCGCAGCCCGGAGGCGGAAGCCACCACCGGAAGTCTTGGCGTGACGTCGCACACCGGAAGGGGCGTGGCCTGGCGGGCGGCGGTACGCATGCGCAGAGCGACTATCGGCTCCGCTTCACAGCAATGTAGACGGTCCAGAGAAGCGCCATGAGGGACATGAAGGGGGCGCGGTACTGCAACGAGAGTGGGAGCCACGTGAGGGTGTGTGCGTGTGTGTGTGAGGTGTGCGTGTGCGAGGTAGTACGTGTGTGTGTGGACATGTGTGTGTGGAAATAAGGTGTACATGTGTCTGTGGAGGTATGTGTGTGTGTGTGTGGGTGTGGAGGTGTGTGTGTGGTGTGTGTGTGTGTTGGTGTGGAGGTGTGTGTGTGTGGAGGTGTGTGTGTGTAGAGGTGTGTGTGTGGAGGTGTGTGTGCATGTGTGGAGGTTCATGTGTGTGGAGGTGTGTGTGCGTGTGTCAGTGTGGAGGTGCGTGTGTGTGGAGGTGTGTGTGCATGTGTGGAGGTGTGTGTGTGGAGGTGTGTGTGCGTGTGTGCGTGGAGGTGTGTTCGCATGTGTCGGTGTGGAGGTGCATGTATGTGGAGGTGTGTGTGTGGGTGTGGAGGTGCGTGTGTGTGAGGTATGCGTGCGCCTCACCTGCTGAGGAATGTACTTGACGTTGATGTACTGAAGCGGCGTCCACACGCGCCAGTTCATCTGCAGCGCCGGCCAGTACGCCTCCCGTATCTTAGCAACGGCTGCGTCCTGCGTCTGACCCTGGAAACAAGAAGGCATTGACGTCATGTGCAAGTGTGCTGGATGTGCGTGCGTGCGTGTGTGTGCCAGTTCACTGTGTGTGTGTGGTGGTGGTGGGGGGCTGCGTACAAGCCTGTGAACAAGAACACTTTGACGTCGAGACTCGCGCACACCGGACTCGTCGCGTTCAGGGACAGTGTGACGTGTGCATGAAAGCTCAAACAAACCACAGCATAAACGAGAATGAGGAAGAGAAGAGCAGCTTGTTCAGTTGTGTGTGTGTGTGTGTGTGTGTGTGTGTTGCTTGTGGGACAGACAGACAGACAGACAGACAGCCAGCCAGCCAGACAGACAGAAGGGGGCAAAAGAACACATGTCTGCTGGTGTGTGCGTGTGTGGCACGCACAACAGCCTTCACTTCCAGAATGGTCAGCAGACAGAGCGTGTATGTGAGTGTGTGTGTGTGTGTGTGTGTGTGTGTGTGTGTGTGTGTGTGTGTGGCATGCACAACAGCCCTCACCTCAAGTATAGCCAGCAGATACAGCATGATGAGGAGGAAGGAGGGAGAGAAGAACAGTCGGTCCAGCAGAAGTCTCTTCACAGCCATGTAGTGGTCCGACTTGGGGATGTGGGTCTCCATCCATGCGTGGAAGTGGTGCACCGAGGGCCCGATGAAGATCAGGCTGCAACCAGAGGTCCACGTGTCACGTATCTTCAATATCGCTCAGTACCACGTGTTCCCATGGCTCAGCGTGAAGCGTCTCACGTGGTTTCAGTGTGTGTGTGTGTGTGTGTGTGTGTGTGTGTATGTGTGTAGCACGTTGCGCCATGACGGCGTCATCATATGGAGGTGTGCGCTCTGACCTCACCCAACAGGAGGGCATCACGCATCTGACGGCGTCACTTACACAACGGCGTCAGGACGGCGTTCTTTGTCACATGACAGCACACAATGGCATCATTTGACCGTCACCTGACCCGAACGCTTCTTAACGGCGTTCTGATGCACTGACCATGGTCACCTGACCCGATGGCGTCTTGATGGCGTTCTGACAGACTTGACAGCGTTGTTGCTGACCCAATGGCAGCATCGCCACGCAATGGCGTTCTGATGCACCGACAACCTGATGACGTCATTGACCTGATGGCATCTTGATGGCGTTCTGACAGACTTGACGGCGTTGTTGCTGACCCAATGGCGGCAACGCCACGCAATGGTGTTCTGATGCACCAACAACCTGATGACGTCATTGACCCGATGGCGTCTTGATGGCGTTCTGACAGACTTGACGGCGTCGTGACTCACCCGACGGCGGCATCGCCACGCAATGGCGTTCTGACACACCGACAACCTGATGACGTCATTGACCCGATGGCGTCTTGATGGCGTTCTGACAGACTTGACGGCGGCGTGACTCACCCGACGGCGGCGTACGCCCCGACGCTGCGCCAGTTGAGCTCCCGGAGCGACTTTCCGCTGTTGATGATGAGTTGGGAGATGAAGCAGCCGAGACCCGAGGTGAAGGCGCTGCAACAGACGAGACGGCGTCACCAGGGACGGCGTCACATGGATGACGTCACACGGAACGACGTCACACGTCATCATGGACGGTGTCGGCAGGGGCAACATACGGGACAGCGTCACGTGGGACAGTGTTACGCGGGTCATCGGCGTTGTCACAAGGACGGCGTTGTCAAGGATGGCATCGTCATCAAAGGAGGTGTCGTTCACACTCGCACAATTGCAACAGTTTGTCGCACCGCACCATGCTCCATATTTGGCGACACACTAAACACGCCCACATCCCCCACACGCGCATTCACAGACACGCACGCACACTGACAACAGTTGCTGCACCCCTTTGACCCCAGCTTCATTTTTCACACCAAACTTCAAGCGACACGCGCACACATCCGCAACAAACACGCACACGCACACTTCCACCTGTGCACACACACCTCCGTACACGCACGCACACTGACAACAGGTTCTGCACCCCTGGACCCCTGCTCCACATTTCGCCTCACCTTGTGCACGACTTTGTCAGGACCGGCTTCTCTTTCAGCAGACGAATATAGGCATTGAGCGCTTTCCTAAACGCGTTATCTCGCTCTGGCTTGCTCAAACTCATGGTGCTCACTGTATTCTGCAAATTCCACACACTTTTGGCAAGAGAGAATGACTAGAAACACGCTCAAAACAGCGAAAAGTGCTTTGGTGCAAAGTCCCTGTTGTTGACAGCTGTCTGCTCTGCGAGAGTTCTTTTTGACCGGAAACTGTGACAGAATATTTGGGTCTGTTGTCATGGCCCTCCAATAATTAATTCTGAATTAATTTTCCACAAAATCGAGCACTAATATTCTCCAAAAATATTACAAAGATATTTAGTTGAACAGGTGTTGAATATTGTGGTTGTGAGCGTTCGTTTTGTCATTTTTGCTGAATATTTCAGCTGCTTTTTGCCTGGGCCGCCGCGACTCTCGCGAGACGAACGAGATTTGGCGCCATGACAGAAAGTAAAAATATGCGGCGACAAAATATTTGTTTTTGCTTCAATTTTGCAGCGCAAGAGATATTGAGGCATTGAAACTTCAACGGAATTTGAAGTTTGTGAACATTAAAGTGGGAAGCATTTGTCCTTTAGAGTGTGGCATTTTTGAATCTCAGTTTTGGGCAGCAATATCCAGGGAGGGATTTGATCTGGCAGATGCCAGGGTTGATCAACGGTTGAACTGACAGAAAACACTCAAAATTTCGGCTGAAGGAATGGTTACTGATCAGGCAGGACTTCGGTGAAGTTGCACCACTTGGAGAGTTTACATTTGCATAAAACCGTGAGTGCGTTGCAACCTGCGAAAATTTGACAGGAAACACCTGTGGACAGGTCTGGATCTGGACTTCCTCAGTCTGGATTTTGAACTCGCAGCCGATTGCCAGACGTCAAACGCCACAGATCTGAACTGGACGCATACCTGAGCAACACACACGCACAGATATCTGAGATCTGCTGTGCGACCTTCAATTGTGGTTTCTTCTGGAGTGACAGAGAAAGTTGGTTGGAGTGAAGATGGTGAGAGATAGACCTGATCCAGAATGAAGTTGGACCGGAGAAGGCTTCGCCGGGGCGTCTGGCTGCTGCTCTTCCTGTCCCTGTCCTCCGTACACACGGTTATAGGTAGGACTTCCAAAACATTTCTGTGCGCTTGTGGACTGAATGTCTAGACGGGGTGGAAAACTTGGGGGGGGGGGGTGGAGCAACAGGCTGATTTATCTCGGTACAACGGGCGTTGTGACGTAGTTCACAGAAGCCCAATGTGTGTGTGTGCGTGTGTGTGTGTGTGTGTGATTCGCATGGCACCAACAGAATGCTCCATTTTGTAGCCTGCTGCAAGAAGGCCCTTGCGGGAATCTCTTTGGAAGAGCCTGATTTGTTTCATCGTGTCATGCACGTGCCTCTAAAAATATTGTGAAAGTCTCAGTGAACCCTTCTCTGGGTGCGTGCGTGTGTGTGAGGTATACGTGCTGAGAACTGATCCACAAGATGGAGGTTGAGAGGCAGGACCTGTCAGTGGGGAGAGGTGGACATCGTAAGCGTGCTTCGAACCGATCAATTGAGAATCACTGTGCACCTCTCACCCCACGGGTCCCATCCCTTGATGAGTGTGCGTGTGTGTGTGAGGTATGCGTGCTGAGAACAGGCCCAGCTCGTGATGTGCAACTGTCGCCTCATGTACGAGGATCTTTCAAGTCAAAGTGTCCTTCATCATGATCGGCAATTGGACACAGTTGAGCGCATTCTTTGTGTGCAACAAAACAATTGCGCAAGCCAATTGCTTCTCTACGAGTGGACAAAACATGATGAAGGACACTTCGACTTGAAAGATCCTCGTATTGGGGCCAGCGGACTCTGAACGACGCATGACTGGACGGTATCCAATGCGGACGCTGCTGTTTCAGAATCCCGTGGGACGGGACCCGTGGATCTTCCGCCTGAATTCTACTGCACAGGTGTGCGGCGTACGAGAGACTCTAGAGAGGGAAGGAAGGACAGGTCCCACCGTGGGGGGGGCGGGGGGGGTGAGGGCCCCTGGGTGCAACAGAGTCCTGGAGGGACTGGATCCACCCCTGATTTCTGTACAGGTGTGTGGCCACCAGGTGTCGCGTTGCATCGCACGAGCGACCTCACGGAGGGAAGGGGGGCTGAGGGAGGGACAGGGTCTCCAGGGGGGGGGGGACCAACCCCCAGGATCTGGTGGGCAGTGCTGTGGGTCTGACCCCCTGAACCCGGCCCTGGTGGCCACTGTTTCACAGGCGTTGTGCTGCGTCACACTGGCGACTGCAAAGAGGGATGGACATGCCCCACCGTGGCGGGGGGGGGGGGGCTCTGGATCTGCCCCCGAATTCTGTTGCACAGGTGTGTGGCCACCACATGTTGCGTGGCGTCAGGGCGGATGGGGGAAGGAAGGGACAGGTCGTGCTCTCCATGCTCGCATCACCACGTGTCGCACGGAGGAGTTTTACGACCTGGGTGCGACCGAGTGCGTGCGTGCGTGCGTGTGGCTGGGGAGGGTTCACACTGGAGGCGAAAAGCGTGGCGTTCTTAACCAGGCGATGGACGCAGTGTTCATTGACTTGAGATTCAGGGAAATTGGACCTGTCCAGGCAATTCATTTTCCATCGCTTGCAGTGGGGCTGCTGTAGCAGGCGTGGATCCAGTTGGGGAAGGAACCCTCATCCAGGTTCATTTCTCAAAAAAATACCTCCATGGAGGTCACGTGATTTGCACCTGGGGTTGACAAAGGTCAACATCACCAGACAAGTGGAAAATGGAACACAAATTAGAACATTCTTAGAAGATTG
>JAAUXT010031267.1_pt1 | contig 14938 bp, 12 predicted proteins | sample 7278171 | NCBI WGS metagenome assembly JAAUXT01 (sample SAMN14350112, study PRJNA611818) | marine sediment metagenome | isolation source: surface marine sediment (1.8m) | place: French Polynesia: Moorea | collected 2018-08 | reverse complement strand
CTACAACACACACACACACACACACACACACACACACACACACACACACACACACACACACACACACCTGCACACCAGCAGTGAGAGAGACGCGCATCTCAGGATCTTGTCAGAGAGTTTGGCATCCAAATTTACACGCACAGGGGCGTGCACCAAGTGACGCGCAAATGTTGAGGAACGGCCACCTCATGCACGATGCGCTAATGTGTGAACACTGCACTGACATTCTGCATGCCTATTGAAAGGGACATGATATTTTCAAGTGTTGTTGCAATGGTCAAATTTATGTCGTAGATGTCAATCCAACAACAGGAGAAACAGCGGCAGCAGCTGAAACTGATTGTTGCGCACGCGTTCTGGTGTATTTCCAAGGAAGTCAAACAACTCATTTTCTGCACATGTGAAACTTGATTCTCTGTTCACCGGCAATGCAAAGACTTTTGTTTCTCGTTGCATTCTTCAGTCCATGCCTTCAGGAAACCCGGTCTTCTGCAGAATCACTGCTCAAAGACTGAAGGAACAAACATCAGACCCACCAAACCACCTGGTGGGGCCAGATTCACCACACCAACTGGTGGGAGTTGGTCAACCCACCGTTTGCGCAAAACTTCCTCAGCATCTGGGGCCCAGTCATCCAGTTTATGGTCCCCTCCCCAACTGAACACGGCAATCACCACCAAAACTCACAGCACACAATGTTCTGTGGGGTGACATGAATTCCACTCACCTTAGATGTTGGGGTTCGGGCACATCTGTGCCATCTGCAGAACCATGGTCTTGAGACACTGGTTGGGCAAAGGTGCCCCGCCATTGAAGGACTGGATCACTGAGTTGATCACCAGGTGATGTGTTGGTGGCAAGCGTAATCTCCATGATTCACTGATCATATACCTCACCATGGATTGCTTAATACAAGACCAGGCTTCAGTTTGGATCACATCCATGCTTCCAGAATACAAGAAAATGGCGGGCACTGGTCACGTGATCACCCCATGGGGGGGAGGAATGCTGGGTAAAACTCAGCAAAACAGACAAAATAGTAATATTGTGCTATTATGTATCTATTTCCTATCTAATTAATTATTGTAAAAATATTCAGAATATTAAAAATTGTTGGGCGCTGCCAATACCCCCTACCAGGGGAGGAGTGTGGTGTGACACACCAGCTGTGAATTTAGAACCACCACTCACCAGATGGTGTGATTGTACATAATAAATACAGAGGTTCCCACCGTCGGGGACAGTCTCTCCTGAGATACCAACCAGTGAGTTTGTGATATCACTACATTCTACGGTTATGTAATACCGGCAAGTGAACAACACCCAGTACACATCCAGCAGTACTCACTCATGGAGGGCGAGAAGGCGTCCCCGCTGAAGAACACCATCGGGTTGAGGTGCTGGCGGCGCCGCAGCGCCGTCACGAAGCGGGCGGCGCCACCTCGCGGCTCCGCCTTCCGACCCTCGATGTTGTACACGTCATTGAAGTGCAGGAGGGTCACGACCTCGGCAGACGCCGAACCCATCCTGCTGCTGCTGTTGTTGCTGTTGCTGCCGCTGTTGCTGCTGCCGCCGCCGTGATGGTGCGTTCTGCTGTTCCGCGGCCCTCTGCGCGTACCTGCCGCTTCACTTTATCACAGCAGCCGTCATCTGAAATCCAGCAGGTCCAAACTCTTCAATGCAAGTTTACAGTCGAGCAGATGTGTGTGCAATACAAGTACAAATAACTATTCATATTGTCTCGCATGAGGCAATTTGTATTCATTGTTATTTCCCACTGTTGTTTTTTTTCACCCGGGAACTCAAAACATTTGTGCCAGATTGATGCATGTGCACTCGACAACTTGCCTAAACTTGCGATTTTGGGTCAACTGATAGGCTCGGCGAGCTCGTAGTTCAGTGCACGGCTTCGTTAGGAACCACGATGAGATTTGGTCCTGGGTTTCTCCCATTTGAACAAATAATGGGCAAAAAAATCCTCTGGTGTCCAAAGCAGGCGTAACACAGGGACATGTTTCAGAGATGGAGGATCCCAAAAATTGAAAATCAACCTCTGACACACACTGCATCTGGAAAAGGCAGGTGCAGGACGACAACCCCCAAAATCGATCAGACATTGAACACCTCCGCGAAGAAGGATCCAATTCAGGCCGGGTTCAGTCAGGACGCGTCAGGCATTGCAAACTCCTTGCACAGGACCATGGACACTGAATGCGCCGTCACCCATTGACTTGAACTGGGGCGCAACGAATGACGCCTCGTGCGTGAACTCGGCCTTGAGGCACTCCTTTTGTTTCAGCCAAAAACAATGCACAAAGCCAAAAAGGTCTTTCATGTGACACAAGAGACGCATCAATACCCCAATGAAGTCTCGAGCCTCATGCAATGGATTCTTGACAGCGGCAGGTCCAGGGAAGGAGATCCAAGGTACCCGCCCCCTGGTTTTCATGGAATTTTCTGAAATTGAAGTTCCTTCCCCAGGGAGTCCAGCACCCTAACCAAATCCTGGATCCGCCCTCCTCTCGCGTTTTTGTACTGCAGAGTGAAATCTGCCTCCGAAATCAACAAGGCGTCCTTGCTTCCATTGCAGTTGTGTTTTTTCAGTGTTTCGCGTCATTTGAGCACGATGACGTTCTTTCAAAACGTTTCCACTTTCCGGGTGTTCTTTTGTCCAGGGCCTCACAGAGGTCTCGTACTGTCAATCAAATTCAATGACAATCTGCAAACACAATCCGTGAATGCAGGCTCTGGAACTTCATTCATTTGATGCTGTTCGTTTTCCTGCACGAAGCACACACGGGCAAATACTCGTACCTGGCTCAACTTCGTTACTGGTACAAACAGATCATGCAGGCTACACTTCGCTTCTCCTTCTGGAACTGACACCCCATGATAGCAGTTGTTGCGTTCTTCAATCGGATCTCTGCCAATCACTGAAACTCGAAGCCCCCCCCACACACACACACACCATCACCACCACCACCACCACCACCACCACCACCACCACCTGCTCCACCATGCACTCTCTGTTGTGTTGATCTCAGGTGCAAAATTTCTTGCACATGCACAGATCGGTCGTGGAAATTTGTCATCTTTTCTCAGCTTCATCTCTCTACAGAGATCTGGTGCACAATCCTGTTCAGGAAGCCGGAATGTTCTTTTGAAGCTGCGCACTCCGTCTGCACGAAGGTGCACCTCACAATGACGCAATGCTCCATCGATCTGCACGAGTGTGCACCTTGCAGCACAGAGCAGTGAAGTGGTGCACCGTCCGTCTGCGCATGCAGACCGATACACTAACACCAAATCAAAATCTCGCTCTTCACATCATCTGCATGGCACCTCGGCGCATGACACCGCGTTCGAACTGTTCAACAGCGCACTGGAATTCTTCAAACTCCAATTTCTTCCCAGTGAGGTCAGCACCCACCAACTTGGCTCCTCTCTTTTCAGGTGTGGTCACACCAGTTGATGTGGTGAAGTTGTCATGTAGATCTCTACCTGTAGATCTAGATCTACCCAAACAGGTAGGGCCACATCCACCCTACCAACCAGGTTTGATCCACAACACACCAAACAGCGGAGGGGACACCCTAAGCGCCATTTACGCATGACAATTTTCGTTTCAAAATCTTGGCCTTTACATAACTGGTTTCAGATCTGGGCAAAGAACTGGAAGGAACATTTGGGCAAAGAACTGCATGGAACACAGCTCCAACAGGGCAACCAACCCTGCATGCAGCTTGTGAGTGCAGACTCCGGACATCCAAGTTTCGAATCCACTTCTTTCCAGTGTATGCGACATGTTTCATTTGTTTGAACGAACACCATTGATCTAATGACACTTCAGTGAAGATGAAAGCACAACACAAACCAAAATTCACCCAAGAAATACCAAACATTCTCAACCTTACCGTAACCCTGGACTCGAGTTGGAATGGTGACACCTGGCGGTCAAGCTTTCCGCTGTCTTGGAAAAGTTTGTCCGTCGCTAAAAATTTCTTTCAGCGCCAAACTTCTGTTTTTAGTTTTCAACAAAGTCAAACGACATTCCCTGCGGGTGTCGCGCTTAACTCGACGGTGCAACGGATCGGTTTATCCACGGCACGTTGGGGGTAATTGCTGTCCGGGTACGGTGCCACGTTGCCACACGGAATTCTCCTTGGTGTCGGACCTGCAGCAATTTTGGCAACTGGACAGCCCTGTTGTGCCGCTGAATATTCAACACAGATCTTTTATTCCGACAAACTCCTGGCAAAGCGGCGCATGTGTAAACAAAGAAGTAAGTACTTGTGGACGGCAGTGTTATTTCAATGTTTTCAGGTCCATCACACACATACACACACACGCACTTTCCTATTTCTATCCATTCACCTTGACAAACTTCGATCAAGATTGCGGTATTCCAGCTCCACTGGCTGTTTGCAAAAACTGCCTTGCGTCTGGCATCATTGAACACGTCCTATCTTGAAGCTTTCTTTGGCGTTCTGTTGAACGGTTTGCCCAAGCTCTTGTGCGCGTTTTCCAGAATTCGAAGCTTCCACACCTCGTAATCTTCTTCTCCTGCGTCGATCGACTCTCCGCTTTTCACTTTCTTGTTGGGAGAATGCTCGTCTGAAGGGAAAAGATCTTGAATGCTTCAAAATGAAATGCGTACCAAAGTTTTGTGAGTATCCGTGTCCCAGTAGCCGATTTCACTCTGACAGTGTGCGCTTCAAGGCACCGTTTACAACTCAATCTCGTTGGACAAACTGAAATCCATCACAGGCAGGCCTCGAAAACCGAATTTGACAAAATGAAGGTCCGTTCACCTGGGAGATTTTCGAGCTCTTGCAAGAAAGTTCTGGAAGGTCTTTTTCCTTTCTGTGGAGTTTTCAACTCATCTGAAAGAAAACAAATCACAATGAGTGAACACACACCAAATGGCTTTGAGTGGCTTTCGATTTCTACGCCCAACCCAAGTCTCCCGCGTGATCCAACCGAAACCGCGTTTTTCGTTCAGTTACTGGGAATTTCGACAACCAGACTGATTTTTGTTGGAGAGTTCACACGGCAGAAGAAAATACTCACTTGTTATGTCGTCGGCACACTTGTCCATGTGGCCCACAAGTTTCTCAAACATGGACCTCTTCACGCCAGCCACGCCGATCATTTTGTTCTTGTCTGTTTTCACTTTCAGTTTTCTGCGAAAACAGCAAACAAGAATTGTGCCACGAGTCCCATCTCAGAAGATGAAGAAAATGAGATTAATGGACAGCTCTGCGCGCTTCAATCACTTTCACTTGACTCTGAGGAACGGACAGCTGAATTGGATCCCACGAGTCGTCCCCTATGCAACCCTTTGAAAGTCACACAATGCACCATCACCCGCTCTCCCACCTTCAGGTCAGAACCAAGTCTGCCCCAAATTATCCTTTCTCAGAGTTTGACACTTGTAGGTCCCTCCTCACGAAAAGACCCCACATCATCTACCTGCAGGCTGTGTACAGTGCGGCTGTGTTGAACAAGCTTTTGCTGTATTCGATTCCGTCGTCTTCTCCGAGCTCAGACTCGAACCTGCGATGAGACTTCATGTTGTTTTCTATCGTCAAATGGTCTATTTTGAATTTGTTCTGAACGGCACGCAAGTCACGACCACAGTCCAATTTGACTGACACAAGGCAATGATGAACTTCGGCTGTGTGGTCTTTACCTTCGAAGAATTTTGATCGCGAACTGTCTGGCTTCATTTGTGGCTCCAAATTGGACAGCCAGGTCAGGTATGGACGTCTTGGTGTCCAGCTCTAGCAGAGTTTCGATCGACTTCAGGCAGTTACTGTAAATCTTCTTGTTGACACCGCTTCGCCGAATGAGACTCTCCTTCAACGTGAAAAATATTAATGTTCAAGAAGCTTCAAACCGGAATGTTAATGGTTGGTAGAAATTGAAAATCGTGTCACCAATGTTGCTCAGTGGACACAACTGACTGGGGGTTGAAGATTTTCAAGATGTGTCCAATGAAGCAGGAGACTGGTCGAACACACCAGTTCACTCGTCTGGTTCACTCACCCTGTTCACATTTTGTCCGCAGTTGACGGCTGCCAATTCCAGGCAGAGAGCCGCTATGCATGGTCCGCTGATGCCGGAAGTTCCCCGCACTTCAGCCAACCTCACGTATTCTTCTGCTTTCCTGAAACACGGATTTCTACCACTGGTCGCCAACGTAGCCGAGCAACACTGGACTGCAGAACGTGCTCTTCGTCACGTTTGAGGCTCTGAGAACTTCATTTTCCATTTGGCCCAACGCAAAAACAAAACAGAACTGGCGTGCTCATGTGTAGGATTGATAACGCAATAAAATTTGTTGAAAGTCAAAGTCAAGCAAGGTTCTGATGATCAATTGAAGGCGGCAGTCCCTCAATTATCGCCCACAAGCGATACCAAACAGTAAATCCCAGAACAGATGTCAGCCTGATATACCTTATTACCGCTTGCGAAGAAATACCTAGCTGCTCAGCTAAGTCTCTCACAGCTTTTTGTTCCATGTTGAGCAGTCTTTATGGGCGAAATGGAGCAAGAACTGTCTTTTGTTGCGATGAGCGATAATCAAAATCCCGCAAAGTTGGACGGTGGTGTGGAGTAGAAAGTTCGCCACAGGAAAAAATAAATGTCAGGTAAGTTTTGCAGATTGTGCGTAATTCTGTGGTTGTATGACACATCAGGAACTTGAAAACATCTGAAACTTCAAGTTAGTGAATGTAAAAATCTCTCAGCTTGAAACCAAAGTCGAGCACGACCTCAGCGGGAGTTGTTTTTGCTTTGGATTGGTGTCAGTGGGTGGTCGATCAGCTGTTTGCCAGATGGGTGGAGTGTGATTGGGATCGAAGCTGAGCTAATTTTGCTGCACATGCTGTTTGGCACAACCTCTCGTTGCAGCGTGACTACGATTTATTATTCATGGTCAGAAGTGTTGTGTTGTGTGGCTTTTACAGTGTGGTTTGTGTTTCAATAAGAAGAGCCAAGCGTGCATTATTCAACAGACAGAATAGACAGCTGTAGCCTGCACACACGTTCAAGCTGAACAAGGACTGCTTTCATCGCACAGAACTTTGCGTTTTAGGTTTGACATGAACATGCTTCCATGGAGCTGAAATTTTTCTGGAGGGAGGAGCAATGACAACAACAGCCATGGAGGTTGTCAGTGGCATAGTGGACGACGTGGAGACCCTCGCCGTGGAAGTCGGCCAGTCTCTGACCCTTCTGGATTCCGTGAAAACGTCGAGTGTTCCGCTCGTCAAACTCGTTCTGCAGTCCTACGGCAGGAAGGAGAACCATCCTGGACTGGAAAACTTTGACAAGACGCTGTCGAAATGTCTGTACGAAGCTGTGCAGATGGCCTGCAGGGGTGGGTTGAAGTACCTTCCCATGGTCAGATATCTGCTGGACATTGGGGCCGACGTCAACCTGTACAAGTCCACGCAGCAGAACTACCTCACCCCTCTGCATCTGGCTATCAACTCCCTGGGTTGTCAGTGTCAGGAGCAGCTGGTCACGTGGCTTCTCGCAGCCAAAGCTGACGTCACCGAGCAGAACACTGACGGCTACGCCATCGTTCACTACTCCATCAAATGCTCCACGAGCGTGATCCAGAGTATCCTGGATGCCGGCGCAAATCCCACGGCCCCAACCCAAAAGATCAAGGCCGAAACCCCTCTGCACATGGCCTGCAGAAGAACTGACGGGTCTGAGGCAGTCATACGACTGCTGGTTGAGAACATTCACGCGAGGGAAGGGTTGGACCCGAAGCACATCAACTGCGCGCGGCTGGACGGCTGGACGCCGCTGCACGTGCTCACCGGGGAACGGTCGCCACGCACGAGCGATAATCTGGTGACCATCACGGATTTCCTCGTGACGCACGGCGCGGACATCAACGCGAGGACGACTTCCGGAGAGACACCGCTGCTGCTCGCCATCAAACCGGTGAGATTTTGCTCTGGTCTTACGGACGTGTATCACACACTGGGTGCGTCACACGATGCATCCCGCTGAAGTCGAGGGATGTTGCGTCGTTCCTTGCGACGCGATGTTCAGGTGACAAACAGACAGACTCAAAACTGCCCACGTTGATGACAGAATCATCCGAAAGCAAGATATCTCCTCAAAACCATCTTCGTTTCGACAATAAGAAATTGTTCTCCTCAGAAAATTTCTGCTTCTTGCTCGGTCACAAATTGTATTCCACGTGTTATGTGCAGGAGAACGACGACCTGGTTCGGTACCTGTTGGCGCACAAGGCTGACATCTCCATCAAGGCGCAGGACGGGACTTCGGTTCTGCACGAAGCCGCGCGCAGCGCCAACAACGACGTCAGTAGATACAGCCCCTCAGGGCTGGGTTCAAACAACAAGCGTCATGCGTCACGTCCGTATAAAGCCGGTGCAGGATCGTCATTGGAAGCGTTATTTGTATCTGTCAGTGTCCACTGATTTGCACGGACGAATCACTCACCCCAATGTCTCGCAAAATCTCGACACTCATCAAGTTGATGTCTCCTACCTGAAGGGTAACTCTCGCTCTGCACCTTCCTCTGCCAGTCCGGTGGAAGAGTTGTCGAGCGACCTGCTCATTTTTCGCCAGATGCTGAAGCTGCTGCTGGAGATGGACACGAGTCACGTGCTCGACGTGAACGCGGCGACGCGTGCGGGCCTCACGCCGCTGCACGTCGCCGTCAAAGAGCTGTGGCGCTGCCAGGACGTGGCGCTGTTCGAGACGCTGTTGAAAGCGGGCGCCGACGTAAGAATTCATGCATTCACGCGTGTGCACGGACACACGCATGCGCGTGCTTTCAAGATAAATTTTAGACGCAACGATTTTCAAGATCGTTTCTCGGTCACTTCCGCTGGCCAGACGAAGCGTTACGTTGGTTTACGTCCAGTTTTTCGACCTGGCGTCTGTTCGACCTGGCGTCACGTTGTTGCTCAGCTGCTGACGTCACGTTGTGTTGATTCAGATGAACGCTCGCGACGCGGACGACTTCACGCCGATCCACGTCCTGTGCGACGCCGCGGACCGAGGCGGAGGAATCCGAACTCTGGTGCTCAAGATGATGCTCGACACCGGTGAGTTTCCTCAACACAAGAACCACAATACAACAACCTTTCTTGGCATCCACCCCTCTCTTTGCAACAGCACCAACGCCCAGGCTGTGGTTGTTCTCCAAATTCTATTTCACAACACAACATACGCCTTGACATCCGCTCAGTGTTGTCCTACGCCATCAACGCACAACATGTTGAAGAGGTTGTGTTGTGGTTACCAATGACCTGAGGTTCTGCTCTGTGTCGCGCAGGTCGTGTGGACCTGACGCTGCGGGAGCGGCGCGGACGCAACACGGCACTGCACATGGCGATCACACGCGGCACGGCGCGCTGCACCGAGATCGTGCGACTCCTACTGCAGCGAGGCGCGCCGCTCAACGCCCTCGACGGCGCCGGCAAAAACGTCCTCAGCCACGCCGTCCTCAAAAACAACGTCGAGGTCGTCAAGATCCTGCTGGACCAGAAGGACATTGAGATCGACCAGCCCGGGACGGACGGGAAGACGGCGCTGGCGATAGCGGCGAAACACGGCTTCGCGGAGCTCGTGTCGCACCTGTTGTTGAGCGGGGCCGGGTTCGTGAAGGACGGATCCGGATACGGGCCGCTGCACTCCGCCATTAACGAGGGTTTCCTGGCCGTGGTGGAGCTGCTCCTGCTGCATGGGGCCGAGATCAATCAGCTTCCGTCCCCGCTTGGCATGGCTTTGGATTTCTACAACGATCGTGTGACGACCAAGATGGTGCGGGTGTTGGTGGACGCGGGTGCGTTTCTGGACAACCCGCTGATTCTGCTGAACATGCTTCGCATTCAGAATCTCTCGCCCGCTTGCGTTGTGCTTCAGCATGGCATAAACACCAACCTCCACCAGCTGTTTCTCGAGGCCCAGATAGCTGCGCCCCCCGGTGGCTCCACACAGGGTGACGTTGCAGCGCATGCGCAGACGACAATGCCACCGCACGAGCGCCACATCCAGGAAATCAGCTACGGGCACCAGGTGGCGCCAGGCGCGCGCGTCGACCTCAAGATGCAGACGGCGCTGCTGAGCTCGTCGCCGCTGCTCGTGATCGCGTCACGCCCCGACGCGTCGCAACTCTGCGCCGTCGACATGCTGCTCGAGTGCGGCTTCAACGCACCACGTGACCAGTGGTACGTGCAGCAGCTCGCCAAGGCGAACACCAACCACCCCGTCATGCGATACATCCTGTCCGAAGTCTTCTGCAAAGTCAAGTCCCTCAAACGCATCTGCCGGGTCTGTATCCGCAGCAGCATCCAGGGTAAAACCAGAGCCTCCATTTGGCCCCTCATTGATTCTCTTGGCCTCCCGACGCAAATGGCCAAGTGTATGAAAATGTACGATTTGGAGGAGTTTTTTGAACAGTGAAATTTGCTGCCATTTTTGCTGCTGCCCTGTAATCGCTGATCCGACAGCCAAAGATTTGCTCAATGTTTTCACAAACGTGTGATGTGAATGGAAAACCGCTTGCCACATAAATTTGCAATTGAGATTTTGTGGTGTTTCTACTGTCAAGTGTTCGTAAGCAATAGAGTCTGCTGAAAACGGAGGCCTGACTGACAGTGAATGCGTTTTTGTGCTGCGGTCCTGGCACAGGAGACAAAACTTGACACATGCTGGGACGCGGCCAAAGACGCAACTCAGTATCAGTTTGGCCTGCGGTTTATGCAGTGATAAGTAGCGTCCAGAAGAAGAGTGTGCCGTCTCTGAAAATCTACATATCAGGTGTTTTTCTTCTGTGTTTCCCGTAAATCTAGAACTGATCCAGACGAGTGTAACTTTTCACAAGCGCGCGTGGACATGAATGTGGGCGAAGCGGTTTGTGTGTGCGAGTGTGCATGTGGGTACATTGGTGTGCGTGCGTGCGTGCGTGCGTGCGTGCGTGTGTGTGTGTTTGGGGACGGCAGGGTTCTGACAGGAAGTTTGGTGCTTTCAGTTTGTTCGTCGATATTTTCCTGGTTGACCAGACATTGACTTGTGAGTTGCGCGAAAGTCCACACACGCGCGCAAGATGCGATTGTTTGTCAGAGCGATGTGTGGGTGTTGTTTTTTAAAACTGTAGTTTTCAAGAAAATGTTTTCACCAGATGCAGTGGATCGTTAGTGTGTGAGGACTGTCAGATTTGCTTTTGCTTGTCTTTGCTGTTCTGTCTCCAAAGATTTCTCAAAACAATGCGAAAATGTGCAGCGACACAACCCAACGTCATTGAATTGAATACTCGTTTCTTCGAAAATCCGGCAAAACCTGTATTACAACCTATGTCAGCAGCTGCCGAGCTCCTTTGCTTTCCACTGCTTTTCGCGTGGAACAAGACTGACATAACACGGGAGGGTTTCTTTCACGAAGATACTCGCTTGCTTCGGAATTTCAACTTACAAAAACTCGAATCACTATTGTTTCCACATGTTTTCCACGAACACTTTCAGTATTGTGTGTATCTTGTCACCCGATGTTTTCCTGCAGACTTGAAACTTTCTTCGTCACTTGCTTTGTGAAGGATTTTGAGTGTTTGAAGTCAAATCATGGAGCCCAAAGCTTGTGTGTATGTTGTTGTGTTTTGGCATTGACATCATGTTGGCGCAAACGTTCCAGTGTCGAATTGCACCTTTTTGCTGTGGTGTTTTTTGAGGGTTTTAAACTTTTCGGGTGTTTGGTTCGTTGAGTGAGCTTCTTTCCTGAAACAATGTCTTCAACGCCAATGCACTTTGTTTTCTATCGCTTTGTTGTTGTTGTGGATCAATTGTGTTGAAAATTGCGAGTTATTTTCCAGAGAGTTCATCACAGACTGCCTGAACATTGTGCTTCCTGTGTTGGTTTGCCAGCTTGTGCACATTTCCCTGCGCAGTCACATTGGAAGAGCTTTCTGGTGTGTTCATAACCTTTCCCAACACGTCCAAGATCGCGATGTGTTTGGTGGCCATTCGCGGTCAGGGGTGTCGTTGTGGGTCTGTTTCAAATGCACTGCACGAAGAACTTGCGAGCTAAAAGTGCGCACAGGAATGTAGATCTGCACTTTGCACGTTTGAGCACATTCCCTTCGCTTCCGTTTGAACCTTCTGCTTGGAACCTCGTGCACAAGGGTCACATCCAGGATGTGAACGGGAGACAACCCCACCGGGTCCGAATCCCTAATTAGGTGAATTCACCTGCTGGAAAAATTGAGAATGTGCCTGATGACGAAAAAAATGATAAAATGTGAGGACACGAACATATGACGTGTGGGGTTGTCCGGAACCCAGCCTTCTGTATCTTCCCCTGTGTTCCCCTGGATTCAACCCTTCTCCAAGAGGGCGGCCGTTTACGAGTGTTCTTCTTGACATCTGATCTGGTTGTGAAAAATCCTTCCAGTTGCGTTTATTCGAGCTATTTTTCTTGACTGTGTTTTGTGAGAATACAATGTGCTTTACACACCAGACATGTTTCTTTTGTTTCAATTTTACGGGTGGAGATAGGGACTGCAGTTGCAGTTTCAATGAGAAGGTTCGGTTCAGCCTCAGTCTTTCTGACGTGTTCCTTGCCTTGGCTCAGCCAGCGGCTGCGTTGCTTGCGCAGAGCTGTAACGCAAGGAACTCCGTCTCGAGATCAAGCGCATTTTCACGTTGAATAAGAGTCAGCAGAAGACAATGCAGCCATGAGAACCTGGATCTGCCATCAGAGCGTCACTCTGTTGGACGCAGCCGAAGGGACAATTCCAAAGAAATAATGCGAAGGCGCGCAAGGAATCTGGGGTTTTACATCCAGTCTGCAGCCCAAGCAAAATCAGACCCGAGAGGTCTGTGACCGTGCGCTGATTACGTGTTCACAAACTGTAACTTGGATAATGCAATTCCCTGCCAAGTGGCGGTGTTGTGCCTTTCTACACGTGCACAAGCGGATTTGTGGCCATCTGGATGTGGGATTTGTTCAAGGAGCGACACATTCTGGGGCGCGGCTTCGGTGTTGACAGTGGTTTTGAGAGTCAAAGCAAGGAGCCCAGAAGGACAAACCTTCTTGACCTCAGCCTCCTTGCCTGAAAAATATGAGCCTTGTCGCTTTTGTTTTTGGGCCACCTCAATCCTGGGTCCGCTGAGGGAGGCCCTGGTCCTTGAGGTCCAGAGGAATCCTCACGCCGACCACTTGACTTCCCTGAGGACCACTCGATGAGCTTTATCTTGTGGGATGCTCGTGCGGTGTCAAGAACAGAAGCATGTAGGACGTACAAGGCTCTCATTCACAGTTTGGTGCGAAGACAAATTCCAACTTCATGAGATCTATGCACAGAAACTCAGCAGAAAGAGCAATCTTGCTGACAACAGAAGAGGGAAACGTTCGTTTGGTCGGTGTCACCAAAAATACAGGCTGGGTCCGGCTATACAGGTACAACAAGCATTGTGAAGAAGTTTCGTAACACCAACAGAACGGGAAAAATATGAGCAAAGCTGAACAAGAGTTGAGTGGTTTGGGCGTTCGGAGAACGCGATTGCATCATGCATTTGTCTGTAGTTGTTTTGTCTGCACACAATGCAAAAATACTGTTGACTGTTGAAAAAGAAACAGATCTTGGAACAACCGCAATCACCATGCATCCAGGGGTGGATCTATTTTGCATCGAAGGTGCTTTGTCAATTGTTTTCCAGCAATTCTAAATTGAGAACAGTTGTCTGATGCAGTATTTTTCGAAACAAGGCTTTCAAAATTGATTGCAATATTTGTGTCTCCGCAAAGCTGGAAGTAACAGCCTGCTGTAACTTGCGCAATAACTTGATTCTTCGTATCTTCTCTATACGAGTATTTTTTTGCCAAAAGGCCAGCTGTTCACTTTTTGTGGTCGAACAGTTCTTTTGCAAGATTGTTGTTCGTTTTCTCTTTGTTTCATGCACTGCCACTTGCAAGAGAAACACCGAAAGCACGAGATCAACAACGTGACACAGCCAGGCTGTGTGCATGTGCAGTACCCGACGACATTGATCCTGAAGCTTCCAGAGCATTTTTTGGAGACGGAGACGCAAAGGTAGACGCTGCGTTTGGAGAGTTTGAAGAGAAAACTGAAGATCCATGAAAGCCAAGTTTGTGCAAGTTGGACTCGACTGAGGTGCAAAATCTTGGCGCGTGTTTTCGTGTTTGAACCACGATGGAGATGGAACAGTTCCGTCTTCCGGAAGAAAAGGACGCTGAGGGGACGTCGACGTCAGGACGCCACGTCGAGGGAGACGTCGACCTGACGTACCGCCTGGACGACGCTCCGCCGTGGCACCTCAGCGCCCTCCTCGGCTTCCAGGTGAGACAGGCCTCGCCTCGTGCGCAGCAACGAGCTGGAAACGCACGTCCCTGCGATTGGTAGCTCCTCCAGACGAAATTCTGTGTATCCTGTATTTGGTTTCTGTTCCTGGCTCCTTTTTTCAACTCCTGGCTTTCTGACTCCTTGTTCCTTCGCCTTGCTCCTGGTTTCTGCATGGGTCCTGATCCTGGCACAAGGTTTTTCTTGTGTTACGTTCATTTGTCCTGGTTCATGGAACCTTCTCCATGCTCCAGCTCTTGGTTCCTGGTACTGTTCTTGGCTCCTGGTGCACTCACCCAACCCAAGACTCGTGGTTTGAAGTTCGTGGTTCATGTCTTCTGGTCCAGCTTCTTTTTTGCCGCTCCTGGATTTCTTGGTTTCCAGACTCTTTCTTCTCTTTAATGTTGTTATATATATTTACCATGACCGCCCCCTAAGTACTGCCATGGCCTTCCATAGCCACAGCAACAGCCACAACCAATCATATCATTCCCTAGATGGAGCCACTATCCTAAGCTGGGTACATGACCCAGACTGCCAACACACAATAGCTTGTGACACCATAGAGGAAGGTAGCCTAAACCACTG
>JAAUXT010012301.1_pt1 | contig 14940 bp, 9 predicted proteins | sample 7278171 | NCBI WGS metagenome assembly JAAUXT01 (sample SAMN14350112, study PRJNA611818) | marine sediment metagenome | isolation source: surface marine sediment (1.8m) | place: French Polynesia: Moorea | collected 2018-08 | reverse complement strand
GGCATAGAGGCAGGAGCAAGGGCAGAGGTAGGACCAGGAGTAGGGGCAGGGGCAGGGGCAGTTGCAGGGGTAGGGGTAGGGGCAGGGGCAGGGGCAGGGGCAGGGGCAGGGCAGGGGCAGGGGCAGGGGCAGGGGCAGGGGCAGGGGCAGGGGCAGGGGAAGAGGCAGGAGCAGTGGCAGGGGCAGGGGTAGGGGCTGAGGCATGGGTAGGGGCAGGGGCAGGTGAAGGATATTGCAGGAGGTTCACAGCCGGCTCTGTTTTGTCAATGTATGTGGTGAGTCTGTTCTGTCTGGTGAGTGTAGTTGTGAGTGTGGTGCACGCGGTGGGTTTTCTGTGAGTATGTTGGGAGTATCTTGCAATCAGTGAATAATGTGGTGAGTACGACGCGAGTACGGCGCACTCACGTAAGTACTGAATGAGTACAGAGTGAGTACTGACCTGAAGTTGATGCTTGCAGAGCAGATCTCTTTTTCCGAATGTGTGAGTGTGTGTGAGGGGGCGGAGAGTGTGAGTGTTGCGATTGTCTGGGGGGCGGTGATGGTGTGAGTATGAGTGTTTGTGGGACAGGCTGTGAGTGTACTGAATATGTGTGGGGGTGAGGGTGTGAGTGGTGCGAGTGGTAGGTATGAGATGAGTACTGAGTGAGAACTGAGTGAGTACTGAACTGTAGCTGCTGGCCTTGGAGAAAAGGTGGTCCTCCGTGGGGTAATGTGTGGTGAGTGTGTGGGATACCAGCATGTGAGTACACACCATGAGTACAGAGCAATTACTGAGTGAGTACTGAGTGAGTACTGAGTGAGTACTGAGTGAGTACTGACCTGAGGTTGATGGTCTCGGGGAACAGGTCCTCCTCGGCCCCCGGTTCGTTCTGCGCGACGCGGTACCGGTTCCACTCCTGCAGACGCACATACTCCTGACCTGCGAGTACACAACGAGTACCAACTGAACATACTGAGGGGGAACTGAGTTTGGAATGACGACTGTGGGAGTGGTGTTTTCTTTGTGAGTGTTCAGTGAGCAAGCACTCATCACAGAGATACTCAACTCCTGTGGCTACCGTACAAGTACTTCTGGCCTGCGAGTACAACCTGAGTACTTGGTAAGTTCCTAGCAAGCACCTCATGATTGTTGTTGACCCCGAGTAATGTTCTGAGTACTTGAATCACTGACCCACAACGCATTCACGCCCTGCGACGCATGACGCTCGTACGGTGAACCATCCCTCGGCACTGGCCTTGAATTGTTTGTTTTCTTCGTCAAGTAGAATGTGAAGTCTCCTCAATTTCCTCCTCTTCCGTTGACGTGACGAATTTATCACCTCAACGCACCCATTGAGGTCAATTTACAGTTGAAAGCGTCTCGTTGCCCACTTTTTGCGTGTTTTGCTCAGACCCGTATCACAACACCGTCAGGCACTGAGACTCAGGCCCAGTTCACACTGGGAGGGCTGCGTCACGAGAAGCGTTGTCATAGCGACGCAGATCTGAAACGCAGGAATGTGTGCGTCACGCATTATATCACTGTGACGTGACATGCGCAACATGGTCATTTGGTAAATTAGGATCACCTTCTTCAGACATCATCCTTTCTTCAGTTTCTTTTTGGTTTGTTTTTCGTGCTCCTCCTTTCCATGCTCTCTTTTATCAGTAATTGCTTGTATCACTATAATTTCTCCTTCATGTGTTTCTTTGTCTGGAAATCTAACTTCATAAGCCTTGGGACAAGACAAAGTGTATCCCAAATGAAAGCTTTCAATACATTTGTCTGTGGACCATGACGAAGTGGATGACAGTCCCATCATTCTCAGATGCTCTCTTCCCTGTTTGTACACTCATAGACCTGTGTTTTATAATGTCCGAAACTTGCAAGCCAAAAATCAGGTGCTCTTCAAATCTCTTTGGAGTTGTAATTTCCAGGATTATGTTATGATCTTCGTCTTCATTCAAAGTTATTTCTTCTTTTCTTTTTGTTTCTCTTGTTTCATATCCCCACTGGTACATCTGTTCCCAAAACAGATTTTGGTTCTCATTGTCAAACAAATCATTTGAATCAGCTGTGATATGGACAGGTAGTAACAATGAAGATATCATTTGTTTTCTTTCTTTGCACGTCTTTTTGTCCATTGCTTCCTTTCGTGTTAGTTTCAAAACTTGGTTGTCAGTAAGTTTGACGACTTCAATTTGTTTGTGTTAGTTTTTGTGAAACTTCCTTTGTGTAGTTTCATCGTCAGTCACAAAGGGTCCAATTTCTTTTCACATTGTCTTGTGCAAAACAACACTTTTTATTTCTCTTTGCTTCAAGAAACAGGTATTGGTGGTTTTTTAATCAAAGATCTTAGTTTTATTCCTCGTCTGTCAAAAGAAATTTCCAAATGTGTATCAGCAAGATAAGTTCTCAGAGTTTCATTCAAGCAAAGTAAAACTTTTGCTTTGGAAAAGATTGAAAAATAACCCCATTCACAAAGACCCTTGTTGGAGCCTCAGTCAGCCGGGCTTTAGTATAAAGGTGGAATTTCATTGTCCTGACCACAAAAGCAAACAAAAGAAGGGAAGAAGACTTGTTTGCTTTTAATTCATTGCAATGAATGGCAAAATGAGTGTTGTAACTCAGGAGAAAGACAAAAGTGAAAACCACTGAGTGAGAACCGATCATGTACACCTTGCATCAAAACAAGTTTCCTTGCTGAAGAGAAAAGCAGAATCAGTTTATTCTCCAACCAGATTTTGCCAGAGCGCTTTCACCAAACAACTGGAGATTCCATGTTATTACTTTTTACTGCTACACAATACCTTGTTTCCAAATATATTAACAAAAAATGAAAAATACTGATTGAAAATTCAGTACGATTCACACAATGAAATGAAAACTAAGAAACAAGAAAACACAGCACAAAGCTTTGTACCAGAACAAGCACAAGATTTTTTGTAAAATTTCTCAAGAGTAAAAAGTTATGATACAAAAAAATGCCACTTGATCCATATTGAAGACAGCGAGAAAGAAATTACACCTATTTTTACACAATCAATTACCATTGTTCTTCAGAATGTGAAGAACAAATATGAATTCTTTTCCAACTTTAAGTTTTCCTGAACATGCAGTCATAATTTCAAGGTACTGTGCTGAAAGACAACAAATGTTTTTGCGCTGTTTTTCCATCTGAAAAAGAAGCAGGTCTTCAATGAAAATGTGATCTTCACAAATGCTGAATTTTACTTGCTTGTATTTCTCAAATTTGTATTGGCATTCTGTGTCAGAGGATCCACTGGATCTGTTTGATTTCACAAAAGAATCTGCCAAAAGTCACAAAAAGCATTGGACATATTATGTTGATATTTTTATCAGCAGAATGAGTCTTAACAAAACAAAACTCTCTACAGAATTTATTTCCACTTTGAAGTGTATATCACAAACTTTGGTTGCAAAAAGATTGATCAGAACAAAGACAATGGAACCAAGGTACCAGTACACAAGCAATCATCTCTATGGATATTTTAAAGATTGCAAGTATGATGTTACTCATGAGTCAAACATAGGTAGGGCACACAAAAGCAAAGGGGAACAGGTTTTAGTGACTGGAGATGAAGAGGAAGAGAAAGCTCTGAGAAAGACTTTACCTCAGGGGCAGCATTTTCAGTGTATCCTCCCTCAGTGCACACTAACTTTCCTTCTCTTTGCTTTGAACATTTTTGGAGGGAAAAAACTAGAAAACATTTTCTTCACCTTGACATGGACATACAAACTTCACAAAGCCCTGCAGCTAAAAGTTATAATTCATTATTTGAGAATTTACAACAAACCTGGAGCAAATTACTGTTGTTTCAACAAATTTCTTATTGAACCAAGATTCCTTGTTTCAGATGACAAGTACTTCAGTAACAAGCTTAGATTTTGCGGAACACATTCCAAAATCTCCCAATACCCAAGTCCTGCAGCAAGGGTGTTAATTTTCAAGGTGTGCAACTCATATAATATTGGTTTCAGACTCCAAATAACACATAACCTCATCACCAGCAACACTGTTGTTACAAAAACCCATGAATATGTTGAAAGTAAGTTCACAGATCACAACACTGTTTTAAGTAGTTCGAGTTTTTTCACTCATTCTGTGATTTCAGTCAAAGGGAGAAAAGCCAGCAGTTTGATGGGTCTTACTGAAGCTGACGTCCCATGGGCAACCAAGCAATCAGTGTTTACACTGCACATGGTAGTCAACAAATTTCAAGTTGTTCAAGTTCATAGTGTCGCAGAGAGAATTCAAGCATTTGATGGTCCTGGACTGACATCAAAGAAAATAAAATCCCGACTTTGCTCCAGCTTTCAGTGCACAGTTTGGTTTCAACTGGCAACTGAAAACTTCAGGAAAAATAGACAAGCAAAAGGAAGGGGTGTAATCTGGTACAATGCTGTTGTGCAAATGTCCAAGTGGATGAGGCTGGATTTCAACTATTCCAAAGAAAACAGCACTTTGCAATTTCCTCCAAACAGTTGTACAAATAATACAAAAGTGTGTGTGCATTTTGTGAAAATAATGTCACCAAACAGTTCCCACTTGAAAGTTTCTGTGCAAAAATTTGAATTTGTAGGGGAGCAGAATCCTGGCTGTTTATTTGGTGGTCTCACATTCTTAGATTACAGAAAAATTAAAAAATATTTGGACTGTAGATTTTATTACTCCGGAAAACAATTTGTTCACAGCTTTCCTTACTGGTGCTTTTCCTTTTCCCTTTACGATATTGATCTTCACTCATTTTGTTCTTCAAGGAAAGAAGATTGGATGTCTCTTCCAGATATTTACCTTGGAGAAGAGAATGTTGGAACTGATGGGATACTTGTTGTTGGTGACACATATGACGGTTTTAGTTCTTTGAAGTATGAGTTAGGGTTGTCTTTTACAAGTTGTACCACTGCAGTTATTGATGTATGTAGACAAACAGATGCATCAGCGATTATTTGCCCTGAAAACTTTTTACCTGAATGTGAAAGAAAAATGGGGAGAAGTTGCAAAATCAAACTTGAGGAAAGACAGTGTATCCTTTTTCAAATTTTGATGTATTTTCCTTCAAATATCAGATTTGAAAAAGCAGATGGATGGTATCAAAAACAGAGACAGATGAAACCACAATATGTGATTTCTGATGAGCCTTGCAAGCTATTTCACAAATGGGATGCAAAAAGGATAAATGTTATTCAGAATTATAAATTTCACATCAGAGGGTATTTTGCACCCCAAAAAATTACATTTAACCCTGGAGACAGAAATTTGTTCATGGCAGGAAGTGCATTCTCTGTCAAGGATAAAGACAATATCTCTGTAAAAGAGTGGAGACAAAATAGAGCAATGAAAATACACTTTTCTGAGTTTGTGTTTCAGAACAGAAAACAATGGACAGACTCTGACCACTTGTTTTTCAGCAAGATGGATGGAAATGCAGGAGTTTATTTCTCACATGATGCCAACTACTCCTGGATATTTTCCATGCAGCTTGAAACTGCATTTCCAGGAAACAAGAAAAAACATAAAATGTTGTTCCAACTCTCAGGTCAGCACAGCTGGGTTGAAATTTTTGCTGAATCTACAGAAAAAGTTGGAGATACAGAACTTTATTCTTCTCCAAATTTGTGTTCAGAGAAAAACAAGTTATTTCCTCTTGCAAACCCCAACTCAACACAGGTCAACACTTATGATGTCACTGTACACTCTGATCACCTTATCCCAGTGTTGAACCTGGAAAATGTTGCTCCAAACACACTTCTAAAAGCTTCAGTCACCATGGAGGTGTGTACAAAAAGTTTGCACAGAGAAGAGAACTTTCAAGAAGTCAAACATATCAAAAGATTTTGCAATATGCCACTCAAATCCCAATACAGCTTGTGACACTGTTATTTTTCCAGTCTTAAGAATGGTCTGATTTTTGGCACATGAATTAATAAGAGAATATATTGCTTGACACAGAAATTTCAAAACTCTTGCTTGTGACTCCTAGCAGTGGCCATTTTGACAGAAATCAATTTGTCTTTTTGGCCTACTTTGCAAACTGTTGATTGAACATTTGTTTTCCATTTTCAGAAAATATTATTCAATTTTATTGACTGTTTATACAAATGCCTTGATTGTACCAGGCCTGAAGTTCTTTACTATGAAGAAGACATTACTTATACAGGAAGGCAAAACAAAATTCTTTTGGCATTGCCAGGGAAAATCATGTCATTGCAATTGACAATGAACAATACTGTGACTTTTGCTGACATAGCTTGGGTTGGAGATGTGCACCTGGCAATGACATTTCATGGAATGGAAGCTTATACATCTTGTGGCTCAAACTATTGTCCCGAAACTTCCCTTTCCAGCATTTATGCTGCAAACAAGCCTCATACACACAAGAAATTGCCACAGTTTCCTGACCACAACTTAATTACTGTGAGAAGGGATTCTAAGAAAGGCACCTACTACTTTTTGAAGTACATGGATCATGTGCACAACAATAAATATCTCATAAATTTGGAAGCAAAGTACTTTACACCTTGTCCCACTGACGTTCACAACCCCACTCTGTTCTCGTGGTTCAAGTCAAGAACTATTTGTTCCAAAATAGATGCAACATTACCTGAATTTCACAGTAGAAGCACTCAACAAGAGTTCATTCTGTTTGTGAAAGGCAGAAAACAGGAACTTTATTCCGAGAGAAAAGAGAGTAATTTTCCAGTAAGCGAAGCAACAATTGATGTTGAATTGTTTGGGGACCTTTTTCCAATTGAGGCAGTTTTCATAAATTTAAAATTCTACAGGACAAAGAATTCAAATAGAAAGGCAAGTGGAAGCATTTTTCATTCCATTTCACATCATATTTGGTTCCAATTCCATTTTTGCTGCAAGATTCTGCGAGGGTCAAAATTAGAACAATGAATGAATGCAAAACATCACTGCAATATTTCTTCATACAAACTGATTTGTTTCATCCTTCTCCAGATGTTTTATCCCTTGTGGCAGACAGCAGGAGCAGTTTCATTTCAACAGTGGGAAAATCACTTTTTCAGCAAACAATCTCTTCCTCTCTATCAAGTTTTCCACACTCAAAGGACTTTTCAAAGTCCATTTCCAGGAATCCAACATGACGAAAGAGGATGTTTGAAAAGATGCATTTATCCCTTCAGTTCTCCCAATTGCTACATGCCTGAGAATACCACAAAATTAAATCTGTTAAAGAACAGGACTAGAACAACATTGCAACCCAATTTGCAAGAATCACACAGATGCACCATTCTCCTCCTAACAAGCTTGTCGCAACCACAGTGGGTATCAATAAATTGTAATGAAACATTGCTGTCCACTGTTGCATGTTTCAAATCCAAATTTTTTAAAATATCCGTTCAACCTACATTTCAACCTGGAAACAAAAGTTGTGAGTTCTTGAGTTTCTTTGTTGATGGAAAATGTATTCAGATGTTTTGGCTTGCTCATCACAACACAACACTTTCTTGCCCAACCACAAGACTAAAACAATTGAGGTATGATGGAAGCTACTTCAGCAAGCTGTGGCACAATGCAATTTCTGCAACCAACATCAAAATCCTCACCTTTGTCTCAAATTCCAATGAAAAGCATTTGGTCGCAACAACTTTTCAAAAAGAATGGACACAAACAAACATACAGGTACACACAAAAAGTGAAAAACTGGAATGTATTGAATTTGCATGGACACTTTGTTTTTCTTTGCCTTTCAGTGTTCCAAAGAATCAGTACATTTTCTTTCAATGTTCAACAAGGCAAATTATTTCCACAGCCTTTCTTTGTGATGGATTTTCTGACTGCAACAACAACAGTAGCTTCAAGGGATGTGATGAAGCTTTTTGTATTGATCAAATTGCAACTGGTATCATGTACAAAAATACCTTTCCAAACTGCTCTCCACTGTTTTTTATGGCAAAGAATAGAGCTTGTTTGAGCTTCTTGAGTCACAATCAAGACAATTACATAATTTTAGAGAGAGCAAAGCACACTGCAAATGATCTAATTCAAGACACGACAGAAGACAATGAGAGTGAATTCAAGAATTTGCTGAAAAACTTGGCTTTTGTACATGACAAATGTCAGGAAAAAAATTTGTTTTCATGCTTCCAAGGTCATTCAACATGCTACCATCCCTTCAACATTTGCTTGTACAAATTGGACAGAAATAGGAACCTCATCCCTTGTAGAACAGGTGCCCACATCCAGGAATGTGTACACTTTGAGTGTTTTAATACCTTCAAATGTCCAGACCAGTATTGCATTCCTTGGGAATATGTTTGCAATGGAATTTCTGATTGCCCATTTGGCTTTGATGAATCAAAACGATGTGACTTAAGAGATGCTTGCAAGCTTATGTATAAATGCAGGCATAGTACAAAATGTGTTCACACAACAAATGTTTGTTATGAATCAATCAACTGCCCAACTCATGATGATGAAATGCTATGTGAGCTTCTACACTTTAAATGCCTTTCTGGTTGTCAGTGCCTGAATTTTGCAGTTTTTTGCTTCAATATATCCTTGCAGATTCAACACTGGGAGTTCATTCCATTGGTGGCATTCAGTCTGTTACAATGTTCTATGGTTGATATCTCTTTGCTCAGAAATACCTACGCCAGTGTTATCAATTTGACTGAGAATCAGATCAAGACAATGTGTCATGTGCCAGTTCAGGCACAGATGTTGTCTATGTTAGATTTGTCTCACAACCAAATCACGTCTGTATCTTCTGAATGTGTCAAAGGTTTAAGACATCTTCAGTTTATTGGTTTAAAAAGCAACAAGCTTGATATCCTTGAAAAATTTGCATTTAGCTGCCTGAACACAATATCTTTTGATTTTTCCAATAATTCTCTTGAAACATTTCACAGCAAAATATTTAAAAACATCAGTAAAATTCTAACTCTTTCTTTGATAAACAATTGCCTGTATAGCTTTGACTTAAATTTCCTGATTGAGACAAATGTTCAAACAATGCTTACAAACAAGTTTCAAATCTGCTGTTTTGTACAAGAAGGCTCAAAGTGTTTTTCCCCCAACAAGAAATGGTTCAACTCTTGTGAAATGTTGCTTCCACAGCAAGGTGTTGGTGTCCTTTTTGCATTGTTTTCAATCAATATTTTGTTGCTCAATTTCAGTTCTTTGATTAATTTGAGAAAACAAATAAAAAGGGACCCCTCATCACCACTGAACAGCACTTCAAATAACAAATACGCTGGTCCCTATTACATGATTGTTTGTCTTGTAAACCTTGGTGATTTACTTTTTGGTCTACATTTGCTTGTGGTGTGGGCAGCCAATGTCTATTTTGGAAAAGACTTCACTGCACATTTTCTTCAATGGAAAGAAAGTGCAGCTTGTGGCAGTTCCTTTTTCTTCAATATCTTTCATGCTCTCTTGATGCCACTCGTTCTGGCTTTTCTGGCTGTTTCTAGATTAATGGTTGTGAAACAACCCTTTGATTCAAGATTCAAGTCCTCAAAGTTTGTTGTGAAATGTTTGTTAGTTTTTCTTTTCTCTGCAGCAGGAATATCGTCACTGGAGACAACTGTTCTCATTTTACTTCAAAGACAACTCCCTTCAGTGATGTGTTCTCCTTTTGTAGACCCATCTGACTCTTTTGCAACAGTTAAAGTCAATATTTGGGCTATATTATTCATCGAGATTGTTGCAATAGGATGCATGAGTTTTGCATCAATTGACCTGGTGAATCATTTGAAAGAGTCTGCAGAAACAAGTGGCAACAAGAAAACTGAGGAAACCTCAACTGTTCTCAAACTGAGTGTGTCTGTTCTGATGCCATTGATATGCTGGGTTCCATCAAGCACTATTTTCTTGTGCTGTTCTTTCATGCAAACTTATCCACCGAGTTTAATACAATGGACAACAGTCATTGTGATGCCCTTAAATTGTCTTGTCAATCCATTTGTTCTGGCTTCATTACATTCCATTTTTGCATCATGTAAGTGTCAGCAGCAAGATAAGAAAGTAAAAATGGAATGATTTCAGTTGCAAAAAACTTTTTTGTCCACAGACGTTTTGGTGATAATGCAAATGTTCCTTGTTGCCTCACAGCCTTTTTGTACATACATTGTTCCAAATTGTCAAATCACACATAGATCTAATGTGTGGGCTTGGGGTTTGGAAGAGGTGTTGGAGGAAAAGCATTTGTTTGGGAGTATTTTTACAGTAAAAAGGAATGCAAGGAAAAAAAAGTGAAACAAAAAATAGAAATGCCACATTGTCAAATGCCACATTCTCAAGAAGATTAACTGGCAGACCTGTTTAAACTCCCACCAAAATGCAGTGCAAAGTGTGCCAAAGCAGCCCAAAGTGCACCAAAGGGTACCAAAGCAGACCAAAGCATGCCAAATACATTGCTGAGCCATTCTGTTCACAGTGAATAAAATTCATGCCCAAAGACTCTAGACCAGTATTTACAGATAACAAATTTTTCTTTTTGAAATTGACAAAATTGTTGTGTTTGCGAAAGCAGTGCAGTCCAGTGACCAGGGGAAACATGAATTTTCTTTCACTCCAAAAGTCCACTTTCCATCGTGAATTCAACAACCAAACCTTGATGTTAGCCAGTTTGGTTCACCGTCGTATCCAAACCTGAGCTTTGTCTGCTGTGAGATGTGTTCAGAACATAGAACACAAGAATCACGAAAAAACTCTCTCAGTATATGTGTTCCAACATTGGAGAGTCTAAACACCAAACCAATGAGGAAACCTTCCAACTTTGAGATTTAGATAACATACACAAAGAAAAGCACAGCTTCAGCAACAAAGAATGAAGTGAAAAAGACAGCATCAAGCATCCTGGCAAACCTCTGCCATTCCCTGACATAGTTGTCCTCTTGTGTTGGCTTTTCTTGTGAGGTCAAGCTGCTGACGTCAACTTCTTCACCCTCTTCTTCATTGCTGTGGTCTCTGTTCTTTGCTCCTTGTTCCTTGTTTATTACTGTACCTCTTGGGCCTGTGCAAACCATCTGAAACAACAGATTTGGCAAACAAAAGGATTGTTTTGTTTTTGTGGATATCCAAGGAAGAACAAGTTTTGACAGTCAACAAGGTCCCACAGAGAGAATCATGCTGAGAAGTGGACAGCAAAAACTGAGAGGAGGACCTGAAATTAGTTGAGAATGTTTTTGTGTGTGATGCAATTTCGTAGATTCCACCAAAAAGGGCATTTGCAAGATTGCATTGCACGACAAGCCAAGCAGTACTCCATCTTGTTCTCAGTTGAAATTGAGCAAGCCTTGTGAGTGAACTCAGGATCTGTGTTTCAACCCCCTTGTTGCTTCAGTTGACCCACCTTCCTCAGTACCACAGGAAGAGGCCTCTTCCCTGAGTAGTTGTGCAGAAATGGTGGAATGCTGCCCAGGAACATGGCCATCAGCACAACCACAGCATTGGCCATCAAGTAGCGACCTATTTTGGGAACTGACGTCAGGCCTCTGGGAATCACTTCAGCCACAATCACCAGCAGCAGCAGAAATCCAGCAAACAAGGTCACAGCTGAAAAGCAGCAATAAATTCCACTTCACAAACTATAAAACTTGATGGAGAGGGTATGAGCCTATTGCTGAACCAATAAAAATATTCCAACAGAGGAAAAACTGGTCAAACACAAATATTCACCATAACTGTTCCTATCAGCTGTATTTGGGGGCATCACAAAAATGAGCAGTGTCAGCAGTGACTGAAGAACACTTGGTGTCACAAGCACAAACATATAGAAGGTTGGATTTCTCTTGATCACCATGGTGAATGTCAGGTCACTGTAGGGTTCTTCACAACATGGGTAGTACCTGTAAGATCAATGTTGAACTTTCAACCAGCAGATTGACTTTTGTTGCAAATCCATCAAAACAACATACTGTTCTGTCCCTTGAAGTGTGAACTCCAGTCCGAATATAAGTACAATTCCCTGTACTATGAGTATGTATAACATTATGGCAGTGTCTAGCCATCACACACACACTGTGACAGAGTCCAAGTGTGGTGTGCGGGTGCGATAACCCAAACTCAGAGAGTTTTGTGCCAAGCTCTTAGTGCAACCAGAAGAGATTGTACTCTGCACCATGAGTACTCATTTGGACCCACAGCTGCTTCCTTACATCTGGACACTTGCACTTCATAATCAGCTTTACTCAATGGTGGGCTGTTGCACATGCATGCCTGCTTGCGCTTTTCAAATACGGACATGATTACAACAATATCTTGTCATCTGCTACTGCTGTATGTCCTTACAATACTGATTTGGTGCATGAATTAGTGATTCAGTGAAGTTAGAAGTTAGAAGTTGAAATTGTTTGGAATTGGGTTGCTTTACAGTGTCACTCACCGGGTGTTCTTGAAGGCAATGGTTTTGGTCAAGACCCACTCATTGCTGCGTACAAAACCATCTGTGTCCACGTTTTTCTGACCTTCATAAAAATCAATGTCAATGCTGAAGCCGTCGTAGGCCCAGGATCCGTACTGGAAACAAAACCACAACAACTGCATGTCACTGAAACCGAATTCTGAAGGCAGAGTTTGAGCTGGTTCTCACTGAATGAGGTGTCTGAATTTTACAGCAGTGAGTAAGAATGGAAAAGAATGTTTTCCATTTCCAGTCCAAAAACATTGTATTTGAAAAATATGTGATTCTCTTAACTTTGCACAAACAAAGTTGAAAAAGCAGAAAAGCTAGCAAAAATGAGAGGGATGTGGCTGTCTCTCCTCATTTGGAGAACTGGGACACAAACAGATAAAGGCAGCACAGCTTTTATTGTCGATACCTTCAGCTCACACACTTGCTCATCAAAGGGGAAATTGTCCATGTTGAGTGAACAAGAAGACTCTGTGTATTTTGGTATGTTCAATAACACAGTACCATCACCGGATAAAACAGCCAGACTGTCATGTGGAGCTTGCTCTTCCCTGAAAGGGAAAAATTAGTTATGTCAGAAATGTGCCAGATTTACTTGCTGGATTTGTTGCTTGTCACAAAATGAAGTCAGAAAAAAGTAGTAGGCACCCATTGAACAAAACAATGTCTGGTATCCAAATCTTGGAGACAGGAATTCTGACATGGTCAACTCCACCAAAATCTGAGGGATTCCATTGCAAAACCACATCCTTCCAACACTGGCAAAAACAATGCGCAAAGCAGTGCAGTCAATCAAAAGTGGATCCAAGGACAATTGTTCATGTCTGAATTTTGCCTCTTGTCTGACAACTCACATGTCTCAGCCAAAGTTTGGTTCTGATGGTTTCCGCTTTTTCATCAATGCCCAACAGCTGAATCAAGGACACTCCAAACTGAACTCTCACAGTCTCTAAAAGACAAGGACAAAGAAGTTGTTCCTCAACTCAACTGGCATAACTTGTGCAAGAAATTTGAAATAAACAAGTTGACAGAGAACTAGTTGCAGCTGTAAGTGGCAGACTGCATCAAAATTGCAGAGACACAACAACAACAACAATGTTGTGCCAGCTCACTGGATCCACTGGCTCCATCCGTGGACGCATTGGAGGCCCCTGGGCCCACTAACCACCCCACCGGGATCCACTGCTCTCCTGCACCCCTGTATCCCTGGATCCAGGGACCCTGACCCTAATCCATTGGAGGGCAGTACCTGAGACATTGTAGACGGGGCGGCCAATGAGTCCAATCTTGTGGTAGTTCTCAATGAGGTGCTTCACCAGTCGCTTCTCATCCGATCTGCAAAGTGTGTTGTCAAGTCTGCCAAGTGTGGTGTTGTGGTTGTGCGCACTGTACGTTGAAATTACTTTCTCCAGAACATCAGAATGTGCACGGACATTTTGCATTTAGCAAAAGACTTGCATTGTCTTGGAACTATTGAAACCCAGGTTGTTTGCTTGATGCCAAAATTGCAACTCCAGGCCACAAAAGCACCTTTTGTATCAGAAGGGTTTTTCATGTTGATGACGGTGTCAGCTTTTTCTGACGTCAACGGCAACTTTTCTTGACGACGTCAAAGAATGGTCTGGGCTATTTTTGTGATGCCCACCAATTGGGTATCTACTAAATTTTGACGTTGACGTCAAAATTCTGCTGTCCACGTCAAAGTTTTGACGTTGACGGAACCAATGTGAAAACAGTTTGACTTACATGGCACTTGCAGAACCCACGAATACCAGACAAACCACGAACACTCGCATCATGGTGACCTCAGTTACAGCTGATCTGATCGTTGAACAGAGAAATTGTTCGCTGGTCTGTGAGTAGGAAGAAGAACTGTGACAGAGCACCACCAATTACAAAGGAGTTCCAGTTTGAACTGCATGCTTCAAAGCCTTTGAGCCGCCATGATGCTCGATTTTTGGGACAAATTGAGGCCTGTTCCTCAGATTAAGTTTGATAAAGAGGCCAATTTTTGCTTTTGTCCTGTGGTGTTCTTTGATGAGCAACAGAATTGCTGCCACCACATTGAGTGCACGATCACAAACAACAAAGAGCTGTTTGAAAGAACCATCAACAAAATTGACAGCATCACTAAGAAATCCTTGCACCCTCGACAACATTTATTTCCTGCTTGTGACACCCTGAGGTGGGTACAGTGAATGCCATTGCGCCATGGTCTCTCTACTCGGTGGAAATTTTGGCCCACAAAGCTTGCTGATCTTGTGTGTGACTGACCACAGGCAAAAAATGTCAACAAAATCATGACAATAGCACAACAACGAAGAACTTTTCATGTAACGAAAAACAACTTGAGAGCATGATCACGCTGGTCCATGCCCCCTCCATTGTTAGGTCATGACCTGCTATCTTGTGCTCTGCAGAGGGTCACACACACACACACACACACACACACACACACACACACACACACACACACACACACACAGGGGCACCCGCTTGGAAACCTTGTGGCACCCTCGCAGCGAGCCCACTATACAGCGAGGGTTTATTGGG
>JAAUXT010061912.1_pt1 | contig 14943 bp, 13 predicted proteins | sample 7278171 | NCBI WGS metagenome assembly JAAUXT01 (sample SAMN14350112, study PRJNA611818) | marine sediment metagenome | isolation source: surface marine sediment (1.8m) | place: French Polynesia: Moorea | collected 2018-08 | reverse complement strand
CCCCCCCCCCCCCCCCCCCCCCCCCCCCCCCCCCCCCCCCCCCCCCCCCCCCCCCCCCCTCAACTGTGAGGACCCTTGCTGCCGGGGATGCCTTTTCACTGATTATGGGGGTTGTACTCGTACTTCACAGACAACAGAGTGCATCGTGCGGACGCATCCATTTCTTCTTGCTGCTGGTCACTTGATGAGTTGTTGTTTTGTTGGCTTGAGATTTTTTTCGTGCAATGGGATCAAACTTCCATTTGGTTTAACTATCCACGACATGAACACTGAAACTGTGTGGCATGAACACCCACAGAATGCAGCTGGGGCTCTAATTTCACACAGGCGATCTTTCTTTTCTTTTCACGAATTAAGCAGACTATTCTGGTCAACTGTACCTCCAGGACCAATGGCATTTTCAGCAGGAACGATCTTCTCAGCAACTTCCTATTGCAACATTTTTGTTTGAATCTCGTCTATTTGCCTTTCACTGAATGATACAATTGTGCAAGGGAATGTCAATAAGTTTTGCTGAAAGTTTTGCCTTTGCAAACTCAACCAACGTTGCAGTGATTGAGTGTGCACCGTGGAACTGAAATTCAAAAGGGCGCAGCAGCCCAATATCGCTTCCGATGCTATTGAGCCCGATTCCTCGTCCCTATTCAACCTCATTGCGGCTTCTCCTCGTTCATGAATATGTCAAAGAATCCAAGTACTTATTACGGGATCATTAGTTCAAGATTTACGACCCACATTATGAAGGTGACTTCAATGAAACCTTTCCAATGGGTACTTTATCTGGCAATTCATTGCCGAACATTAATGACTTCATTCTGATTTACCTTTCTCAGTTTAAAAAATGGATGTGATCATCACTCTACTCGGCTGACCATGCCTCGAGGCCAGCCGGCCACAACAAATCAAAGGGAGAATCTTTTATCTTCTAATGGATATTGTATGGGCAGTTTGTAATCACCTGTAACGTGATGACCAGTCCCAACGTGACAAATGACCCCAAAATGAACAGACTCTCTGACATAATTGGTCAGACTTTTAACATTTTCGAATTATCCTCATGTTGAGACTGAAACACGATAAATTATATATTTTATGCCGTACGCACATGATGATACTGACCCCGAAGCAAGAAAGCCAACGAAGGCAGATTTGCGAACAAGAAATGCAAAAAGAGCAGCTTGCAAAGCGTCCCTTACTTTTCCTCCAGCGTACAATAAAACGAGGTTGACTCTTGTCAACCAGACTTGTCTTTTCCGTCGACGGAAATAAACATCTACACCTGATGGTGACTGACATCCAGACAATCAAAAATGACTGCAGAATCAGGCAGAGAGAAAGTTTCACCAGGGGAGTCCTTCAGTGCATATTTGTTGCACAACATCAAAGAAAGGTCAACCTCATGCCAGGTTCCAGTACAATTTCAGCAAATTCTTGTCCAGTTTCATTTGAACGTCAAGCACACCGACCCAAGGCAAAAGTTCCAACAAGGTTTTTTGCACACAATCAGTTGATCTCAATCTCGGGCTCTGGTAAACTCGAATTCCGTCCTGCAGAAAGCTGAGTGACGAATGAAGATGACAACTCTGCGGTTTGTGCACGGCTGAATTTTCCCAAACTTCGTTGTGGGAAGAAAACAGAACAGGTACAAAGGCAGTTCCGAAGAGATGCAATGTTGAAGAATTCTTTCGCAATTGCTACACGGCCGATCAGGTGTTCGGAAAGAACAAGCAAAATTGGTGCAAGTACTTACAATCAAATTTTGAGCAAAGCTCTGCACAAAGTGTTTCGGAGGCTCAGAATCCCACGAAGCGCTCAATGTGAGAATCAACACCGAAAAAAACTCGTTCTTGTGTGCGACAAGAAAGATTTGACAAGACGCACTCAGATCTTGCCTTGTTTTGCGCCTTTCTGGTTCCTGCGCCAAGATTGTTCTGTTCGAATTCGGCCAATTGAGACTTTTCCAGAAACACTGATTTGCGGACAGGGTATTGTTCGCAATGTACAGATCGACCTTCCTTTCTCAAGCTTCACGAATTGTGCACCAACACGTATGAGTACAGAAGGATAAACAGGGTTGCAATGGGATGCGAATGATCCTGAAACATGTGTGACGCGCTCATTTGTCAGACTGACCCAAAAAGAATGAATTGCTGAAACTTTGGACTTGATTTTGTCCGGTTGTTCCGCCTTTCGTCTGAGAAAGCTGATTCGGTGGGGTGTGAAATTCTTTTCTTTCCAGAACAGAAATTTTGCAATTATTTTGTGATCACTTGTCTTTCACAAAGAAGTGTACAAAATTTGACAACCCACGAAACTGAGAAAGTGAGAAAATAAATTCATTCTCATTTCTGGGAAGAACTTGTGTTTTTACCACTGTGCGCTTTGCACTTTGTCTGCGGTTTTCGTTGTTCGAAAATCAAAAATCTCGTCTGGACTGATCAAAACTTGTCTCGGGGTTGGCTTTTCCTTTTTTGTTCAAGTGCGAGGGCACGTAAAGTGGTGAGTAGCGTCCAAAAGATTCGGAGCAATTTTTACTGCGACTCGCCATTGCGTCTGCGAGAGATTCCGATTTCCAAATGGGCGATTGGAAGTTGCGCCCGTTTTTCACAGTCCACGCCCAAGCAACGAAAAAAAATGGGTTCGAGCCCATTTTTCTTGCGCATTTCTGGCGTGATTCTCGGACTTTGTCGGGGGACATCAGAGTCAAAACATGGCTTGGCTTGTTGTGGCAGTCGATGGCGATTTCCACGCACCTTGCCCAGATAAGAAAAAAAATCCGACGGACGTGGTTTTGGCAACTTGACCACGCAAACGTCGAACAGAATTTTCCTGATTCATAAAGTGAAAACCACGCATACCTGTATTTGCGGGAAGGTTCGTAGTGCTCGTGATCGGCGTGGCGCGGCGGGGGCGGCATCGTCTCCTCCTCCTCGGCGCCTGTCATCGGGTCGACGCGGCAGACGCAGTCCACCCGCACGCGGAGCACGCTCATGGGGCGGGAGGGGGGGGGGCGCTCGTCCCTGTAGTCCGCTCCCTTCCTCCAAATCTTACTCACTCACTCGGATCACGCTCCGAGGTTGAACATCCAACGAACATGTGATTTTTAGACGCAGAAGATCACGTTGGACGAAGAGTAAATTTCTTCTTCTGGTGATGACAATATCCTTTCGCACGGTGGAATCTGATGTCAAACCAACGCCGTTTGCAACGAAAATGACGCGACAGTGCGCTGCGCACTTTCTACATCACACCGTTAAAGTCACCACCAACACTTACTTGGTAACCAAATCCGAAAGAGTCAAACACACTTGTGAAAAGATTCACACGGTAAGTTTCCAATAAAGTACATTTATGAGCACAAAATGAAATGAAATATCCAGCAATTTATGCTCGCTGTCAAGAAATCCCAGACTGAGCATTAATTGTTGTGTATGATGTTTGCTGTTTGTGCCCTTAGCCTGTTAACATCTGTGTTTCCCTTTGCCTGGGATAAATGTAACATCTTGTCTTCAGATAACCACAAACGTTTTTTCACCACAGTTTTCATTCGTTGAACATTCGTTCTGCCCCAAAGATCACAACCCTTGCCGAAATCCCGTCGAAAAAAAGTGTTTAATTTATATCATCGTTTTCTTCTCGTTCCCCGACAAGAACTGAAAAGTCCCTGGCTGGCTGGCGACTTCCAAAAACTCCTTCGGAATGGAACAATATCAAGCGCAGTGCGGCAGTGGCGCTTTGTAGCCGCTAATGACTTTTGACAAAGTGGCTCGGTCGCCGTCACCTACCCAGCTCCACATTGTTTGTGGCGCTCATCTATCACGGGACGAGCATTGACGCTCTGACGGTAATTGAACAGTGGAGCTCCTCACCCACAAACGGGCATCTTAACCACCACCTGTCCGGGACTCTTCACACTAACAAGGCTCGTGTGATATCTTATTCCAAACTTGCATCTTTAATCGTCCAACCATTTTCAATTAGATGCTATCATCTTTTATATTGTCGGAAGCAAAATGGCATAAAAGTCTGATTACGGTACCGCGGTGAAAATTATAGGCTGAAGATGGAGAGAAGGGCGGGTTGAAACCAAAACATCAATTTCACTATCAAAAATCACTATGGAACCGACTGCAATACCGGTCAAATGTGCATCAGGTGGAAGCAAAGTATCACGTTCAACGAAAAACACATTAAAAATAGCGGAGGCCGCATTTTTTGCTGCAACGCATAAAAAATGTAAAGAAATGGCCCCGCTGTGACAAAAGCAGACCGCCTCTTTCAACAGGGACTCGTTACTGAAACCAGTAAGCCTATTGACCGTGTGATTAACCAGGCACTTTCACATGCACTAAGCTAGTTAAAAGGTTTCAAAAGGTGCACAACGATAGAAAGTGTATCCGGTGATCAACGTTCACAATTCCACAAGCTGAAACGACCAAATCGAATTTTGTTGCACAAAGAATTTTCACTCGAGCAGACAGCGGCAAAATTTCCTGTCCGATGCCTGCAAATGGACGACAATTTTCGATTTGTTTGGAGAATTCAAAACTTGGTGCGCACGCCCCCTTGTGACGATCACATGCACCGCAGGCGACAGGACCAGCTTCCTCTCGAGACCTATCTACTATCAGCAGATTTGTGACGGACGGACGAAGCCAAATGCTCAGGAACGCCGCACAGAGAAGGTCGTTGTCAGTCCGCATCATCTGTGCCCAATATTGCAACTAGGAGGCGAATACATTTCAGTTTACAATAGAACTGTGATCAAAGGGTGAGACAATCCGCTGTCCGAGTGAACGTGGAACAATTTGCTTCGGTTCACAAGACTCTGACTTCGGGCAGTGGAACCTCACAGCTCCACAGTGGCAGAACCAGGTGTCCTGCTTCAGTCGACAAGGATTCAAATCAAGATGTTCTCCTCAGGTCTGTCTACGAGAACGGCACATTTGTTGCAATGACTCCACACCGCAATTCAAGATGTGCTCAGGAGATTTCTTTGTTTCAAACTTTGCAAAAAGGGTATTTTTTCTGTTGTGAAATGCAGAAGGGTGTGACTCAACACACTGCCACAAGCTGGTATGGTCACAATTCTCAAACAAGAACACTAGTCAGTGTTGAGACACGTGTCGATGATGCCACGGGAGTTCACTCATTTGAATGCTTGAGTGAAGTCCTCTCTGGCGGTCCGTCTTGGAACCAACTTGAAAGTGAAGGTGAAATTTGTTTGCACAGCCAATTTTTACGTCCTTCATGCAGCCAGAAATCTGGTTGGAAAATGTCGATTTTAAGAGGCGCGTGGATCCGGTCCCGCGCTTTGAGAGTAAAATTGGTCTGGCTTTTTACCTCGTTGTGTGAAAGAGAAATACGTACAATTTTGGACGGTGTCGAGCTTCAACCTGGACCTCCTGAAACAAGGAAATTTCGAGGTGTGAGGACCATTTCTTGCCAGACACCGGTTCGTTCTTTCCTCGTGTACCTCATGCCCTTTTTCCGTTTCTCTTTTGGGTACGTACTCGTACACTTGGTGAAAATCAGAATACGTTTCCAAGCGCTTTTGCTGGACGGAGGTCCTCAGCAGAAGCAACGGCTGGAGGCGGAAATTTGTCTCCAGCCACTGTTTTTGCAGTGCACCCACCGGAAAGTGCATCGAAGAAGCTGTTCCACAGACGCGCTCCCCAAACAGGATTCCTCCCTCCCAAAGTCTTGTCTTCGTCTTCCGGATTGGTGTGGCAAGAGGTGAAATGGAGCACGCCCCCCCCCCGGTATTTTCCGTTCCAGAACCCCCTTTTCGACTTCCACGGGGAGTACACGCGACATGTTTTCTGTGGAACTAGTTCGACACGTTCACTCTTTTCTTTGAACAAACCAGGATGTCGAACAAAGCGGCTTCTAAAACAACAGAGTGTTTTTGGTTCGTGAGTGTGTCGCCTCAGTAAATTCTCCTTTTCGACAAATTTCAAGAGTTACGCCTCACGCCATGGCGCCACAGTGCAGCTGCAGGGAACAAGAATAGACCACAGAACAGACAGTCATGACATTAACGACATCTGTGGTTGGCATTCAGCAAACCAAAAGTGAAATGAGTCAGGAATATAATATTGCGCACAATTTCTGCTCTCAGGAACACAAACTTTTCCACGATGTTTCACCAGCCTTGAAGGGTTCAATCACTTGGGAGGAGCGAGAGGAGATCGCCAAAGATAACGTCTTTTACCGCACAATGAAGAAATCCTCACGAAAAACATATCTGCAAAACTTCTCCCACAAGACCTTCATTATTGAGAGACATACACGTTTCACGTTGCAATTACATCAGTCATAAATTTTTAGACGACGAGGTAAAGAGATCTTCCACTTGGATATGGTGAGACAAGAAGGTGTGCAAGTCACAATCAATCAAGGCGATAATAAGACATGGTCCAACCCCCGAATACCATAAATCTCCAACCCCCAACTGCATCGAGTTTAAATCACTTGACAATTGCCTTTATCCAGTTCTGATTTAAGTCAGAATGTGTCTGCGCTGATCGGGATGCGGAGGGGTCGGGCCGGGCTTGACAGCCCCCCTTTCAATTCAACAGCAAGTTGACTCGACAGATGCTTTGGCTGCAGATGACAATCAATATCTGACTTAACTGCGCTGGAAATAACTAAAAATGGCTACTTCCATTGTGGATGCAAATGGTAAAGGTCTGTACAACCCCCAATTTGGCCATGTGGAGTCGCTGCTTCTTTTTGGGTGCAATAAGCGTATTGAATGAACTATTTAAACAAAAGGCTGAGGGTTGAGTTACATTTGATGAAATATAATATGTGCCAATTTGAGAATTTATTACAATCCATGGTGACAATGCTCCAATTTGTCATTTTTGCTTCGTCCTATATTTGTGCATTCGACTCTAAAAAATTTGCATCTAATGGCCTCAAATTTTCATATCTGTTTCAGTCGTCAGGACACAACCACCAGGAAACTACACTTTGCAAAATCTGTTTCATCAATGTTTACGTCCCCCACGAAGAGGACGACAGCCAACTTGACTCATTCACCATTCAGAATCTCTCCAGCCGATGCAAAAATAAGAAGTTCACTCACAACAGACCCACCTTCGACAAATTATAAAAGATCTCGTATCTTTGCTGCGAATCTGCATCTGTTGTTGGTGCGCAGCCTGCATGCAAGTGTTGATTAATATTGCCTCGACTCGATCCAAAAAAGGAAAACATCTCAGTCTGAACGAAACTCTCACGAGCAGATGCTCAAAACTGTCACATGTCAACCCAACAACGCTTGCTGAAGAACAAGGCCCATACAGCGCAATCGCCATCGAGTTGGGAAATTCTGAAGGAATCTGCAAGTGCAGACGTCTTGCATTCACGCTCCAGCAGAACTACAGATGAGCGAAAACGATTCTGTTCTCAGAGTTTGCGTGCGAGAATTCACCCTTTCAGAGAACTGTGTCTGAACTTTTTTCAGAAACATGGCGATCCTTTGGAGTCTGGGAAAGCTGTTCTGGAGCGATCATTCTCAGGGATGCCAAAATGAACCTCAGGGAAAACCTCAAACCGACCAAGGAAAGCATGGACGCCGCAACGTTCATCTCTGCGCCAAAAGTTTTCGCAAAGTAAAACTTGCGCCGCAAGAAGAGAATCGACTCTCCTTGAAATTTGGAAGCCAAAAGGCGCAATTTCAGCCGCCAATATTTTTTGGGTCGGACTTTGAGCCGATTTCACGAAATTTTCCACTGGTTCCTTGCACATCAGCCTTGCTTTCAGAGTTCTTTCACCAAACAATAAAAACAAGAAATTTCTTGGGGATCCAGAATCGCATTTTCTTTGGACGAAGTATCAACTTCTGCACAAAAAGTCAATTTGAGGGTATCGATTCAAAGTGCACGCGGCGATGGCACGCAAATTGTTACGCTTCTGAAGAATGATGACAAAATTGAATGTGCATTGACATGACAGACGAGGTAAAAGAGCATCAGTAATTATAAGACTGCGTCAATGGATCTGTCCCATAATACCCGCTTTCTGCCAATTTAATTTTCCTTGTCGTTGGGTCCGTATGAAAGCTCCGCTCACCGGCAGCTGGTGAGTTTGAAGTACATCACTTCGTCGTCGTAAATTTGAGTTCAAATTACAGCTGTTGATGTAAAAAAACTCATCTTTGCTAGTTCGCTGATTCTGAAAAGGTGGCAAAGTAGCACTGGTTTTTTTCATTCAGAAATGAAGACATTATCCAACAGTGGAATCAAACGGACTGTCATGAAATGTGCTTGTACGTCGTGCACGCACCGCGGGGTTTTCGAACTTCCTACAAGCAGCTGCACAACAAACTCTACGTCTGACAAAACTTTTTTTGAATTGGAATGCACTTTGATTCAGATGATCATCAAACTCGGATCTTACTTCATCCTCGAGAGATGGGATTGTCAAAGATACGGAGCAAACAATAAACTTCCCTGTCCAGAAACCTTTGACCACATTCTGCCGACCGAAAGTACAAAAGTACTCGTTATCTGTGATGAGAGAAGGACAGCGACGCCATTGTTTCAACGTTTCAATATATTTATTTGTTCTGATGAATCCACTGCAGGATCGTGCAAAACAAGAACACCGACCGGTGAAGACACACGCCGTGCTCAGGCAATCGTTGCTCAACACTGATTTGGTGGGGGGCGGGGAACTTCTTCAGAACCTTGTCCCTTTTTTCAGCAGAGTTGGATGTTTGGCAGAATTTTCAGGGGGCCCGCATCTGTGGTCCAGACTGCAGCTTCATGTCGGAAAATACTTTTCTGTCCAGGGATGGAGGTGAGGTCCCACCGTACAGTCAGTCCAGACCACAACCCAACCAAAGCTGATGAGAGTTGGGTTGGAGAGGTCGAAAAACAGCGATCCGGACACTCGAAACCGCTCTTGCAATCAAGTCACTGCATGAATATGTTCATGTTTTAGGTTGCACAAAAACAGCACGATACAGCACAACACGACATTTCCCACGAGCAACGCAACAATTCTTACAACCAAATGAGATCTGGTGGACGACACTCCAGCGGATCTGGTACCCCCTCCACCACATCACACAAAATCCCTTCTCATTTTTGCGCAACAGCTGCAACTTCTAACGCGTTCAAAAAAGTTTGCAGCCCCTGACCCTGAAACCATTTTTCTCTCCAAAAGAAAGGTCCACTGGGAAAATACTCAGTGAGACCCTGGTCGTCCCCCTTCCCAGATCTTGGGTGGAGCGGCAACCTGCAACAATTTTTCATTGCACCGCGTGCTGAAAACAGACGCGAACCGCACCTCGAGAGCCTCCAGGCATCACTGAATCAGTTAATTTCAATCATCAAAACTGCCGCAAAATCCCTCAAATGCACTTCTCTCTTGCATGACAACACCAACTTAACCTGCACAAACTTTTGAAAGCCAAGTTGTGACTTTGGTATCAAATCTTTGTGCAATTTCATCTCTCAGATTTCAAAGTGCCGTCGACGTCTTATTTAGCCATTTGATTAGACAGATGATGACTTGTTCACCTCACTGAATGTCAGAGTCAACATTAATAACAGTCCAATTGCCTCAAAACGCCTCATTTAACATCAGGTATTGTCCGAACTGAAGATACTCTCACACTTCAGCTGATGCTGAATAAAACTCAAGCCCATTTTGTTGCAAATCACAAAAGACGTCTTTCTCTCACTGGCAACTGATTCTTGAAATAAAGTAACGGGCACAGGATGTGTCAAGAATTTGGAGCGTTCACTGCTTGCCCATTCCGTTTGTTGGAACTGGCGTTCCGTTCCCAACAGCAAACAAAAACACTTTTCGGTGTTGAGACGCGTTCGTGGCTGCTTGGATTTTGATCTGCCAGCTGACTGAGAGATTTGTTTGTGTGGCAGGTGGGTCCAAAACATTGACAAATCCACCTACTACCCGAGAAAATTTTTGAGTGAGCCACTGGAACTTGGGGCGGGAGGGGGAGGAGGTGAAGTCTGAATCTGAAAAATTTTGCACCCAAATGGGGTTCCCACTTTCCGAGAAAGTGTGATTACAAAACACGCTCCGACTGAGCTTTGCAGACGGTGTGTAAAAGACTTGATTTATGGCCTCCCATTACAACTGGTTTTGAAGAATAGTCAAAAAATTTTCACACACAATTCCCCCCACCCCCGTCAAAAGGTAATCTCTGGACTGTCCTCACATTCTGCACGACTTCAAAATCGCCGTAGCTCGCCAATTTGTGTCCAAAACATATTTTCTCTTCAACAGTCAACGAAATATTGGTGCGCAATTCTTTCCCTTGCAAGCAACAATTATCGGACTCCGCTGATGCCTGATAATTTTTATCACTGAAGACACAGAAAAGCTCTTTTGTCAAAAAAAAAAACGTGTTGTTTGTGTCAACTTCAAGATGTGTCCAGATGTGCAATCTTGCCCTGACATTGAATGTGAAAAATGGCGATCAAGATTTTGAATGAAACCAGCGTTCTTCTCAAGATTTACGGCAAGTCCGTGTCCCAAGATAAATGACAGCAAACACAACATGCGCGCAATGTAAAATTTTCAACTTGTCAACAGCAACAGAGAAAACATGTGGACGGATTTTAATGCTGCAGAGAAACGTGCGCTGCAGCGGACTGCCCTGGAGCCTCAGCCCCGCACTGCGTTCCCGTTCACCTGAACCTTGTGCACCGAGACGAAGTGGTCGTGGCCCGACTCGATGACGAAGCGCAGGTGCGTCGCCCGGCGCCCGACCTGGATCTCCTCGGACTGCAGGCTTCCGTCCACCGACTCCAGCTCTGCAAACACGTCCACGTGCTCTCCAGTCACGTGCACCAAACATGCGCACGCATTCCAAACGCAAAAGCAACAAGACTTTCAAGTAGACAACGAGCCGCATGCCGCTGTCATGACTGTCAAGGAAACCATACTCAGGGAAATTTCCCTGAACTGAAATTTCCTTACACAGGGGGCGGGGGGGGGGTTCAGAGGGAAATTTCCCTCTGACCCTTGGGGGGAAATTTCCTTGTGAGGGGATGGGGCTCCCCGCTCTCGCCTCAGTCAGTCAGTCCAGTCAGTCACAGTAGAAACAATACAAGCCGACGCGGCTCGTAAAGAACGAAGAACAGAGAGGCTTTTGAAGCAGGAAACGAGCGAACACGAACCAAACAGAAAGTCTGCAAATCGAACTCACCTAATTCACCAACGTCCTCAAAATCACTCGGCTCCTGCTGCTCACTTCGCTCGAGTCGCAACTTCTGGACTGCAAAACACGAAAGCGAAGCTTTGAACGCAGGCGCGTCCAGCATTACGAGGGGCAAAAACAAAACTGGGCAGGCCGCCGTGCCCTCCAAAGGATCTCCCTTGACCAATGGAAGGACCTGTCCAGATTTTAGGTGGATCCCACCCGACAGAGAGGCCTGTTTTATGCTACACAGTGAATGCAAACGCGTCTCCAAGAGCTCAACGTCCAAGAGTGCGCGTTGTAGCGAGGGATGACCACACGTCTCGTACTGGTCTTCACGGCAAGAGGGTGGGGGGATGACCACAATTGTGGTCTTCAGGAGTGAGGACTTCAAGGTCTTCAAACCATCATCCACTGAAGCTTTGACCTCAGCTCGTTGTTTTTGCTCCAATAGAAATGTTTCGTGCGGTGAATTCGATGGAAGTTGAACGAGAAAGCTCACCATGGTAACATTTGATGGTCACGTCACTGACATCAGTGAGAGACTGTAAGGAGATGATGAACTCCTGAGGAAACATTCCAGTGGAGGTCCAGTAGGTCTCCAAGTTTCTGCAAAAGCCAGAATAAGACAAACATCAAACAAGAACACCTCCCCTGTTGACACACGCCGACTCCACACCGTACCGACAGCTCAGTCCCAAGGCACTCTTTTAGATCAGAGTCCTTGCCCCGGGAGCCCAAGGTTCAGATCTGCCAGAGATCTCTCTGCCCCACACTCATTATCTCCCAAAAATTCTTCGGCGCGAGGGGGGGGGGTCGTCACCCCAGGTTTGCCACTTTGGGGGATTTTTTTTCGTCACACAAGGGGACACGCATGTTGCCCACATTCAAAACATGACCGTTCTGAAAAAAATCAGCCTCGCGCGCAGAGTTTTTCTTTCTGTTGTTCAGTACCGTATTCAAGGACAAGCCCAGGAATACGTACACCACGCACACAAGCACACACACACACACACACACACACACACACACACACGCAGAGACTCACACAAATGCTATGAGTCAAATTTTGAGACAAGAAAGCAAGCCATACACTGAAAATGGACTTCAAGGGAAGTCGAATCGCTAAACCACAAAAGGGCTTTCTTTCTCTTCACGCTTGATGGTGATTTGATGAGATTGAAGACGTTTTCCTGGGCATTGACATTTGCCTTCTCAACTCCAATGATTTCGACAAATACCTCAAACAGCCCATCAATTTTCTCCACCTGAATTTGGAAGCAAGTGGGTGTCAATTTTGTGCTTCTGTCATTTCAGCCCCCAATCGTCTGCATCGCGGACGCTGAGATGCACAGCTGACACCTGGGGGCCTTTCCTGTCAACACTCAACGAGCATCTCTCCATGCACAGAAGGGTGGCTCACCTCCAGCAGCACGGAGTGAGAAAAGCAGGGAACACCGAAGTGCAACCATTGTGTGTGTGTGTGTGTGTGTGTGTGTGTGTGTGTGTGCGTATGTGTGTGTATGCGTGTGTGTGTGTGTGTGTGTGTGTGTCGTTTCCCCTCGCTACACAGTCGGACACGCCATTTCATAAATTCCCCATTTCCCTTTGTCTGCCCCCAAGAAACAAAGAATCGCCGAAATACCCGGTGATTTGACATCAGATTCTTGAGTTGCAATTGTAAGTAGTGCTCTTGCGAAATGAGTAAAATTTCCTTCACAAAAGAGCACCCGCTGTTTGACGTCCACACAACCTGTTGTGCTCACAGCCATGGGAGTCAGCCTGTAACTGAAATCTGACCCAGTGACATACTGCTGGCCTTCGAAGCTGCAACATCAAAATTCCATTTTTCGAGGGTTTGTAAAAAGACCATTCCAATCTGGATCCATCTCAGGAAAGCTGATAAAGTTTGGAGCTGGTGGAGACGCTGCTAATTTTGCACGCAGGTTCTTTACTTTCTTTCTGGTCAATGGACAGTGACATGGGTTTGTTTGTAAATTCTCTGAAAAGCCAACTTTCACAGCAAATGACCCAATCCAATGCTATCACCAAGTGTCAAAGAGCCCTGCTCTACAAGAGCGCAATCGCAATGTGACGGACATCCAAATGTCCACCAGTGTGGAAGGTCAGTTCCCTTATCTCAGTTCCAAATGATGACCACAACTCCGTCACTGGGTTCGCTGCGGGTTTTGCACGTCAGTACAGCCTCATGAAACTTCCGGTGAGACTCTTTTGATGCATGAATTTCACAGTGCGTTTGTTTCAGCGGACACCTTTGAACCTCAAAACAGTCAGAAAACCATTGGACTGTCGAGAACAGTTCCTTCCGAATGGAAGACTGGAGTCTGACTGGACTTCTGTCCTCGGATCTGAGCAAAGATCTGAGCAAACCGACCATGCAGTGACAACGAAGAATGCAAGCGCCAAAAAACATTGATCCACGCGATCAGTCAACAGGTCTCGCGAAGACAGCCCGCGCGCCCAAACATTGCATGATCTCAGGTCCCACTGTCAAAAATCTGCATGTGGTGTCTGACCAAGGAAGACCCCATTCGTTTGGACTTGTTCCTGTCTTGTTTTCCCACGAATGCGCGACGGGTTGCTCAACCCGACGACCGACAGATTTTGAGGTGATGGAGTCGACGCGAGAGATTCCTGTCGTGCACCTACCTCTCTTGTGCTGAAACATAAGAGCATTGTCTCCCCCCCCCCCCGGACCACGAACAGGGGGTCTCGGGGGTCTGACAACACCTGCCCTCAACCAACCAACCGGGGCAGGCCCCGGGGGCAGTCGGGAACATCCGGACACTTTGCACCGTTCAATACATACGCCGCAGCTGGTACAAAAATGGGGGAGAGACCGGACCAAATGGGGGGGGGGGGGTAGGTGGGGTCCAGTGGATCCTGTAGGGTCGGCAGGCGCCTTTGAAGTCAGTTGGCCCGTCCTTGAGACCAATAAATGACTGCAGCTCAACAACAAAAGGCCTTCAAGTATTCAGATCGTACCAGTCGTGCTTCTTGTAACACTTGTGTGTCCAGGTTGTGGTTTCAGAATGGGCGGTAAAGGCACCGAATCCACCATCCCTGATTATCGCCCAGTCACTTACCCATCAAGGATGTTTTCTGGTGAGTTATTTTCATCTGCTGAAGTAGCCAGGATAACCTGAGCTCCGGCACTTGCCTGGGCGACATCAAACATTGTTTTCTTTGTTGTGACAAACCCACTATTTTGTCAAAACAAACAATCGTCGGATCCAGTCGTCAGGAATTCGCGTGATCGGACAAGCCAGATTCCATTTTGATAACCAGAGGTGTTTTGTGGTGAGGTCGAAAACTTAAGATTCTGAGATACACGACTTTAAAAATGTTATTCAAATAGCAGATTAAGCAGAATGTAAATATAAATATTTTCTGAGCTAAAAATGTGAAACTGAGTAACAGGCACAATTGTTGAAGTCAGGTTAATTGGTTGCTGCCAACTGACCTCTGCTCCAGTTTGGCAGTAATTTGTCAGGAAACAAATGCGGGAAAATTAAAGGGCCAAGAGGTTGAGAACGTTCCGATCCTGTGCTCCAATCAGAGGCGAGAGGCTTCATTTTTTGGGTCGGGTCACGACCCCGGTCATGTGATTCGTTTTTTAGGTCATGGCAGCTGTGGAGGGATCCCTCATTTTCTTACTTGGAAGGAAATAAAAAAAGAAGAAGAATGGAATGGAAAAACAAGTGGAGAGCAACACAATCATCAAACTACAAGAATTG
>JAAUXT010033699.1_pt1 | contig 14943 bp, 16 predicted proteins | sample 7278171 | NCBI WGS metagenome assembly JAAUXT01 (sample SAMN14350112, study PRJNA611818) | marine sediment metagenome | isolation source: surface marine sediment (1.8m) | place: French Polynesia: Moorea | collected 2018-08 | reverse complement strand
TATCACACAATGAAAAACTCAGTGTTGTGTTGTTTTCTCTGGGCCAACATCGTGTCGGTGCTTTTCAGCTGACCGGGGTTGTTCCGTGCCTCACATCAGGAGAGAGGTACCAAACCCTCCTGTCTCCATTGACTCAGTCACACACGCTTTGCCTTTGTGGTACCACTTTATTATATTTAGTACTCTACAGGTAACGCTCTGTACTGTGGGGAGCAGTCCTGCAGAAGCCGTGAACTGGGGCGTATGCCCCTGAAGCTGTGCGCACACATAAGCAGCTTCATAAGTGAGCAGGTTTAAATACACACACGTGATCGGATCGACTGTGGGACATTTTGGTGAAGATTTGGTGGAAATCCAATAACAGAAAAACACTGTTTTAAATATATGATTTGGGAAAATGGTTGTGGTACGAAAAGTGCTGAATTTCAAGATTTGGGAGGACTTCAGTGGAAACCTTGAAGTCCCCGTTGTGTAGGCCCGAGACACTTTGCTCAGAGCTTAGTTGACCTGATTGTGATGCTGGGAACATTGTTGTGTTTCACTGAAAGGCATTGGTTGTCTATCAGAACAACAAAAAGTTTGCAACACCAAATCTCGTTTATTTCCTATGTACAAGTATTTCTTGTTGTCTCCGGGAATCTATGAAATGTTCATTCTGCATCAGTACAGCTTCTGCTGGAAGTGGCCGTCGTTATATCTGTGACTTCTTGACCCCTCTCTTAATTCACACACAGCTTTCTTTCATTTCCTGAACTTTGCCTTTTGCAGAAAAACACAGATTTCATGCCTTCTCTGAATGTTTTGAAGAACAGAACATAGACCAATGAGTTAACAGAATGATTAATTATGACAATAATTTGTGCATAAAAGTTTGATATGATTGCCTGCTGAGAGTGAGGAGAATTTTGTCTTGAATACTTGAAAATAAACCAAGTCATCATGTAAAAAATCTTAGAAATTAGAAACATGCAGGCAACAGCAAAGAGCATCAAAGTGATTGTGAATTCTTTCTTGCTGTTATGATCAGACCTTTCTTGAACCATTGTGTTTCTGGCTTTTTTCTGTTTGTACAGTTGGGTTGCAATCAGAACAGTAAAAATGAAGGTCAGAAGTGGTTGACACACACCCAAAACTGGAGTTGTATTTGTTATAAATGCACTAAATATAGGATTCTGTTCCTCAAAGTCAAGATTGATTCCACAGGTGTTGAGCTCTTTACCCTTCACCAGAGTCCCTGTGGCTGCAGCCATGCCTCCCAACACCAAACTTACCAATGCAAAACAAGAGATAGATGCTTTACTGAAAATTTTCAAATTCCATATTTTTACTTTCATTGGAAATGCAACAGCCACAAATCTCTCCACAGTTGTTGATACCATTAAAAATCCACTCCATGTCTGCAGTGATGTGGTGGTCATGTATTCAAGAAAACAGTGAATGTATTTTGTGTAATTAAACTTGTATGACCTGCCCCAGTAAAGACCACATGAAATGAGTAACAGGAACTCAGCAAGAGCCAGACATACCAGATGCAATCCTGTTGAGGTCTTGTACATTTTAATCTTGATGAAAGTCGGTATTGTTATGAAATTGAATACAATACCCACAGGTATGATCACCATAAAACTGTACTCTTTGATATCACTTGAAATCTGCAACTGTTTGAAAAAATAGCTTTTGACATTGTTTTTCCTGGCAGACAAAAGCTGCGAAATGTTTCCGGACCCCAAATACTCAGTGGAGTTTTCCATCATAGAAGCAGGTAGTGCCACAGAAGTTTATTCTGTGAAGTGAAAATCTGGAGAAAATGAAAAGACACCCGCAGGTATTTCATTCCTGAACAGCAATATAAAAACAAATTGTGTACTGCTGTTTTTCTTCCTTGTCCCTTATCTTGTTTGCCTCAATCTGGTTTCTTTGATTTTGTCCAATGACTGTATGTGGACAAAGCGAATCATTTCTACAAAAAAAAAAAATAAAATAAAAAAGAACATCGTTTCGTTTTGTGCAGTTTTACCTCGAAATCTGCAGCTATTTCCAATGCAATATTAGGAATCAGAACGCGTTCTCAGGAACCTGTTGCAACCATAGCGCCTCAAAATGTGTCCATCTGATGGCAGTTATCTGAAATAGGAACCTGAATTATTTTGTGCTCATCTGTTGTGTTCAGCCCAAATATTTCCCTCTGGAACAATATGAGGTGTGAAACAGAACAAATTACGTACAAATGTATGTTCCTCACCTGTGAGTGGTTGGCTTTCATGTTTTCTCAGTTCAAGTTTTCTGGTTAAAGGCTGTTCCAACCTCTGTGTGTTCTGTGACTTGGTGACACTGCGCATATATTCTTATCTCTGGTGAAGCGTGTCTGCTGTGAGCTGGAACCTTTCTGCCAGTCTCTTCTCTGTTCAATGTTGTGTTCTCCTGTGTGCCATCAGCTATCTTTTCGCCTCACCTGTGTCTTGTCCTTTTATCAATTGTGTTTCCTATATTCTATCCACGGTGTGTTTTGTGTTGCTTCTGGCTGGCGATGTCGGATGATCGTTTCCCACCTGTGCCTGCAGGGAAAAAGGGCAAAACTCTCCCTTTAGAAACCAGTGCGAAATAATAACTTGTTCAAGGAGTCTCATCACAGGAACGAAGGACACACAACTGATAAAACTGTTTGTTCATCTCAAGCATCAAACTTTCTCACCAGAATGTGGGGGAGGAGTGATGTCAAATTGAGCCTGAAAAGACAATAGCAACTGCAGATCCACCCACCTCCATCTTTGGTTGTGGTTGCCAATGAAAAGCAATGGTTGAGAAATGGTCCAATCCAGTTTTCAGGATTTCGTGTGACACTTTGTGACTTCAAGTGATCTTTTTTGTGTTTGGGTGTGTGTGTGGAGTAAAATGTGACTTTCATGTCAGTGCCAAAATGAGGCAAAAATTATGAAAATGAATTTACTGTGACTCTTATATGGGACCCGTCATTAGGACCATACCGATCAACAAGGAGACCCAGCTGTAGTTCAGCCTCTGGTCTCCTCTGGGCTTGGAACACAATATTCTTCTTTTCCTCACTCAAGCCTTTGCGTTTCCTTCTCTCAACCCTGGCTCAAGTCATGTTTATTTTATTTTGAGCTTCTTCAGAAGCCACAAAACAGCTGGAGGCAGGCAAATACTTGACAGAAAACTGATAAACATCTTCAGGTCGTGTGTTGGTTTTAGTTTCGTCCCCAAGGGAAACCCAGACGCACAGAGAGGAGCTTTCCATTCAGATCAGTGGCTTTGGTCTCTTGCCGCGAACTTTTTTTCAAGAAAGATGCCCAAGGAAAGTTTCCAGAACAAGTGAAGAGTCACTTCGTATTCCACCAAAATGTTGGTGAAAACATGTCAACTTCAGATTCACAAACATATTTCGAAATTTTTCTGCACTTTGTTACGCAAGGACCAACACTGAGCAAACTTGTTCCTTCTGTTCACTGAAAAGTGTTTTTGTTCCCTCTTCAAATTTAGGTCCCAAGAGCTTCTGCCCTACTTCTGAGGAACAAGTTGGAAGCTGGAGATGAAGAAGCAGTTTTCTCCATTTCATGCCTTTCAGGCCTTCACTCTTCAGATGTGTCTCTTTGAAAGTGTCAAAAGCGTACTTTTTCGTAACTCTGACCCAGAGACAAAGTTGGAATCTAGAGATGAACACTTTCACGCCTTTTAGGCCTTCATCCTATTGCTGTGTTAATTTGAAAATGTGGACCTGTTCTCTTCACTAAAACACAGCGGTTTCAGCAACACAGCAAAACAGACAGGACTTGGTCGCAGAACAGCCAAAAATCACCCAATCTCTTCATTTAGTGTGTGAACTATTCAGACAACGCATTTGCAGGTGCAAAGAAAACAAACAAGTTGACCCTTCCTCTGATGGACATGGAATTCCGGCATGATTTATGACGTACACTGGCTTCTTGCTGTCACGGTATCTCACATTGTGTACCTTGTCAAAAACAAAAACAATCAAAACGAAGACAATTCAAACAGTAACATATCGCACGCCAAGTTCAACAAATTCTACGTCCGCGAAAGCATGTTTCAGTGCTCCACACTCACTGCTTGATGAGAAAAGTCAAAGCATCAGCCGAACCTGAAATTTCCAGACCCCTTCAAAGAAAAGACAAAGTTTCACAGGTGAAGTTGTCTGTTCTGAGCCTGGAACTTTCTGCAGTTTCCTCTCTCTTGACAAGCATTGTTTATTGATACCAGTAAAAAGTACAGATTCTGCGGCCAAGTAAATTTGTCCTGCCCCATGCTGAAGAAACACAGCCCTGCGCAACCGGACCAGGGCCCCTGATGTGCCAAGCCTCCCCATTCCACAAGTTTCTAACAGAACCAACAGAAACCTTTTTATGTGTTTTGACAATGTTCTACCCTTTATATTTGTAAAATGATAAAACATTGGACACTGAATGCAGGTCGCAGTTTGCTGATGCAGGGAAATTCCTGTATCAATCAGGATCTAGACTTTCTGCTGTTGGAATTGTGCAGGGGACACCAGATGACAGATCCATGACCTTCACCAGCCTCCATGGTTCAAAATGCTGAAAATAGATCTGTCAAAACAACAACAAAAATACAACAGCAATAACAACTCCTTTCTTCCTTAAACAAGTTTACTTTTTTGGTTGAGTGTGTAGACATGTTAGCTCTAGGACAGCCTCTACTGGACACCATGTGCTGCCCATCTGTGTGATTTGTTCATTCATCACAGTCTGATTTCTTGCAGTTCTTGCTTTTCTTCTTTTGCAGCACGACCGTTTTTACTTGGCATATTAGAGGTGACCATTGCTTTGGAAAAACATGCTTTGCACAAACATGTTCCCTTCTGTTCTGAGAAACACGCACAAGCTGGAGCCAACAACAAAAGCTTGTTTTGCAACACTGAATACAATTGACTTATTATCCACATTCCAGCTGTACAAATGCTCATCACCAAGACAGTCTGTTCAGGCCTGTTGCTCAACAGAGCTTCCACTGGGAGCTATCTGAGACATGTCTGTTATATTCTGTTCTCCGCTTCCTCTGTTGCTCTGGTCACCTTCTGCAGGGACACTCTGCCTTTTACAACAAACCACAAGCAATAGACCTTCTCTGAACTTTGGAAAAAAAAAACATTCCCACAAATGCATGCTGAAAATGAACTGATTTTTTGTTTGAATAGTTTCTGGTATACACAGTGATTATTAGAGAGATCTTAGAAATGAGGAACATAGAAGCCACAAGAACAAGCATCAATGTGATTCTGAACTCTTTGTTTCCAGCAGCTGTTTGTGTTTCTTGGGCCATAGTTGTCCTAGCTTGTTTCTGTAAAGTTTGAATACAATCAGAACAGTAAAAAACAAAGTAAGAAGTGGACACATACCAAAGCCTAGGATTGTGTATGTTACAGTGTTTGTTACTTTATTAAGGTCCTCAAATTTGGCATTTGTTGCACAAGTGTTGTGATTCTCACTCTTTTCCAGAAGCTTTGTTGAAGCAGACAAGCCTCCCAACACCAAACTTACCAGTGCAGAACAAAAGATAGATGCTTTACTAATTATTTTCAAATTCCACATTTTCACTTTCATTGGAAATGCAACAGCAATAAATCTCTCCACAGTTGTTGATGCCATTAAAAATCCACTCCATGTTTGTGGTGATGAAAGAGCAACAGTCTCAAGGAAACAATGAACAGAATTTGTATAATTAAACTTGTATAACCTGCCCCAATAAAAGGTAAAAGCTACAAGGAGTAAAAATTCTGAAATAGCCAGAAATACCAGATGCAAGCCTGTTGAAGTCTTATGCATCTTAATTTTCAGAAAAGTGACAATTGTTAAAAAGTTGAGAACTATACCAACAGGAAGGATCACCATCAAACTGTACTCTCTGATATCATTTGAAATCTTCAATGTTTTCAAAAAGTGGGAATTTTGAACATTTTGTTCCTTTGTCGAACTTTCGTGCATTGTTTTCTCTGCTGATGGTTCCGATTCGTCTGTCCATGGTCAACGCAGTCAGTCACTCAAGAGACATCACATCAAGGTCACAAAGATCTGAAAATCAGGCAAAAACAAGGTGAATTTTCACACACGCTTTATGAAACGAGAAAAGTAGTTGAGTGTTGTTTGCTCCTCCGTGTGTGACGGAAGAAACAGTTAGAATCTACTTGTAGGTGTGAAGAACAAATAATTTCACAATATCCTCCGACATATGCACAAACACTGAAGCCAACAGGTGTACAATGGCTTCTTGCTGTCACTGCATCTCACATGGTGCACCTTGTCAAAAATCAAACGAGGACAAATCAAACTAAATATTCAACAAAAATAAACCTGTTCCTTTTCAGCCTGAAAAATCAAAGCATCACCCAAACCTGAAATGTCCACACTCCTTCGAAGACAAAGCGAAAGTTTCACAGGTGAATTTGTTTGCTCAGTGCTGGCAATTTCCTGCCTTTTCCTCTCTCTTTTTCATGTGCAGCCCCAACCTGGCATGGCTGATTTCCAATGAAGTATCTCCAATCTTCAGCAGCGGATCTGAAGCTTGGAGCCTTGCTGTTCTATTGGCTGATTTTCCTGTCCTGCAGCCTCAGGCCTGTGGATAGTTTGAAGCTCTCCCTGTTTGGTATTGGCCAAGTTGTTTGCTGCATCCCAGGTCAGGTAACTTGTTTTTCTGGATATTCAACCCACATGTATGACTAGTTACATGTAGAAGCTGAAAGTTTGCTGCAGCTGTGCGGAAACTTTGAAAACTGCAGTGTGCTCTTTGTATGGAATGAAGGAACAGAGAAGACACAAAGTGAGCAGCTCCCTGATTCATTTTACCAGACAGAAACTTTGAAATCAAAGTCACGTCAAAACGCAACACACATGAACCAGTTGCAAAGTTGAAAATGACAACTTTTGGAAGCAAATCAGGCAGATCAAAACTTCTTGGATTGCCCCATCAGAACTTCTATAATTAGCCTCTCAAAACTTTTTGGATTGCCCCATCAGAACTTCTATAATTAGCCTCTCAAAACTTCTTGGATTGCCCCATCAGAACTTCTATAATTAGCCTCTCAAAACTTCTTGGATTGCCCCATCAGAACTTCTATAATTAGCCTCTCAAAACTTTTTGATAACCTGAGTGTGAATTTGCTTCTCATAGCTTCAGGACACCTGATGAATTTCTTCTTTTTTGGCATTTGTATTGGCTTAATAAGTGTCAGGCTCCAGTTTTTCTGGTGATCAGGTGACTTGTTTGTCGTTGAACTGTCATCAGCAGGTGAAGAAGCCTTGTGCTACGGGTGGGTGCTTCTTTGCGCTTACACAGAAATCTGGCCCGCTCTGTTCAAGACGCGCAGGTTTCTTTCACATGAGGTGCCAGATTGTCTTGGACAAAAAGTAATGATGCATTCTGCTGGTCTGGTATTGGATCACAATTGACACCTGAGAAAATCTGCCCCACACTGGAAGAAATGATCTAAAGCATTTTTTTACATTGACACCAGTGGAAATTTCCTGCACAGATTCCGAGGCCAAGCAAATTTTTCCTCGCCCATTTTGAAAAACGCAGCTTTATATGAAAAGGCCTCATCTCTCCACCAACTCACATGAACACAATGAGGGGGTTCAGCAGTGGAGAACCTTCACCTTCACTGGCCTACACGGTTCAAAATACTGGAAATGGATCTGTCAAAACAATAACAAAAATACAACAGCAAAAACAATCTTCAGTTTTTCCTTTCTTTCTTGAAAAAAGTTTACACTGGTTTTTGGTTGAGTATTTAGACACGTTAATTCTACACCAGGACAGCATCTGCAGGACACCATGTGCCTCCGATCTATGTGCTTTGGGGGCTCCTCACATTCTGATTTCTTGCAGTTCTTGTTCTTCTTTTGCAGCATAACAAAGACACCATGCCTTCTCTGAATGCTTTTAAGAAAACAATGTAGACTACAGAGTTTATAGAATTATTGATTGTGAGCAAAATTTGGGCATAAAAATTTGATTAATATGCATGCTGAAGGGACAGTGATGTTGTGCTGGACTATTTTGCAATAAACCAGGTCAATGTGTAAAAGAATGAAGAAACAAGAAACATGCAAGCAACAACAAACAACATCAAACTGATTCTGAATTCTTTGTTGCTGTTGCTAATTTGACCTTCCTGAACTAAGGTATTTCTGGCCTTTTTCTGCTTGTAAATTTGGTGAGCAATCAGAACAGTAAAGATAAAAGTCAGAACTGGATAAGATAAACTGAACCCATATCCAAAAATTGTTGTGACTTTGTTCAAAATCATATTCTCTTCTTCAAAGTTGGGGATAATTCCACAACTGTTGTGCACTGAACCCTTGATCAGTGTCCTTCTGGCTGCAGACAAACCTGCATATACCAGACTAAGGAATACTGAACAAGAAACTGATATTTCGCTGATCAGTTTTAAATTCCAAGATTTCACTTTTAATGGAAATGCAATGGCCACATATCTTTCCACAGTTGTTGAAACCATCAAAAGACTACTCCATGTTTGCATGGAAGAAATAGCAAAGTTTTCAATGATGCAATGAACAGAATTGGTATAATTGAACCTGTATGACCTACCCCAATAAAAAGCAAAGGCCATCAGCAATAAAGATTCTGAAATAGCCAAACTTGTGAGATGCAATCCTGTTGAAGACTTATGCATTTTAACTTTTACAAAAGTTACAATTGTCAAGAAATTTAGAACAATACCAACAGGAAGAATCACCATGAAACTGTACTCTCTGAAGTCATTTGCGATGGCCAGCATTTTGAAAAAGGAAGCAAGATGAGTGTTGTCTCCTCTTGGGGATTTTTTCTTGCAGCAAAAGATCAGTTGTTGATGATTCCATGTTGTCTGCTTCTGTGCAATGATCCTGTTGAGACATATTTGTCCCTGATTGCATCAACTGGAGTCAGTGTTATTGCTCTGGAACAGAGCAAGCATCTCTGTGAGGTGAAACATGACGAGTTACCTGAGAAAATTTCACAGACTGCTTTTGTAAAAATGCAAGCAAGAAAGCTTGAACAATTGCAGCTTTCATTCACAATGTTTGGATTGGCTCCTTTCCCAATGTCTGCGTATGAACCTGATATGAGGCGTCTGTTCAGAATCACCAAATTCAAATCACTCACCTTTGGCTGTGAAAAACTTTTCCACTCAAATCAAGAGAAAAGGGCAATGGCTGCCCCTCGCCCCTCACCACTGTTGAGACCAGCTTGGTTGGGGTGTTTTTCTGACCCACTTCCTTTGCATGTTCCTTGCAATCAGGCAAGTTGTTCTCAGTGGTTGGTTTCCTTCACTGCAGAAGATCTGAAGACTCTTTGGTAATTGCAGATTTTGCTTTTCTTAATGCGGCTTGTTCTTTTCGGCGGAAGTCACTCTGGTTATCAATTGGTGGCTTTTGATGAAGCCATTTTGCAGCAGGTGGGATTTTCGTCAACTGATTTCTTGTTCTTTTGGAGAAGAAATTGTCTCTTTTGTAGACCAAGTCCTGGCTTTTAGTGGGCTGTGATCTTGGCTGCTGTAGATGTGTTTTACTTATGACAAAATAGAACAATACAATTTTGAGTGCAAAAGTTCAACATTTAGAAAAGTCAACATTTCAGACATTTGCTTTTGTTTCGGCAGTGTTTTGAAAAATGACCAACACTTGTTCAACGGTGCCCATTCACGATTTGTTCCGAGATGACTATTTTCAGGAAAAGTGTGAGAGGTTCGTGGGTGGCTTTTGTGCGTCAAGAGACTTACATTGAAATGGAAGGTACATTTGCATTTGATGTTTGAGGAGATCCATTCGGGTTTGTTGGGGTGCTTGGTTCAAATCACTGCGAGGCCTGGGCCAAATTTTATTCAGCAAAAGCCGGAAGGAACATGACATAAAGTTACAAAAAGAGGACTGCATTCCTATGGAATTGTTGCAACCAAAATTTTGAGTGTCAGTTTCTCATGTGGAAGAGGTGTGCACTCTGAGAATAGGAACAAACTCAGGGGAAGAGAAGCATCATTGTGTCAGTAAACAGATGTTTCTCACCTCTCACCCTGACTTGATTGAGTGAATTTCTGTTTCCCATTCCTCTCGTTCTCCAAGCTTGTCAACTACCCGACGGAACACAAAACAGAATAGCAACTAGAACAAGCACCAACAAGTAGCCAGGTGCAAAGAACAAAAGAGCCATTGTTTGTGATTGTTTCCTTGTTGTTCGAACAAACACTTGGGGCATCAACCAAGTGTTTCAGAATTGGGCATGTTTTCTTGAAATGAAATGAGACAAAACAATGATTTTGGAGTGAGGAAAATCTTGCCATGAAATACAATGGATGCATTGCTGTATTTTATCCATTGAATGGTTGCTGACGCTCCAGATAGCAACAGAAACGAGGACAAGAAAAAAAAGGAAAGTTGTCATTGTATTTTGTCATGTTGTGTTTTTGCTTGAGCCAGTCTGCACCAACAGGGTTCTCTTGGTTGTCTTCCTCTCTTTGCAGACTTGGCGTGTGCTGATTTATCAGAAAGAAGTCAGTGTTCAATTGTTTTGATTTTGCAGTACTCGGACTGAGTCATTGGGCCCCAGCTCATGAGATCCGTGACCACACCATCCATTCTGTCGCGTCTTTTCTCAGCGGAACAAATTATTCTTTTCCAGACATCACAAGAACTGATTTTTTCTTTGCACCACTGAGTACATGTTTGGTTTATTTTTGTCTTGAAAATATTTTGTACACCTTTTCGTCAATATCTGTGGTCTTCGGCAAGGTTTTCACTGGTACCTGCCTGGCCAAGATCAGTCATGGATGTTTCTTCTCTGTTCCCATGCCCATTGCTCAGGTTATTTTCCCGACTGACTCCTTTCATGCAGATCTTTCTTGTGCAAAATATTAGACTCAGAAACGCTTTTCTGAATTCAGGAAAAAATATAATGTAGACAATGGTATTTATGGAGTGATAAATTGTCACCAGAATCCTTGTATAATTGTAGGCAATAGCTGCATGCTTGTAGTGAAGAGTACTTCTGTCAGCATAGTTCCTGACGTACCATATAGTTACTTGAACAAACTTTACAATTAGAAACAGGTTAGCCACAAGAAATAGCATTAAAGTTATTGTGAATTCTTTCTTGTTCTCATCAGGTTGACCTTGTTGGATCATAGACATTCTGGCTTGTTTCTGTTTGTACAGTTGGTGAGCAATCAGAACAGTGAAAATTAACACACAAAAGGGCCACAAGCCAACCCCTAAAATTGTGTAAGTGAATCTAGTAGAAAAAGTGGTCAAATCCTGCAAGTTTGGGTTGTTTTTGCAGCCATAAGGATCTCTTGTCATGTCTACTGTTCTTCTTGAAGCAGACAAGCCTCCCAAAACACCACTGATAACTGCCAAGCACACAACTGATACCTTACTGATCTTCTTTAAGTTCCAGGTCTTTGCCCTGAGTGGAAAGGCAACAACAACAAACCTTTGTACTGTCATTAAGACCAGCAGGAGGCTGGAGTTCAATTGTTGTGATGATGAAAGAAAGTGATGTATCATACAAAAACTGGCATGAAAATATTTGACATTGTAAGGCCATGGCAGTACCATACCAAACCCAAGCAATAACAAAGACTCTGAAAGAGCTAAACACAGGAACTGGAGCCCTGAGGGAGATTTGTGAAGTTTAATCTTTACAAAGGTAATTATTGTCAGAATATTCAGTAAAATTCCCACTGGGATAATGCACATTGACGAAAAAGCCCTTATGTCTTTGGCCAGAACCATTTGTTTCAGAAAAAGCGAATTTTGACCGTAGGCCTGCCTTGCCCTTTGTTCTCCATCAGAAATATTTTTGGGTGAATCCAGTAAATGTGATGTGTCCATGATGGCTGAAGACAAGACTCAAATACAATCAATGTCTAAAATATCTGCAAAGAGACATGTGTTGTTCTTGTCAGCTATTGAAGAAAGAACAAGTAAGAGATGTTTGTGAGAATCCAACATTTGCTTGGCTGACAAGGTTCTTGTTTTCCACACATTTTCAGACCCTCACACCTTGCCTGCTTTGTGAGGTTTTCACTGTAAAACTTTTGTCTCACCTATTCTTTGGGTTGAGAGATGTGATCCAGTTGAAGCCTTTTTCTGAGTTGTACTTGAATTCCTCAACACATCATGAAAGGCTAAATCTGCAAGGCAAGGTAAAACACAGAAGGTTGTTTGCCTGATCCAAATTCCAAACACATTGTTCTGTGAGGTGTGAAGCACGCGCGATTGAACAGGAACGATTCTTTGCCAGTGTTTGAACTCACACAGTGGGGTCACGAACGAGAGGCCTTGTGACCGCTATGTTGTATAAGTCGTTGGGTGACCCGGATACAGGAATGTAGATCACGGGTTATCTTTGAAGCTACAATTGGTCTGCACCCCTGCTTTTGTTACCTGTTTTGCAAGGAAATCAAAGAGAACAAGAAGCCTTGATCCCAGCAGTGTTTTCCTGATTTGCTGCAGGGGCCCAGAGAACATTAGCTCTCAATGGAGAACGTTCTTGTGTTCTTCTGGTTTCTCTCAATTGGCAAGATCATGACAGGTGTTTTTCTCTTGTAGCGTTGCAGAAACCTGCAAAACAGCCTGAATTCAGTGGAAAAAACATCACAAAATTGATATGTGCCACACAATGGGTATCAGTACAGGAGAAAATGTGTACATGGCGTTTTGACCAACACCACACCAAAATAATCCCTGAAAGAAAAGTCGCATTTAGTTGCTGAGATGTACCCATTATGGCTTTCACAAGAGAGTTCCCTCTGCTTCAATTTACCCTGGTCCAGAGGAAAAGACAAACTGTGAGATATCACTGACACATCAACCATTCACACATGGTGTGTTCACAGGTTGCCCCACCCCCAGTTGGTTTGTTTTATCATTGCTACTTTTGCTGAACAACAATGTTCAATTTCATTGTGATTCTGCCGTGTGTTCAAGCTCTTTAAAGTCACGTCTCCGATTGGCTCGTTGGGTCTGGGCTACTTTGGTGCAACACACTCTTTTTGGGTGCACTCTCATTCTTTGATCAAATGTGATCAGCTGATGGCACTTCATGGTTCATGGTTTCAAGAGCTGCCTGTGGCGGGAAGGCCACACCTCTGGGACAGTTCTGAAGCCAAGTTTTACCTGCCACTGTCTGCTCTCTTCTCATTAATCAACTGCCATTTGAATGTCAATGACATGAGATGAGTGGCCTTCATCCCCAAAGGTTTGCTGAACATTGGGTGTAATGTTTGAAGCATGCCCAATGATTTATATGTGTGCAGAACTCACCACATTATTGTAACTGTTCATTGAGGCACAGTTCACAAATAATTTGTACACTTACACAAAGAGATGACGGAAATTGCGTGGTCTTCCTGCATGTTTTTTCTCCAATCATTGTTTTTTATGTTTTTGGACAATACACATAAAAACCCAACAGATGCATATTGATAGACAAGAGAATTGCTGTTGGAATAGAACTTCATGTACAAGACCCTCGTTTGAATGAACCATACAACAAGAAACAAGCTGGCAACAAGAAATAGCATAACTGCAATGACTCTTTCTTGTGTTCATCAGACTGATGTTCCTGAACCAAAGCATTTCTGACTCTTTTCTATTTTTACAGTTGCTGAGTAATCAGACCAGTGAAGATAAATACATAAAAGGCCAAACACTAATGCTTTTTGTTGTGAAAGTGTATCTGTTCAAGAAGTTTGTCAATTCTTGTAAGTTTAGGTTGTTTCTGCAGCCACAAGGTACCCTTCTGGCATCTGCTGTCAATCTGGCACCAGACAAGCCTCCAAATACACAGCTAAGAAATGCATGTTTTGCTGATCCTCTATCAGTTCCAGGTTTTTGACTTGAGTGGAAAAGCAACCACAACATATATATCTCAACTGTCATTGACACCAAGATCAAGGTGTTGTACAGTTGTTGTAAGGATGTGAAAAAGATACAGAAACTAGCATGAAAACTTGGCTCTGAAAGGCCAAGGCACAGTCATGCCAAACCCAAAGAACATCAAAAACTCTGAGACAGCCAAAGAAAAGAGATGTAGCCCTGTTGGAGATTCATAAAGCTTGATTCTCAAAAACGTGACAACTGTGAGCAGATTTAGAACAAACCCAACTGGAATAACAAGCATTGAAATGTAGTCCTTTGTCTTTGTGGACAACCCCATTTGTTTTACAAATTGTATCATGTCATTATTTGCTCTCCTGTTTTCCTTTCATGCTGAGATATGTCCTCAGATGCATTCATCATCTGAGTAAAGTTGTCCATGGTGGTAGAAGAGGGTTTGTTTTGCTGAACCTACAAGAACATGTCAACATCATACCACATGAACCTTCAGTTGTATTTTTGTCCCTCGAGAAGTTGCCATGGGGAACCATGATTGCAGCACCACCACGATTTGTGGGCTCCAACCACACAATCCTACTTCTCACTGTTGATGCCAAACCTGATTTGGTGGTTCATTCAGTGTTGCAGCAAAAAACAGAATGTCAAAAGGTTGCTTGTATGGATGGAAACTAGTGGAAGAGAAAACCAAATTCTGGGAGTTCTTTTTGCTGAAATAAGATTTCAGGCTTCAATCATTTCACTGAGGAACACTGCAATCTGCCCTGCACTCCAGCCTGAAGACCCTTTCCCACCTGTGTCCAGAATTTCACACCAAAAATGGCATATCAAAACTTTCTTGATTGACCTCATCATGCCATGGCCATTGGTGGCCCCCAGGCCAAGAGAACTTTTCTTTGTTTCTCTCCAGTCTCAAGTTTCTTCCTTGATGAAGATCCAGTGACAGTTTGTGGAACAAGGGACACTGCCATTCTGCAGTATCTGGGCCTAATCCCCAGGGGTACTGCCATTCTGCAGTGTCTGGGCCTAATCCCCAGGGGTACTGCCATTCTGCAGT
>JAAUXT010079609.1_pt1 | contig 14945 bp, 15 predicted proteins | sample 7278171 | NCBI WGS metagenome assembly JAAUXT01 (sample SAMN14350112, study PRJNA611818) | marine sediment metagenome | isolation source: surface marine sediment (1.8m) | place: French Polynesia: Moorea | collected 2018-08 | reverse complement strand
CTGCAGGTGTGGAGTATGGGCTCGCACAGCCTCGCCTTCTCGTTCCCGGGCGAACACTCTAAGAATTCCATCTTCCGCAACGTGCAGGGCGCCGGAGTCTCCCAGGTAATGTCTCGACCATCGTGAACGTGTGGAAAATTTTCCAATACGCAAAATTACAAGAAATGGTGACCACCACTTTTCCAGCGCCGAGTGCGAAAACATCGGCGCGTGTGGAAAATGCCGTGAAAACAAAAGACGTGTTGCTTTGGTTTCTGCGAATGTCAATGGGATGTTGCCAGTGGTAGCTACGCGAGATTTGAGTGAGGTGGGCGACAATTGAGTGAGATGAGCGATAACTGAGTGTCGTTCGCAGGTGTACCTGTCCGCGGAGGGGCAGCTCTTCTCGTGCGGCTCGGACGGCTCCATGAAGGTGCGGCAGCTGCCGTCAGAGGGAGACGGCGTTGTCGCCACGTGGTGCTGAGGTCACGTGAGGTTCAGGTCACGTGATGCCAAGACGCGCATGCGCGCACCCACCGGCAGCTCCGACAGCCCCAGGTGCTACCGAACGTCGCGGAAGAATTTCCAGGAACCTCCCCCGTTTTGAGTGAACCGGTCGCAGAGGCGCATGCGACAAGGAGCTGCGCTGTCATTGGTCAGCTGTAATTTGGGTTGGACGAATGGCAAGCGACAGAGATGGACGTCGTTACCAAAGAACTTCAACTCGGGGTGGGGAGTGAACTCAATCTAGTCATGACATGTTTCTTGCGAACACAAAAACGCAGGAGTTTCGCTGCGGTGGAATCGAATCAACTTGAGCTGCAACACAAATGTGCAATTCCATGGTGCTATTCCTGTACGATAGTCCCACCGAACCAACCACCGTGATGATACCGTGTGCAGCGGGCGGGGAACCAGTCGAGTGAATGAAGGAAAAGCACGTGATCTACATACCACGTGGTCTATATTTGCAATGTATGTTGTTGATCCTGACCGGAAAGGATCAGGGCGAAAATGAGTGAGTTCTGAACATCGCCCAGCTGTTTTGTGTTGACGATGCTGAACTTGGAGAGGTTCGATCCCATCCCAGGAGATCGGTTCAGATTTTGTTTTGCTGTGAGCAATTTGCAATCAGGGGTTCAGCGAACTCGGCAATCAATTGAGAAGGAAAGTTCATTCATTGGATGAATTGAAAATGGCGCAAAGTGGCGCGCGATTTTTGCTCATTTCCACTTGTGTTCATCATTCCAGATTGTATCGCTTGATTACCTCAGCAGGTGTCGCCAATCACACGTGTTCGACCACGTGCTCATTGAGTTCCGTTTCCGGTGAGCGAAAATGTGAAGCAATCAAGTTCGTTCTTGTTTTTGATTGTGGCTCGAGAGAGGATTGCTGCGCGCATTGCGCGGGGCGTGGAAATGTATGCGTGCGTGCGTGCGTGCGTGCGTGTGTGTGTGTGTGAAATATGCAAACTGAACTGACTGAAACACACGCATCTTTGTGTCCAATTGTACAGATGTAACATGTCAGGTTCTGCAGAGGAATCTTTCCTGTGAAATGCACAAGAACAGCACTTGTGAAATGTGGCACCGTGCGTGTGTGTGTGTTTTATCTGTGTTGGTGTTTGTTGCAATGATTGCACGCGTGCTCGTAGCAGTTGGACGTGTTCGTTTTGTTGCGGAGTCTCCCACCGGATGTGCACGCAGCGTCGCTGCCTCAAGTCGAACAAGTCCCATTCCAGACGATCTGAATCGTGGTGAAATGAACCCTTGTTTCCTTGGTTACAGGTCGTCACGTGACGACGGTCGCGCGCGTGCGCCGCAAGCTCTGTTGTTGCTATACTTTGAGACGTAGAGGATATTTAGATGTCTTCAGCAGCTTGGCTGCAGCTTCGCAGTGCTCTCCTGCTCTCTGACTTCGAACTCAGATCAGCCGTTCCTGTTTGATTCGTGGGTATTTTGGTCTTGGCGGGTGTTTGAGTGTCGCACCCGCAAGAGGCAGGTCAGCCACTGCAAAGATTAAGACAATGAAATCGCAAAAGGCTTTGCAAATCGGGACGACTGTGGTTTGTTGAGAGCGTTCTGCTCTCTGATTGGACCACTTGCTGATCCGGTGCACCAGTCAGCGAGTCAGACTGCAGGGAATCACTGCGCGCTGTGGCGAAGCTCTGAACAACAGTGGACACAATAAGGCAAAATCTGTAAGATACTTGTACATAAACAGGCAAAAACTGTGTAAATAATGAAATTCTGACGCCAGTGTCACCGAACTATGGCAGTAAAAAGGACATGGAAATTCCTTGGTGTGGTGTGAATGTTCGGATCATTGATGTCTTGAAGGTCGCTGCGGATGTTGGCAGGGTCGTCCTGGTAGAAGGGTGAGCGCTGATGGGTCGAGGAGATTTTTCTTGTGACGCACGGTTTTCGTGCACGACAGTTGGTGCGTCCTGTCTGTGTAAATACCCAATTGAATCCAATGAAAATGTCAGAAACAGGTCAAGACGAGAGTTCCAAGAACATTTTGTGATACCGTCTGTTGTAACTTTTCTTTTGTGATATTTCTGTTGCCCTCAACAGTCATTTTGCGTGCGTGTGTTGATGCGTGCGTAACGAATTCTGCAAGAGCTGAGTGTTGCAATTGGAAGTAGAAGAGCTGGCCCGCGGGCTCAGATTTATGCATAAAAATCCAGTCTTTGTGAAACGAAAACTTGAAAACCCCAACTGGCGAAAAGCCATACTTTGTGTTGCGGTTTTGTCGGGGTGGAGATACATTGCGCTGCGTATTATTAGTATGCGATTTGCGTTCTGTGGTGCGTGGGTGCGAGTGCACCCGAGGCTTGGGCCCTCTTGCGCCAGACGCCTTAGTCACACGTCGGAGGGCCACCTGGAGGGAACACCGCTCATTGCGCGGGTTCCCGCCTGTTCGATTTATGCGCATGCGTCAGATCGCGAGCTCTGGGCGTGTGGCAAGTCGCACACGACTCACAACTGCAACCACCGAACGAACACTTGTCTGAATCGCCAAGAAAAGTTCTTATTCTTCCTCTTGTGAGCTGTATTGTTTTTCTTTCTCTTGAGCAGAATTTAGTCTTGTTGAACTGTTGAATAGGGATGAATCCTGACGAAATACTCAAGCCTAGTGTAGCGTAGTTCTTGGTAGCAGTACATGTACCACTACAGTACAAATCGGGCTGTGCCTTTTGTCTGAGTGTCTCCTTCTGATCGTGTCGAACCTTGTGGGTGCCAGGGATGCACGTGGGAAAATGGTCACTGTCCGTCTCAGGTGTCCGTAAATACAAGGTGAATGTCTCCAAAGCTGACATGGAATGAAATGGCTTGAAGATGTCCGCAAAATTGACCTGTCCGCAAATTGAAGGCAGATCTATAATTGTATCGAATACGTGAGGAGTTTTATGCAGGGTGGAAGAGGGGCAATTGCAGTTTCTTTGGTTCATGTCCTGCTCTTGAAGTGAGAAAAACTCTGCACTTCTGCATGAATTTGTTTGAACGGCCTCCATGAAAACAACGAGGACTCGACTCTTTTGGTTTGACTCGTTTTCTGTCTGACGGTTCTGACAAGCAAAAAAATATTTCTTGACCTGAACGTGACTTGTGGTCCCGGGGGTGGGGGTGGGGGGTAGATTTCCTGTGTGAACATGGAACCCATGAAGATGCCCCAGGGGTGGTTCCAGACGGCGGGGGGTTCCTCAGGCCAGATCCCGGAACCGCCCCTCATGTCCAGAGATGTACATAGGACTCGGTAGGAAGTGTAGTGAGGTTGGGTGTGGGAGGCAGTGAGATGGGTAGAAGTAGAGAGATCAGCAACAAGGACTGTAGACTAGACGTAGAACTGTAGAGAGCAGTTACAGAGAGGACATGCGTATAAGAGAGAGACAGACGGTGAAAGGAAGAAAATAGGCAGGAAAAACAAAGAAAGCATCGGCTGTTGGACGCGATTGTCGTGTGTTGGCTGTGTTCGATTTGGCGCGTCGCTCACGCCGCACTGTTTCCGTTGGACTCATTACGTTCGGAGCGTTATTCGGCCCAACGGAAAACAACGTTTCGAGCGATGCGCTGCAAAATCGAACGGAGCCGGTCGAAGTCTTTGGTTTCCGCTCGAGTCTGAAGCGTTTTTCTTCGTGACGGGTATATTTCCTTGCAGCGTTTGTTGGCAAAGTTGCTTCATTGTTTCAGTTGCTGTGGACAACGTTCGTTTCCAAGCGACAGATTGTGTGTACTTCATTTCATCTGCAGATTTTATTTTGCGAGAAATGTATTGGAATTGTGTGAGTCTGTGATTTTGCCATGACTAAATCCAGTGTTTCTCGTCATTGTTCCTGTGTTCGTCAGTATTTCCTGAGTGAAATGTTTCGTTTTTAAATTCGTTTGTTTTCATTGACGTTTGTTTTTTACTGCGGAGCCAAGAGATGGGAAAAATGTGAACTGATAAAGAGTTCCTTTCTTTTCTTGTGATAGTTTGTGAAATTTTGAGTGACGCTTTGGAATTTGATTTGAAAACTCGCGAGATAGAGCGTCGTGAAACGCGTGTCGAGCTGTGCACTTTGATAAGGACGTGTACGTGGTGCAAATCCAACTCTGCCTCGTTGAGCCGTTGTGGCATTCAAAAGTTTTATGCTGCAAACATTCAAGTGCGTCAGCACTCGTGAGATGCTGTGTGTGAATGTGACGCCACGTGTGAATGTGACGTGACGTGTGCAACTCAGTTTGGTGCAGTGTAGTGGGTCAAGTGTTGTTAGATAGACGCAGTGATAGTGGCTGTAGTGAAGAGGCTCTGATTTATTCTATTGTACTTGTTACGAACTCTTGTTGAAATGAATGAATAAATCCAACATGCAAAGTCTGAAACATGTCTTTTGTTGGTCGTCTGGGGGTTCCATGGACAGGGCAGGGCAGGTCGGATGGGGACACCCAGTTGCTTTTAAACGATTTATTGATCACCGTCTTGATACAGTTCTTACACGCATACAAAACAAAAAAAAAAATAAATTAAAAGGAAAATGGGTACCTTGAAGCCAATGGACTTATTTTATTGGTGCATTTTAAAATTCTTATTGAACAAATCTGCCTGTTGTCACTATATATAATTTAATAAATTGATATATATTGTTATATATATAATTTTCTATTTCTTCATCCCTTCTACCTTGAATTAGTTGTATTATTTGTCTGTTGGATAACTTTAAGAATTTTGGTGTGTTTTAATAATATTTTCTTTTAAAATTTGCCTCTGATTTTCATATTTTTTGCAGTCCATGAAATAATGATGAATAGTTTCTTGTTTATTATTAGTGCATTGTGTACATTAAGATGTATTATGAAAATTAATTTTAAATTGATCTGCATTTAATAAACTACACTGAAATCTCAATTTCATATAAATATTGTCTATTTCTGTATCATAATGGAAAAGATTGATTTTTTTATATTGATGTACACTATATTTTTTATGCATGTAATCTAAGAAATCTGCATAATTATTTTTTGTTCTTATGTCATTTGGTAAAGTATTCCATAATCTTATCATTTTTAGATAAAAAGAATTGAAAAATTTATTTTTCTTTGAAAAAATAATTTTTAATTTACCTACATTTCTGCCCACATTTGCTGGCAAATCAACAAAAAAAGTATTGTAAATTAACTTTGGAGTTTGTGTTAGTTTAATTTTTGCAAAACATAGTTATTGAAAGATATGTAGTTCTATCCACAAAATTATTCCAACCCAATTCCTGAAATAATTTATTTTCAGAAATAAACCTGGAACCTTTTACACATATTAAAGCACAAAGATAATTAATCTTGTTATTCTTTTTAAGTTTTTTTTGACTTGAATTTATATAAAACATACTACAATAATCTAAAATAGATGCTATTAATCCTTTATATAGTTTTTCACTTGTATAGAAATCTATTTTATATCTAATTAATTTAAACATATGTATTAATTTTTGTGTTTTTTGTATTATATAATTTATACACCCAGTTGTGAGGACAAATGATTTTCAGGGGACAATTGGGGGCTGGCTTAAACTTTTCCTCAAAGGGGTTACACGTACACGCAAATGTGAAAAACAACCCTTCTTCTGCTCAGACAACGTCGATTCTCGTACTCGAGTTTTGTTCCCAAGCAGCAGCTTTTTGCTGCAACCGTCTGCACAGTTCTGATCCTGCACACAGTCGGATTTTCCTGCAGTGCAACACAATGTGACTTGTCAGGTTTGCCTGAGGAAACTGACCCCCCTCCCCCACCGGTTTCATTTGTGAACTCTTTTGACATCCAATTGATGCTGCAACGCAAAATTTTCACAAACAAGAAAATAAAACCATTTTGTAGCATTTGCTGGCGCAGGCATCGCGCACCTGCTGCGACAGATGCGCTAAGTACTTCCGGCGCATTCTTGAGAGGGAAATTCATTTCAAAACTTTTCAAAACTTTGTCCATCAAGACACAAAATAACACAGTGCAACTCCACAAACAGTTGTGGAATGTGTTGTGTTTAGAGGCGGAATGATGCTTCCAGCATGTATCCCTACAGCAAGTCCAGAAATCGACCCGCAAATTCGTCAAAAGAGGTTCTGATCGATTTCATCTCGCGAGTCGATTTTCTCTGAATTATTTACATTGGTTACGAGACATGTAGGTCGCCGCGGTCGGTTGTCTCTGAGTGTTTCTGTATCCAGTGAATGATGCCGTTGCAGAACCGCCTGTTCGGGCCCCAGTTCAGCCTCCTCGCCTCCGCCACCGTCGTGAATGAGCGGCCCCCGAAATCGGTAATCAAGTTTTTACGCAGCACGCATACCAACCGCACACACACGCAACACAACATTGTATTGGTGCGTTGGGCTATCACTCAGTGCAATCGCTGTCGGGACGCAACAGTTGATTTTGCTGTGATTTTGGAACAACTGGTGTGAGAACAGTTTTCACACACAGAACTTTGCACACACACGCATTGACATTGTTGACAAAGTCACAACTGCCCTGGTAAATCAGAGTGGTTTGTGATGAAAAATTTATACAGTGTCCACAGATTGAAATTGGCTTCAAACGAAGAAACAGACGGATAGGCACGTCAAATCTGAATTGTGTCAACGTCCATGACGCTGTCCCTCGTCTGCTCTCTGCTCATTCGCCCATCGGCTTGTTCACTTTGTCCTTTATTCCCTTCTTCTGTCCTTCCCTCTCACCGGAAGAGCGGGACCGGAAGTCGAGAGGCGACGCCGCCGACCCGCGGCTCGGCGTCCGACAACCACCGAGTGGGTAGTCCGGGCAACCGGCTGCGCGACGCCCACCACGGGTCCAGCCAACCAGGTCAGTGTTCTTGGCAACCAACTACGTCCCCTGGTAACCAGACGTTTGCAGTGCATCTCAGCTGCTTACTTTTGCTGAATCTATCCAGGTGAAGACTATTTGTCAGCTTTCAGGCATTTCCACCACTTTCGTCTCTTTCAAAGTTACTCGTACAGCCTTGATAGTTGTGTGTTGAAAATTGCTGTGACTCAACCTCCATTCCCTCCAACGTTGGGTTCACGCTGGATGGATCGTGCGTCGCTTTTCTGCCCGAGTCAACTGGTGTGCCATTGACTGATGCTGTGCACATGAGTTGACTTACAAGTGCAGGAACGCAGCGCAATATGCATTCAGTGTGGATTTGGCCCGAAACCTTTCTGCACGCGTGCCGTCAACTTTCAGTTGGTTTTGTTTTTGAGAGGAGATTGGTTTGCAATGCAGTGATAGTCTGATAGACGCGTGTTTTGCACTCTTTCTCTCTTGGTTAGTCCCACCAGAGCGAGTTGCTTTGTCTCATGGACACATCCAGCAGCGGCCGGGATCCCAACCCGCCTCGTCCACAGTGTACGTCGAGGACATCGTGCACAGGGAGCTGCAGAGCACGTTGGTCGATCAGCACTCGCAATGGACCGACGCACCGTCCAGTAGTGCCAGGTCCGACGGCGTTCTTGGCCAAGATGGCGTCGTCAACGGCGTTGCCAGCAGCAGCAGCAGAGCGAAGTCTGGCATTCCACACACCCGTTCAGCCGATTCACTGCGTGCCGCGGCCAGATCCAGGGCTCCCAGTGCACAAGGGCTCCGCAGCGCGTCGTACAGCCACACCCAGGGTCTGTTTGCCGCCTCGCACACCGCGCCATACAGTCCCTACGCCCAGAGCAGCGCAGGGCTGCACTCTCCCAAGACGACCACGACGCTAAAACACGCTGGCTACCTGCCAGGTAAGGACGCCACACGTACTTATCCAGGGTATTGATGAAGGCCCTTTTGGAAAGCGATCCCTGGATTGAAAAGCACAAGTTCCGCGCCTTTTCACTGTTGTGCAGCATGTTTCACAGCTTTTTGTCTCACGCAATGCCTCGCACTGCCACAGGGGCGGATCCAGGGTTTGGTCAAGTGGGGAAGCTCCTTGACCTGGTGCGCAACAAAAATTGAGAAAACTTTGAAAACAAAAGAAAACGTACAGAAGGTAAAGTGGACGGCTGGTGCAAATTTGTGCAGCGTAGACTTTTTTCTTGGGGTTGGGGGCCGGAGGCCTCCCGCTACCCTGGATCCGCCTGCACCCGCCACACCGGTAGCAGTTTGTCGCACGTTATTTCGTCGCATGTTGCACGATACGCAATGACGGGGTTGCATGCAACATTTGAAACGTTTCTTTCAATGCAGACATGCAAGGCTTCAAGCAGGAGCGTGGAGCAGGTTTGTTGGTAGTTGTGGTGGATCAGCTGTTGCAGGTTGATCACAGGTCAAATCTAATCAACAGGGAGTGCCCCCCCCCCCACCTTGCTATGTTTGTCCTACTCTTGGTACGGCGAGCTTCACTTCACCTCGTCATCCTTGGAAGTCTGATGAAGTGAAGGGAGAATACATCCACAAGTTTCCTGACAGTTAGTACATGAGCAGTTGAAACAGGTCCTCACATGGAGGTGGCGCTCCCTGACCAGATCGGGGTCCGCCTCTGATTCTCAAGCATTTGATCCGCGGACACTCGCGGGGCACACGCATTTCCCCAGTCATGTGACCAGCCTTCCGATGATCGGTGTCGTTTGTCTTGTGTTCGCTTGTGTTCGTTTCACGTTGAAGAACCACACGCCTGATTACCTCAGAAGCAGTAAAGATTGTGATCAACTGATTGTGTATTCGCTGGCCTGGATACGTCGTGCGTAGCGCCCTGTTCGGGCAACATCGTTACTTTTCACCCAGTCGAGGCATCCGGTGTGTGTTTGCTCCTCGCTGTGATTTGTGTTTTGATCTGTTTTGAGCGTTCCTTGCGTTTCGCTTCCAGGAGACCGCGTCGTATTCGTGGAGAACCCGACCAATCCCGAGGCGGCTCCGGTCGTGTACAGGACGCCCGAGGAACGCGCCGCCAACCCGGACAGGCTCAACCTCGACCGGTGAGGGGAGGCAGCACGCGCTGGGGAGGTGGGGGAAGCCTGGCCCAGGGGCACATCTCATGAGGGGTCAGTTACGCCCAGGGGCGGGTGCACCTTTACCACCCAACGCGACTCACCCGTCTCCTCATCCTGTCCCACGCAGCCTCAGTCTGAAACCGACCCAACCTCCCCCTCTCCCCCCTCATCTGTACCTCTGCTCCACAGACGCGTGTGTCCTGTGCCGAAAGAGGAAGACCCAAGCAATGCTCGCAGCTCACCCATCCCCAACCCAACCCAACTCCCACCCCTACCTGTCTCAACCCCAACTTCTTCATTTCTCCGTATCTCTACAGACGCGGTCTGCACGTGTGTCCGGTGTTGGAGGGGGAGGACCAGCTGCGACTCCTTAACTACCAGCACAACTCCATCTGTCGGATCCAGCACCTGCACAACCTGCGGCGCCTCATCTTCCTCGATCTCTATGACAACAGTATCCAGGAGATCTCGGGCCTCAACAACCTCAAGTCGCTGCGCGTACTCATGCTCGGAAAAAACAGGTGTTGAAACACGCACACACACACACACACACGCACGCACAGCGTGTGATGGTTGGGATATGCTGGCAACATGGTTTCTTCTGTTTTCTGTTGTGTCCATGGACTCCACCTTTCAGCTGCCATCACAGGACCATTCGAGCCGTTTCCCAGTCCGTCAACACAACTTTGCTGTCCTGATTTTGTGGCCTTGTTTCGCAGTTTCCTTGACATGTTTTGTTGGCCTGATTTATAGATCTACTCCCGCAGGATCAAGAGGATCGAGAGTTTGGAAACGCTGCTCAAACTTGACGTGCTCGATCTCCATGGCAACCAGATCACCAAGGTCAGTGGCCTTGACCCCGTACCACTCGCAAATCAAATTTGGGACCACCGCACCCTGTCACTCGTGACCCGTCTTTCCCACCACCAGGTGGAGAACCTGGGTCACCTGACGGAGCTGCGCGTGCTGAATCTGGCGGGAAACCTCATCAGTCACGTGGACAGCCTGGCGGACATGGACGCGCTGACGGAGCTGAACTTGAGGCGCAACCGCATCCGGGCCGTGGTGAGTGTGTGTGTGTGTGTGTGTGTGTGTGTGTGTGTGTGTGTGTGTGTGTGTGCCTTGACTCGCGTATCAGTGAATGAATGAGATTGAGCCCTGTATGCGTGTTTCAGGAGGACGTGGAGAGTCTCCCCAGTCTACAGCGTCTGTTTCTCAGCTACAACGAAATCACGTGGTGAGTGAAGTTACCACGTGGTCAGTGACGTTTCCACGACGTGGGTGGAACAAATGGGGCGGTTACTGCGCAGAAAACGGCTCGTGGTGTTTGGGGGGTTCAGGCCCCAACACCAGCATCCTCTGCTCCCCTGGAGCGCCATTGGGTGGTGCGAACGTCACGTGTGTTTTGATTGGTGCTGCAGCTTCGAGGACGTGGCGTGCCTGGGCGAGTCGAGCAGCCTATCAGAGCTCTCCCTCGACGGGAACCCGTTCGCTCAAGATGGCGCCTACAAACAGATGATTCTGCGCAACATGGCGACGCTCAAGCAACTGGACATGCGCAAAATCACGGTAAGGACGGCTCCCCACAATTCTGCATCTCAGGCACACGTTTCGTTGTCACGTTGACGGGTGTGGGTGTGCTGTTCGCTTCAGGACGACGAGCGGCGCATCTCGAGCGTCATCGCCCGGAAGGAAGACGAGAAACGGCGCGAAAATAACAAGATCCAGCTCATGAAGGTGAGAGGGGGAAGCCGGGGAGGGCGGAGGAAGACTAAAAGGATGTGAGGTCCAAATATATTTTCTTCAGGATGTGAGGCTCAGACCTGAGGTTGGGTAATGCGCGAGCACCTTCAAGTGTGAAAGCGAACCTGTGCCCTTCTGCCACTGAAACCCTTCAGACCAGATCTCGCGAGCACAGCCTGAAGTTCTGTCGCTTCACCCGCTTTCACTGCCAATCGGAACCACGCTGCATAGAATCAAGGCATCACATAGGTCTCTGTGGAAGAATGACAGCGCTTTCAGTGTGATTGAATCCTCACGCATCACGTTCAGCGCTTTTCCCTCGTCACTCGCTTGCTCTGCTTGTCTCTGATTCGCTGCTGCTTCTGTGACGTCATGACGCATCACGTGTCGCCGTCTCCACAGGAGAAGCGCGCCCTGGCGATCACGACGGCGCGACGCCGCTGGGAGTCCGTGCAGCGTGAAATCAAACGCCAGAGGGCGGGCCACGCCGACGTGTCTGTCCTTGACCTATTTAGCGAGCAATCCGAAGTACGCTTCTGGTCAATCTGGTCGCGTTCGATGTGGTGCTGCCCGATTCCTGAGTGCTAGATCGAACGCAGCCGCAGATCTGTTGTGTGTTGGCGCTGTCTGTTTCTGTGTTGTGTTTTCAGTTTTCGGTGGAGTTTTCCCCCACCTTGCAGTTCGCTCTGTCTTTTCGTTTGTTCGTGTGAGTGTTGACACCCGCCTAGTTAACACCGCTGTGGCCGAAGTGAAATCAGAAGGCAGGTGCATCCTCCAGACGTGTGTCAACACTTACACGTGTTCTTGTTGTTTTGCCTTTTCCTGCACGCCTTGAGTTCGTGTGGCTTTGCATGATCGTTCATTTCGCCTCGCGCTTTGGGATCGCACTCCTCAGTTGCTGTCATAGATTTTCCTTTGCGGTTGTTTATTTCGCGATGAAATGTGTGATTGAAACTGCGTGTGCCACTGAATGTTCAGAGGTGCGTCGAGGCCAGGTACAGGCCGGGGGCACGAGGTACACTGTTTATGCTTGAGGTGTCAAGCCTGATAGGACTGTTCATGTCAATAGACGCTGCGAGAACTTTGAAGGCAAATCTGCATGGAAATATGAACGCGTGCGCGCTTTGGCTTGTGGTGGACATCGCTTCAAACTGACCGCAGCCTTTGTCATTAGGCGCTCTGAATGTTTTCTTCTCAGTCGCATGAACTTCAGCTGCTCTGCTCGCACGCGTGAACTTCAGCCAGTCCGAGCTGTTTTCACTGCAAACGTTGCCCGTATGTTGAAGGAGAAGCGGCGTCTGGCCATCAGCAACGCGCGGCGGCAGTGGGAGGTGATGCAGGGCTCCATCATGGGAAGAACCAACCGGATCGCCAGGTAAGCGCTGAGGAGGGAGGGGCTGGGGTAAGTGAGAACAGGGATTGGGAGGGTTGGGCAGGGGTGGTTCTGGAGAGGCGGCAGGGTGGGCTGGGGCGGGATGCGATTGAGCTGGAAGGGAGAGGGCAAGGACATGGTGGTGGTGGAGGAGGGGTTGAGCTGGAGGAGGGGCTGAGGTGGGTGCTGAGACGAATTGGGGCAGAGTAGGCTGGCGGTTGATAGATTGATGGAGTAATTGACAGCTCGGTGTCTTGCTTCGTTTTAGGGATGATCGGGACACGATGCCCGCACTGGTCGCGAACCACGTCGGCTCGTTCCCCGCCTCCCCTTCGCCGTCGGGGGGCGGGGACTCGCCGGGGAGCCAGGGCACCGCCGAGCGGGAGGACACCGCCAGGTGCGACACACACACACACACACACACACACACACACACACACATACACACACATACACAGCGCACACCGCCACTGAACAAGCCACACTGCACACACACACACACACACACACACACACACACACACACACACACACGACACACGACAGACACACGCCACTTCTCCTTGACTCAGTTCCCGGACCTCCGGTTTTATTCCAGGGCAGAGGTCTTGTTTGGCTTGTACGAGCGAGTCACTTGAGACTTTTTTGCACAGAGAATCCGGCGTCAAATTCTGGTTACTGGAGAAATTTTGACGCGTTTCCCTGGGTTACGTTTCCGCTTGACGTTTGACACCGGGTTCTCTGCGTTGGAAAACTACGATTCACGTTCACTGTTTCATGTTTATATGTTTTACATTCTTCACGCTGATTGTGTGTGTGGTTTTGGTTCAAGCCCGTTCCGTTGCATATTGGATGCGCCACGCGCTGTGTCTATTCAGATCTTCAGTGGGCGTCGTGTTGCGAGTGACTCTCAGCGACGCTGACGTCATCGGGACGTGACGCGCGACGCATCCCGTGTGACCTTCACCCGATTTGTTTTGCAGTCGGCTGGGTCGGCCAGCGAGCGCGAAGGCGCCATCTTGGGAGCGCGACTCGGCGGACAGCTCGACCAATCACAGGCCGAGCTCCACCGGAAGTAGAAGTCTCGCGTCGAGCAGCGCCGAGCAGGGCAAGATCTCATACAGGTGTGTGTGTGTGTGTGTGTGTGTGTGTGTGTGTGTGTGTGTGTGTGTATGTGTGTGTGTGTGTTTCAGAGACAGATTTGGCGAGATGGGGCAGCAGGGAAGAGAGACGGACAAGAGAAGGAGAGACAGACAGAGAGGTGGCATGAGAGACGGTAGCTCTAACGGAGTGAAGGAAAAGGCCAGAGGGTGGCAAAGAGAAATGGAGGGAGATGAAAAGAGGTGCAGAAAGTTTGGTGTGCGTTTGTGACTGACTCACCCTTTCGTGTTGGCTTCTTCACCTGCGATGCTCAATGGACGGACGAACAATTCATTCGATCAGTTGTAAAACCAACCAGTTGATACGTGCCTGTTTTCAGCGGCACGACGCTAGTGAACGACGTGAGCACGGACTACCTGGCGGAGCTGGACGGCGCGACGCTCAGTCTCTACGGCCAGGGGGCGCTGGACGCGCTGGACCGGGCGTGGGGCATGTCGGCCGCCGGCGCTGTCACCGCCGTCCACTTCTCATTCATAGACTTCGACGAGATCGCCAAGCACCTGGGCAAGATCCGCGCGCGCTTCCCCGCCGTCAGTGTGAGTACTCGTGGGTATGAATGGTACTCACGCGTTTGAGTAATACCCATGGGTGTGAGTGATACTCGTTTGTGAGTTAAACTTGTGCATTTGTGTGTGTTGTTTTCATGCGTGCGTGTGTGAGCTCACGTGCGTGAGAGGGGCTTATGAGTGTGAGCGTCGTTGGTGTGAGTCGTGTGGTGCTCATGCGTGAGTTGTACATTGGCGGATGAGCTCATGTGTGCGTGCAAAGTGCAGCCGTAGTGAATCAACCTGAGTCTTGTTCTACGAGGACGTGTCCAAGACTAACCGGACGGTCATGTTGACCTCTTGACCGTTGGAACTCAAGAGAATCCCAGCATGACCATCTCGATTATTTTGGGATACGTCCTCGTGTTTATCAGCCGCGGTAGCGAGCTGATATTGGTTTGCCCTGGTATCAGTGTCCATGTGTCTGTCCTGGTCTGTCTGAGTTGGACATTGTCTGAGTTACCCCCCCCCCCCACCAGCAAAAAAATTTCCAGCCAGGATATTGTCCAGCTCAGACATTGTCTGGCAGTTGGACATTGTCCAGCTCCTCCTTGGACATTGTCCAGCTCCTCCTTGGACATTGTCCAGCTCTTCCTTGGACATTGTCTGGCAACCAGACATTGTCCAGCTCCTCCTTGGATATTGACTGACTCCTCCTTGGAGATTGTCCCGGTTGCGGCGCCCCCGCGGGGGGGCCGGGAGGGGGGGATG
>JAAUXT010145051.1_pt1 | contig 14947 bp, 7 predicted proteins | sample 7278171 | NCBI WGS metagenome assembly JAAUXT01 (sample SAMN14350112, study PRJNA611818) | marine sediment metagenome | isolation source: surface marine sediment (1.8m) | place: French Polynesia: Moorea | collected 2018-08 | reverse complement strand
TGATGCGATGACGCTCAGCATCAGAACTTGGACAGAAGTACGCCACTCAAAATTATCCTAGTCAAGGCACCCAAATTTGCAAGTTGCACGGCCCCAGCATAAAACCTCGCAGGAGATCAGCGTGTTGGGGCAGGGCTCCTGTGGTGTCAACACTCGCCTGCGCTTTTGAATCCATTGAATCGAGCTCGAGAGGATTTTCCTTTTGCCCAGGTGAACACCAATGGAAGAGGCATTCTTGTGGTTCCAAAGGGCATCTGAGAGGCTTGCGAGGGCTGCCCTTTGTCGTGCGCCCGGGAGACGTGGCGGAGCCGTGGATGGGAACAAGAGCAATCCGTTTATCGCAACAGCGCCATGACGGGCGCTCGGGCGTCGAGCAGCGCTCTTCAGACACACTCCAAATGCTCAGCGCAGATGTTTGTGATCTGAGGCCAGGCTCACACGAGTTGCGGCATCATGCGTTGCGCCCCTGTGGGCGCTGTGCAAACGGAACCTTCACGAGGAAGGACAGTGCGCGCACGACGCATTCTGTGTGAATCTGGCCTGAATCTGAGACAGACCGCTCCTCGTGATGTGTGAGAACGTCGGTGCTGGTGAACGATCGTTAATGTGGTCTTCTGTCGACCGAAATGTACTGATGGGGCCTCTAGTGGATCCATCGTTGTTGTACATGCGCAAGGCCGCGTGAGGGTGGCCGTGAATGGAGTTTGACACCAATGAGATTTGCTCTTCAGGTCAGGTTTTCTGAGAGGAGCTGCGTCCCCTGGACCAGCTGAATCCGCTTGAGGAAAGCCACAGATGAATCGATGCACCATGCTGATGAATCCAACTTGATGCTTCTGGGAACCAAACTTTTCCATGTCCTGGGCGTCAAGAGGTTCGACTGCGTCCTGCCAGAGCGGTGGACCGAGGGGGATGGACGCCACATTTTGGCCCTGAAAAAGTTAGTTTTCTGGTGGTGCACGGCAAACAGGACCGACAACAATTTTCTGGAAAAAGAAAGAGACCTCTCTCCCCAGGGGGATCTGGGCCCTGCTGAACGCTGGCTCCCACCGGATGCACGACAGCGCCGAGTCTCGCCGAGTCTCGCGCGACCGGAGGCGCCTTTCTTTCGATCAATCACCATCACGGCCACACATCCAACTTCGGGAGCCATGCATCATGCCGCCACACCGAGCTCGACCAACTCAGAAAGCTGCAATTGTCTGCAGTTCAGAAGTTTGATGAAGTGGAGTGTCGAATAACCAGACGCCGCACCTTAAGTTCGGATCCCCAGCTGGAGCCTTCTGGTTCTCACGATAGGAGGCCTGTCACAAAAAAATCTCCATGGAGCTCTCGGTGATTTGAGGAAATTTCAGTTGCTCTGATTTGGCTTGCTCTGATTTGGCTCACTCTGATTTGGCTCACTTTGATTTGGGTTGCTTTTTTTTAATCAAATTCTTACTCTTTTCACTCAATATTCACAACTTGGGAACTCATTTAGCACATACTTAAATGGAACAAATTTGACCAAATTGAACTTTTACACATTGTTTCACAACAATATCCACATCCAAAACAATATCCACCAAAAGAATTACCCAGTATCCATTTTTAAATTTTTTATGAAAAATGACTTTTAAACTCAAACTTTAGCCCTACCTAAAAACCATAAAGAAATTTTCAAAAATCACAAATTGAATGCCACCTCTCAAACCCCCATACAATATACTACATTTCATCAATATACTTCTTTCACCAGATATTTGTGCCTTCTATCCAAACCTGTCCAAGGGGGGACGGACAGGACAGGACAGGACATCTTTGCTGAGGTGGCATGTACCAGAAAAAATTTCGGCGAGCCACCAAGTGCTCTTCCCAAAAGGGACATCGCACAATAACGGGCCTCATATACTTGACAAAAACGGTCAGAAGCGAACGAAGAATGCTGATGATGGTGATCAACCCACACACCCAAATCCGATACGCTGGCAGAACAGAAGTTTCTCACCTGACTCCCCCAGATCAGACGTCGTGCTCTTCGGGAATTGAATCTCGCCCCAGACTCAAAGGTCATTTGAAATTGAAATGAACAACGCCTCAAATTGGCCTTCAGGCGAGTTTGTCTCTCATGAACGAGACAACAATGGACATCAGCCAGTGGACAAGGCGGACTGCTTCGGATCGTGCTGCTCAGTGAAAGAAAAGTCGAACAAGGCCACTGGAGAGTGAGATCGGCCCCACTAGCATTTGTCTCGATCCACCAACGTCTTCATGCAGACACCAAAGACGACGACACTAATAACGTCAGGAGCAAATCAGACGGCTCAGTCGCCGAAATTTCTGAATCAATGTGCAATTTGCTTGGAGTCTGAAACCAGAGGCATTTTGGGAAAAGGGCGCACAGGTACACGAAACGTACGTACGAGTTTCCACAAGTACGTCCGTTTGAAGAGTTTGAGCAAGTTTGCGATATCCAGACACCCTGTGCACAGACATTCCAAACAGAGGAACCAATCTCAGTCTTACCGATTTCTTGTCACTTCGTGAATATTTTGATCGTTTCTTGCCTCTTTGGTTTGTCTTTCGTCGTTCAGTTTTTATCTTGTGCTGGGGAAGGAGGCTCAGTTCCCGGGCTTCAGTCGCAATGAGAGATTTGCGGAGAATCTGCGAGATCCTCTTCGGATCCGACGCAGCTGATTAAATTTGCACAAGGAGAGAGTTGGTTGCTCGCGCTGTCTGAGCTTCGTGCTCAGACGCAGTAAAACCCTGCGATGTTTCTCCGACGGATCCCTGGTCAGGATCGGGGATGGAGCCCGACGCAATGCAGACAGTGATCTGAGCCTGGGGGTCCAACTCAAGCAAGAGATGCGAGCGCCTGTTCGCTGCGTGGACATGTGCAGAACCCCGTCTCCCAGCCTCGTGACCCAGAGATTCCTCTGAACCCAGGAGCTTCCGCCATCGCAGGGTCGGGGCAGGGCGAGCACAGTGCGTGGACTGAGGCCTGGACTCTCAGCGGACCCACCATGAGGGTCAAGGGAGTCAAAAATGGCCCAAACAACAACATTCACAGATGGGGGAAACAACTTGTTTGGGAGTCAGGGGACCCAGAGCCCCTGGATCGACCCTGGATCCGCTTCAGCCGATCTTGAGAGTCCGACCTTGAAATCCATCTGATGTCGCAAAATTAATTGAGTGTCAAACACACGGCTCGGGACAGGTCTGGTTGCAGGTTGACACCTTTCCTCCAACACTTCGTCCTCAAGTGTCAATCAGTACGGAGGTTTTGCAAAAACGTCTGGTCCTTTTTCGACGCGCCCCTATTGCCAGATCGGTGACACAGATACCATTTGGTCACTTGTCGTTGGATCTCAGGGCAAACAGGAGTTGTCTGTGCCACCGATATGGCAATTGGGGCACCGCGCGTGTTGACTTTCTAGCGGTGCTAAACTCGTCAGTGTTGTGGCCGCGACGCATGTCTTTCCACCCACCACGGCACGTGGCCAGAAACGTCCAACCTTGCAACAATTTTGCTCTGAGCTCCGGCGTTTGACATTTGGACGTGGAGCAGAGTGAGAAAGCCAATTGGCGACGATCTGGTCAATTGGAGTCTCGGCTGATGTGCTCGGGCGTCAGAGCGACGATAATTGGCGGACGACGAGTCTTGTTCCGTTCTCAGGTTGCGGAAGTGGGGTCCGAGCAGCCAGGTTCAGTTGCTCAATTGGGCTTATTTGGTGTCGTCCAACAACCTCGCATAGAACTACGTCGTTTCATGTCTGAGAATATCAACACTTGGTGAGAATTCAATGTGCCTTGAGGAAAAAGCCTTTTTATCAAAGAGAAGTTTCAATGAAAAGTTAAAAATTTCTTCGAGGCTGCTTTGACTCTTTTCACATTGATTCAGTGCGGAAATTCCTCAAAGCAGTAAAAGCTGAATCTCAGCGTGGTAAAACTTGCAAGTATTTTGGTGATTTGAGGTGGGTTGCGCGATTTGGGCTCAAGTGAGCCAAATCAGTGCAAGCCAAATCAAAGCACCTATATGCAGCATCTTTGAAAAGTATATATACAGTAGTTTGATGGTCAAGATGAGGATCTGTTTTTGATCCTTTGGGCTCTTTTGGTTCATTTTAGGTTAGGGATAATGTGCGAGGATGGAATTTGTCAAATTTGAATTTTTGGGTTCTTGAGGTCAAAAAGTTCAAATTTGGAAGTGTAGAAAAAATGGGGTATGGATGTAGAAATGTCTCAATCTCAGAAGGTACTAATATTTTGTGAAGGAAGTACAGTATAGTGGTGAAATGTAGTATATTGTATGGGGGTTTGAGAGGCAGCATTTGATTTTTGAAAATTTGTATATGGTTTTTAGGTGGGGCTAAAGTTTGGGTTAAAAAGTCATTTTTCACAGAAAAATTTAAAAATGGATACTGGGCAATTCTTTTGGTTAATATGTGGATATTGTTATGAAACAATGTGTAAAAGTTCCATTTGTTCCATTTGGGTATGTGCTAAATAAGTTCCCAAGTTGTGAATTTTGAGTGAGAAAAGTAAGAATTTTGACAAAAAAAGCAACCCAAATCAGAGTGAGCTAAATCAGAGTGCGCCAAGTCAGAGTAAGCCAAATCAGAGTGAGCCACATCAGAGCAAGCCAAATCAGAGCAAGCCAAATCAGAGCAACTGAAATTTCCTCAAATCACTGCGAGCTCCATGGAGCTATTTTTTATTGTGAAAAATATGCCAAACTCAGAACTCGTGGTGTTGTTTCCCAGTGATGTTCCCCAGAGCGAGTAAACTCACGTCTTCCACAAGAAATGTGCAAGAAGTTGAGCGCCAGATGATCGCTCCTCTCTTCAACCGAAAGACTTTAACGCTCCGTGAACGACAACGTGAAAATTCCACATCGTGCCTGGGGAAATTTTGAAACCCACTGCAAGGATGCGTACGAGTACACGACAGGGACATTTCCACCCTGAATCTGCACGAGGCTGATTCTGCCGGCAGCAGAAATCACTTTGCAGAAATGCGGTGTTGCGCCTGTGGACTTTGGAAGTGGGAAAGAAGTGGCCAAAAACTCAACGTATGAAGTTAATGCAGTGGTACATTTGGCATTTCATAATCTGCTGCTTCTGGCAAAAGTGACATTTATCTCAGATATGAAAACAATAATCAGATGAGCCTGGAAGACAGGAAGGATTTGGAGAGTGTTGCCATTTAGAAATCCGTTTCGCAATGATGTTGCGCGTGTCCACTGGATGACCTGAAGAGTCTCGATCGACTGCATGCGTGGGGTGTGGTTGCCATGGATGCCGACACTTGCAGGCTGACACAGAGTTCCCACAACTCTGTGTGGGATCATCTCTGCGACCAGGCACCTGTGCAGGCTGCAGTCCACAATTCATCTCACTGCATGGGCTTGTACTTTGATTCTACCTCGTAATGTCTTTCTTTCAGCAACAGACAAACGAATTGTGATCGGATCAACTGACAGATGGGATGTGGCAAATGTGAAGCTGTGGTGGGAGAGGAGAGAAAATTGAACACCTTGAGGGGCACGTCTGAAAACGGAGACATCGTCAGCAGATTGCAAACTATTCACGGTGTTTCCAACAGCGTCTACACGCCCACAGGTGTTTTCTGTCTTGTTCAGTCGATTTGCTTCTGTCCCAATTGCTAATGGTACGTGAGCTCTCCCATTGTGTGCACGGCTTCACAAAGCAGCTGAGACCGATATTTTTGCTCGAAGTTTCCTGTTGGTGCTGCTATTTTGACAATTTTACTCGTAGAAATTGTACAAGCTGACTTTCCTTTCTTCATGAACAATGCAGCCATGCTGGATGCACCGCCGGTAACGTGTCCGTATACGACGCAGCGTCCATCAAAGCGCAAGATGTGCATGAACCTTGCTATCATCACAACAGAAGTCAAACGAACAAAGAGGTTGGTTCTCAATCAGAAACTGTTTTGGTTTGTTCACACAAAACTGTCATATTTGCATGATGTAAGCAGTTGAGGATCTTCTGTCGAGGTCCCTTCCGCCCAAACCCCCACTCGTATGTTGACATTTATAGAGCCTCTTTGTGCGACATTTACACTGCGCGTGAGCCTATTCAAACCAAAACAGGGACTAGAATTTAAGAATGCATTAGCTGAGAGCGACAACAAAAGTGTGGTTTGCTTGCCACTCACACATGTTTATTTTTTGTGAATAACCGGCAACAAACCGAGGTCAGGAGAAACTGGTTTTGTCTTCGATGTGGCCTTGCAGACTGTCTCAGCAAAGGTGATTAATCTGGATGTTCTGCCAATGTTTTCCTTTCAAGGACACCAGTTTTCTGCAACGAACTGCTGTATATCCTCAGCCACCTGTCAAGAGCCACCGGACCGAACACTTCACCCCAAACTCAAATCATTTTCTCTTCTGTTTGGGTTTCCCTGCAAGAGGCACGGCGAAGCATCCATATGGAGTCCCAGTAAAATCCATTGTGAAAGAAAAAGGGAAATCGAGCTGAAAGCATGGCATCCGCGCGTACACCCAGGCACCCGTACGAATATTTTGCCAAAAGATTGGAACAACAGCCAAAACCCTCAAGATTGTAGTTGACGCACGCATTCGTGACACCCCTGATCATTTCTGTGAGTAAAAATCTGCAAGTGCACGTACGTACGCAGCATGAGCTTGTTCCTTTCTTGATATGGTCCTTGAATGACAAAGCAATGTGACACGCGAACGACAGAACAATTTGGCTGTCTCATTGTTGTTCACAGTGTGGGTCCGAAACTGCGTCGGCTGCGACTGAAGGGAAGCGAACTTTCTGCGACAACCGTCGCGTTTTTAACTTCATGATGTTCAGATCCAGAGGGCCCTCTGCTCGTGGTGCTATGTTCATATTGAAACGGCTTGTGAAATGCAAGTGCACCTGAAACGGCAATGAATGCAGACACTGCAGTCCTTCAGGCCTCCTGAGTGAGAAAAAAAGCCTTCCGAGTGCTCAAGGGATATATTCACTTTTTGAAATGCGAAGACCTTTCTTTGGCGAGAAAATTTTCAAAAGGGTTGGGCAAAACACTGTTACAAATGGCGAAAAAGATTTTCTGTCAAAAGCCAGCAGCGTTTGTTTCATTTTCTTTTCTTTTTTTATTTGGGGGGGGGGGGGTCGGCTCGTGTTAACCCCCAAAGCGCGAACGATCTTTTTCGGTTTTGCCCGTGGAACGCGGTCTACACCTTTATATGTAACTGGGCATTTGTTGGTCAAGCGCGATCTACACACTTTGCACTGTGCATGTGCACATTTTCAATGTGGTTCAAACTGGGTGCGTTGCCCGCACTGGTTTTTCCTGCATCATATAAGGCACCAAATTCAATGTGGTTTGATATGAGAACAGGGAGATGAGAAACAGTGACATTAGCTGAATTGACAAGACTGACCTAAAGCGAGACATGTGTGTTCGTGTTCAGAGTTTGTGTTTCATTTGACTTTTGTTCAAGTTGTGTGAGAGCGAGCAGTTTCAGAAACGATGCGACCAGAAATATCGACAAGACAGCCAGACTGCACATGCCAGCTGTGTTCGTCACATTGAAACAGAACCCGGCAATTAACTGCCGGGTTGGACGAAACACCCCAGTTACACATATACGTGTAGACCGCGGTTTGGGGGTTAACCTCAAAAAAATTCCACAAGATTTTTGCCGTTCTGCTCCTTGAAGGTCATTGGAGGAAAATAGCTGCTACTTTTTTGACGCGTGTTGGAGCCCCATAGTGAATCGTTGTTCTCTGAAAAAGTTTCTGAAAAAAGGATTTGTCAAACTTCCTACGCACATCAAACTCCCAGCGGGAAAACGCCGTTTTAGACAGACACAGGCCTTTTGTTTGAGGTGGACCCATGCCGGGTATGGCTCTCTGGTTGCATGTTCTCTCGTTTCGGAGCTCGTGAATCTTCCGTCGAACAAGTTTCGTGTGTCTGAAGCAGCTTCGGGCGGAAACAGCTTCCATGTCCCCGAAGTGCGTCTCAGCGTTCCACACAAAGTGGTGGAAATTGTGAGCAGATCTCCCCCAAATGACATTGGGAAGGAAACTATCACACATGGATTTTATGCGACACTTTTGCTGTGGCTTCATTAGGCTGTTAAATGTTGTCTCCAAAGCAAGTTGATTCCTTGAGCCACAGCATTCAGAAAAAACAACTTTGACTTTTCTGTCACAAATGCAATGCAACCGACGAGGCTTGAGGCAAGAGACTGATCAGTGACTTCTCTTTGCGTTGGACAAACTGTTAAAGTTCTGACTGTTCCAACGACAATGGGAAACACCACGTCACAGCAGGAAAAAACAACGAGGAGAAAGTCGAAAACCTTCAACGGGGGAATAAGCAGTCCCGACGGCTACAGCACCGAGGTGCAGGCAAGTGCCATCGAAGATGTGAGACCGACGGTGGAGAGGCCTCCGTTCACAAAGGAACAGAAGGAACTAGTCACTAAGACCTGGCAAATCCTTCACGACGACATGGCTAAAGTTGGAATCGTCATGTTCATTGGGTAAGTGGCTCGACGTACTGTGGTGAAGAAGGAAGAACTTCCTGTAGGAAAGTGATGAAACAATTACTGAGCGCTTTCGTCAGCGACGCATCACGTTTCTGATTTTGGAACTGTTGCGTGGTTACGAGAAAGGAGTGCCTGGAGAAAACTTTGTAGAACTTCCTTCTTCTGGTGATATTTTCCCCGTCTGCGCATCTTTCTGTCTCATCAACAGCTTTGGAAATTTCCCTTGAACAAAAAACCAGAGCCTTGGCTGAGGTTCGACCAACACACGCTGCTGTTTTCCTTTGAAAACTTTTTTGACAGGCCACAAACTCATCGAACGACGAGTTCAGTGCCAACGAGTTTTGCTGAAAGCGTTGTTCTGCGAGCTTGTGAGTTGCACTGCTCACATCAAAACAATTGTGCTGCCACAGTTGATCCAACATTTTGTTGAAGGAAACAAAATACCGAAGGACGATCAAATCAACTGTTCTGAATCTATCAAGCAGAACACCTGATAAAGTGCAATCACCCACAAAGCAACATTTGGGGAAGGCGTTTCCACAGAATCACCAAACGGGTAAACTCTCAGAAATTCGGCAGTGCACATGAAACCATGCAAGTGTACGAGCGTATAGGTGCAAGCTGGGTGTTCGAGTGTGCTTCTTTTGAAATGTTCGAGTGCCAAAATCGACTTCATTGTCTGCTTGCTTCCTACACTCCTACCAAGTTGTGAGATTGTCGGCCTCTTGGTCTCAGGTGACATTGTTCGTGTCTACAACGGCCTTTGGGTCTGAGGAAAGAAATCATCTGACCGAATCTCATTTGTTTCGAGGTGAACATTGGTCCATCAGTGCAGAGACAAAAGCCTGAGAAGAGTAGCAACTGCGAGAGTTAACAGCTCTCTGACTCAACCAAGTTTCGGATCCTGAGCTCACCCAAGAAATGTAACGTTCTCTCACCCGTTTCCCCTTTCGATTCTGTTCCTCAGTTTGGCCTTTCACGACGTCTTCAGACCAATTCAAGGCGAGGTGGTCTCTGATGTGTCATCATCTCTTCCCGAGAAACACTTCTTCATGTGTCACAGATGGGGAGGAACTTCTGTCTTGATTGTGAGTTTGTTTCACCTGTTCGTCATCCCAGAGGAACGTGTCGAATGATGCTGTTCACACATGTGTACTCAGCTTCAGTCTCAACACAAGCTGTCACTTCCAAGTTGAGTACTCCTCAGATGGCGGATATTCACGCCTCCCGTACAGGGACAGCGAACACCATGCAGATGGTCACCATTGAGAGCTTGATTAGGAGGCACATTCGCGTGCAATGCCTCCCATGGCAAAACATAATCTCCACACTGTTCATTGGAATCCCACTGTGAGAAGGGACAAAAGAGCAGGAAACTTCTGAATTTATCAGTCGGTGCACAAAAGCAGCTTCTTATATTTGTCACCAACCGTTGTATTGCGTGTGACATGAATGTGCGATGTGTGATTGTACGCATGAACAATCCAGACAGGGACAGTCCAACATGTAGGTTGAGATGACGTGGGAGGAACAAAGTGACAAAGGTGATTTTGTTGACAGGGCCGCGGGTTTCTTCTGAGCATGCAGGACTTGCTTGTCTTGTTTTTGTTCTGATTCGAAGTTTTCGTGGGAGTTGACAAAAGTCCTCTGCGTGAAAGTGGACAAAAGCTCAAATGAAATCAGGTCTGTGAAAGGCGGAAGCTGCGATGGTAGGAGTCTCAAGTGTTGAGCCTGGGTATGTTCTTCGTGAGCACGTCTTGTGATCGAATATTAAGCTTGAGACAAACTGAAGGCAAAAGCTGTTCAACATGCAGCTGACGCACAGACAGAACGTGTCAGACCGAAGGACTGAATGTGATGGATATGTGTCACAATGAAAGGCTCACGGCTTTCTGTTGTGGACTCAATGGAAACTGGAGGGACGTTGCGCATTTGCAGGCAACTTTGAAAAACCCTCGCAGGCCCAGCGCGATGCATGGGAACCACACATTCGAGACAAGCTGCCCTTTTGCGTGCGAAACAAGGAAGCACAGTGTCCTCGTACGTGTCTGGCGCGTTTCATCTGCTGTTTGGAAACTTCTACACTTCGCGACAGCTGGCAGTATCCCATTTCCAGAAAAAAATCGTCGCACTTCGAGCAAACTCAAAACATGCCATCCTTGCAGCGAATGGCAAACTGCAGCAGATTTCTGTTCACGCACAAGCGTGATCACGAAACAAAACAGGAATCGCTCGTGCTGGTGACATCCAAGATGTGTCATCAACGAAATATGGACAGCTTCGTACAATTTCCTGAAACAGAGAAGCTTCCGTGTCCTTCTCTTTGAAGACTAATTAACGCTATTTTGTGCATCAAGCGATTGACTGCACTGTCAAGTTGAGCGGACACTAAGTGGAAGCCACTGCATTGCAACTGTACCTCAGAACCTTGAGATGTTCTCAATTGTACACCGACAGCCACTGGCAAGTGACCAAATGGTATCTGTGTCACCGATCTGGCAATTGGGTCACGTGGGAAAAGGACCGGACGTATTTGCTGAACCTCGCTATTGTGACACAAACTTGGGTGAGCACTGCTTGAGCTAACTGTACATGCATACCTTCCCTTCGAACAGCTCATGCAGGCGACGGAATGCGAGTGCCACCGTCGAAACCTCATGCATGAATACGAGAGTACTCGTACGTTGCCATGATTGTTTCTCTGTGACACGACCGGACCGGTACGGGTGTTGTTTTTTTCTGACGGAAATGAAGGCTTCTGAATATTACACAGCTTGTTTCCTGGTGGAGATATATACGCCTGAAGCTTGGGTTGTGCTAATTTCAGGGGGAAATGGTGCACTGAGATTCAGAAGGTGCTCGATTGAAGTCAGGAGGGGGCAAATCTTGAGTCCAAACCCAACATAGAAAAATTGACAAGCAAGAAAGAAGAACTGCCTGCAGCACGAACCTTGGGACTGCAGACAAAATATCAGCAAGTCAGAGAGAATATGTCCTGTGACTGGCAGAAATGCTTTTTCCATCTGTCAAAGTCTCATCCGGGCTTGAACAAAACAGATGATTTGCCGTTTCTGACGTCTCCATTTGAGAATGATGTTTTGTCTGCAAGAACTTGGAAAGGCAAGACCTGCGACGAGGAGTCAGTGGCGCTGAAATCTGGTTTGACATTTTGAACGTTGATTTTGCACACAGGTAGGTCTTGCTTTTCTCCGTATACAATCGGTCCAGAACATTTTTGAAAGTCAATGAACACAGTGAAGGAATGAAATAACAAATTCTTGGACACTTCAATGCTGTGCAGTCTGTTGAAGCGCAAGACCTCACGCAGGTACGAGGTTTTCAGCTGGGTAGCTTGAGCCACGTGCACCTCAAGTGCGAATGTGAGCACATGAGTGAAGATTCTGACACACAACCTTACAAGTAACAAAAAAATGAGACAGCAATTAATCTGTATGTGACTTGGTTTGCCTCTCGGGATCTGCAGTCGCTGCGCAAGTGCCGTGTACACTGCAAGCACCTGCATGACAGGCATTGACTTCTTTCAGAACAGAAAATCTTCCGCAATCTTGCTCTGAGGATTCTGCCAAGGATTGACCACACCCTTCCGCACTTGTTACCTAATGACTTACTGATGCGGTGTGTAATTCCTATTTGGCGCCACAAAATTGACCGGACAAATTTGTTCACTCTCAGTTCTGTACCCCAATTTGAGGGTGGTGTCTCCATATACAGCATCAGTTGTGGTAGTCCACAGGGTTCAGAGTGAGATTCTTCCCGTGCTTGTTTGCCCTGTGTTTCAAGTGAAACTCACAACGACACAAACGCGGATTAAAAATGAGAGAAACGCATTTCCAAACAGTTCCGTCGCACGAAAAGCACTGAACGACAGTGCCCTGGCGCAACGGGCCAAGACATTCAGGCTTTTTTTTTCGCACCTTGCTCAAAAGTGCTACCTTGTCGGGCCACATAATACAGTTTCAAGGTTCAGTATTAGATTTGAGAGCCCACATTTTCACGGTTCATGGCAATAAAACTCCTGGAAATATGATTTGCGATCAATGGAACGTTCATCGGGGAAAGCTGCTGGACTCAGACTGTGAAGGTAATGACTTTTGATGCCCAAAAAGGGAAATGCTCATTTCTAGTCTACCTCTTGCTGATGTAAAAATCTGATTGGGAGTTACTGCCGTTGTGGGAGACCTTGTTTTGAACCTTGCAACAGTTCTGCAGAGCTAATTTTTCCCGCTTCAGCAACCCCTTAATTACCCCTGAAGAAAAACGAACCAAGAAGCTGCAACTCGTTTATCGTTGTCTCAGTTGTGAGATTTTGGCTCAAAGGCTGGTTGTTTCTCATTTCGTACGAAGTCGATGCTGTCCTACGATTGCTCTGTTATCTTGTACCCATTGGACCAAATCTCCTCTCGATCGCGCTTGAGATAAAGACGTGTTGCTCTTGTTTGTGAAATTACACTTTTTCAGGAGCAATATGGCTCGGTACTCAGAAGTGTCAATCAAGCCCAAAATCCTGGTGATGACGCAATTCTGCACCGCACAATTGCCAAAACAAACCATTTGGAACAACGTCTCCATTTCAACATTGTTCTGAAACATCTTGGCCTGTGCTGGTGTTCTTGCACTTAACTTGACCAAATGTGTTATTTTGATTAACTTTCCGGAAAGCTCTGCGCCGATGCTTGGTGTTACAAGAGGAAGAATAGGGTCACGTTGGCGCTCAGGTCCCCCAAAGGTACCGCTGTGTTTGTTTCTTCGAATGTTCTGTTGTCACAACCAATTTCTTCCAAATTTCACCGGTATGGATCTTACTCTGACGTGTCCAAAGACTCTTGAACTGTTGCGTGCGTTGTCTTTGGAAATTTTCCTTGAGTCGTCAAAGATTGTCACAGATTCATCATCTTTATTCATCAACCGTGCTTTGGAAGCTGCTTCCTGACCACAAGTCACTGCATGAGCGTGTTGATCTCGGGGCGAGATTGGATGGTGATGTCTGTCGTGCATTTCTCAGCTTCTGCTCGGCCGGGTCCTGGTGACACTAATCCGCGACGATGTGGATCTTCTGGGATTCAGCCAGTCACGTTCTTGTCCGCGGATTGCTTCACAGGAATTGGCGACCTCGGCGGACCTCCACTGTGCCGATGCCCAGACGTCCGCTTCAATAGACCGCCCGCTGAGAAAATGCAGTCTTTGCTGAATCCCCTGACAACGGCTTCTTCTGGAGATTTAACAAGGTTAAACCCGGCCATTGTCAGAGGTTTCGAAGCAAACTCAGAATTATGCAACAGCGATATACACCTCGTCGGCTTTCTCCGCACTCCTTTTCAAAAGGGTTATCCATGAAAATGGAGGACGGAAAATTCGGGGACAAAGCAGCCAATCCAATTTCACGCTGATCTCAAGTTGTTGAGGACTCGGGTGTTTTCCTCCAGTAACACTCTTGCAAGGCAAACACAAATTTGTATGCGTACCGCGCCCATGCACCACACTTGTCTGTGTCAGTTCTGATATTCGAAGAGACAGGTGGTCATCTTTGTTTTGCTTGTTTGAAACTGAATGACTCGTGAATTTTTGTGACATGCACGCGTGTTTGTGGTGCCCATGGCGTACTTGCGCGAACATATTTGGCAAAAGACGTACCTTTCAAGATGTATTGGTCTCAGTGCAATTGCTCTTTGATGGAGTCTGACCGGAGAGACCTGAGGGATACTGATTTATTGCCAGAGAAACTTCAGTCAATATCTTTCATTTCGGAGTGAATCACTAAGTGGCTATTTCTATCGATTGGACTGCCTCACAAATTCTGTCGAAGGGTGATGGCACTGTCGAAGTTTCAGCAAAAACACGACGCTGTATTTGCGTGCGTGTATGTGCACACGTGTGTACTCTATGTGTGGATGTGTGTGCCCAGACTGGTTGGGGCTCGCCCCAACATTGGAGTCCAGAAAAAATAGCTCCATGGAGCTCGTGGTGATTTGAGCAAATTTCAGTTGCTCTGATTTGGCTTGCTCTGATTTGGCTTGTTCTGATTTGGCTTGCTCTGATTTGGCTTGCTCTAATTTGGCTCACTCTGATTTGGCTTGCTCTGATTTGGCTCACTCTGATTTGGCTTGCTCTGATTTGGGTTGCTTTTTTTTGTCAAAATTCTTACTTTTTTCACTCAATATTCACAACTTAGGAACTCATTTAGTACATACCTAAATGGAACAAATGGAACTTTTACACATTGTTTCATAACAATATCCACATATTAACCAAAAGAATTGCCCAGTATCCATTTTTAAATTTTCTATGAAAAATGACTTTTTAACCCTAACTTTAGCCCCACCTAAAAACCATATACAAATTTTCAAAAATCAAAAATCAAATGCCACCTCTCAAACCCCCATACAATATACTACATTTTGTCAATATACTTCTTTC
>JAAUXT010143463.1_pt1 | contig 14947 bp, 11 predicted proteins | sample 7278171 | NCBI WGS metagenome assembly JAAUXT01 (sample SAMN14350112, study PRJNA611818) | marine sediment metagenome | isolation source: surface marine sediment (1.8m) | place: French Polynesia: Moorea | collected 2018-08 | reverse complement strand
GTCCATGGTCGTTTCTGATTTCGTTTGTCGCGACGGTATCCCAAGGCGATCCTTGGTCTAGCACTTGAGAACCTCCATGTTGTGTGCAGATCGGGTCCCAGTGGTTCCTGTCCTCACAACCGCTGCTCTTCGCGGCACCACGGTACTAAGCAGCCTTGGTACGGCCAAGCTGCTGCAGCGGAGTAAGACTCAAGCATATGCTTCAAACGTTTATTCAGTCCTGTCTAAAGCCAAGTAGCTCTCGACAGACGCAGGGCGTCGTGTGCGCGGCTTTTTATAGGCGGCATGAGCTGTGAGTCCGGTGCGCAGCTTCAGCTTCGCCCAGCTCCGCTGAAGCGGCCTCCCCGGTACTCAGCACCTCATCCGAAAGCTGGATTGCACGCGCGTGGGAAGAGCCAACTCTTCCACACGACAGTGCCGTCATGTTTGAGACCGCTCAATGTATTTAACCTTGTTTCTTTTTTGCACTCTTGTGAGACAATGGGTGACATGTTTATTGGTACACAAAAAGGTAAACAATAACAAGGATGAGTGGCCACCCTGACCAATGACAAATCTCACAGGGTCATCTGACCTCAGCCTCAGTAGTCAGATTGAGGGCACACTGATTTCTCGTCTCAAACATGACGGCACCCAGAAGTGGTTTCATCCTCGTACACATGTGGTACGAGGTTTTCTCCAACCATGTTGAGAATTATCATGCATGCACCGATGAAGCCAGTTGGCCTGTCCGCACTGAGCCGATGAATGGAATCATCGAACCGACCACCCGTGTCCTTCCAGGCCGATCGTGAACATGACAATTCTCACTCTCGTTGGATCCTCGTACAATCTCGTATACAACACACGCTGCATTTGTTTTTGCGCGAAATCGGGTGGATTCTCCCAGGTTCGGACACACCAGACCGCGATACGAGGGTGATTGATCCACTAAAGGTCATTTCCATCATGATCGTTGTAACTCGATGTTGACCACAGTGAACAATGACTCAATTGGCACTTAGCGGACGAGCACAAAGCCTGATCGCAGCGAAGTGCTGAGCATATCAGAAAATACTTTTTGGTGTCACCGTAACACACGTGTCATGGGCATTTTACACACGATTTTGACGCCAAGAACAGACGACGTTCATGCATCTTTTCCAGTCTTGAAACAACTTGAACGAAAACAGTGCTTTGTGTTGCGCGAAAGGATCAAGCAAAATTGTCTGCAAAAGAAAGGCAACAAAACATTGGCTCTTGAACGTGGTGGCAATAAACTTTTATCGTCACGCACTGAATGGTACTTGACTCCAATTTGGTCAAGGTACGAGTCACTTTACACCAAAGAACAAAAGCCACAAACACAGTTGGGAGAACAATTTCTCGCACACGCGGTGAGGGTGGGAGATCCGTGGTGTACGTAGAAGAAAATGCGTATCTCTGTCAGGACAATCAAGTGGAGGCAATCGCAAACTGTAGTAGATCTATCAGGGGCGGACCCATTTGGCCCTGTGTTCCTTTCCAAGCTTTTTTTACACAACACGCAGCAACTTGTCAACAACTGCAGTTGTGGTTTGAAGGTATGGGATGGAATTCGACATGTTTGGTCGGCCCTCCTCACTGTGGTCCTCACCGCACAGTTTGTGAGAAGAGAAACACACATGCAGCCCTCGCATGGGGAAAATTGTTCTGGTGATTCACTAGAAGTAGAACACCTGTTCGTTCACTGTCGAGCTGGTAGTCCAACAGATTCTAGATCTATTGTTCTTCTCGGACAGTGTCACTTTCCTCGCATCTTATTGTTTATTTCTGGATACTTGGTTGAGTAGGTTGAAGCCTTTTCTGGTGGTACGAGGATGTACCCAATAACTCGTATAATGAGAATCTTTATGTTCACGCCAAGTTGCATTGGCCTCAGCGGTACGAGTATTGTCGCAAAGCAACAATCACCTGCATGTTCACCGTGCACATGTGTGTGTCTCAAAGCAATTGGCTGCATGCTCTCATTCGGGTTTCTGTCTAATGATAGTGAGAATTGTCATGTTCAGCGGTGAAGCCAATTGACCAGAAAGTTGTCTCGAGAAAGTTGTCTCGAATCGACCACCCGTGTCCTTCCAAGCCGATAGTGAACATGACAATTCTCAGCATCATTGGACACAACCTCATACAACTCTGCAGACATGCACAAGTTGTAAAACCTCTTGTACGTGCTCGTGTGATAGTAGAAATGGGTTCTCACCCAACAAAAATGGTTCCTGTTCAATCACACAACAACCTCGACCAAAAGTCTCGTAAGGTCATTGTGTGATTTCACAGGAACCATTTTTGAACAGTGTTTCAAACCCTGTCGTATAGATCTCACTTTCTGCTTTTGAGTGGGCATCGTGCTGATGTGGTTGTCGACTTCAGGGCAATTTGATGATGTGGTCGCTTGAAAACTTGAAATTACAGTGAGAGCTGACCAGGTCTGCCTGATGCAATGCGCGCGCGCGCGCGCGCGCGCGTGTGTGTGTGTGTGTGTGTGTGTGTGTGTGTGTGTGTGTGTGCGTGCGTGTGTGTGTGTGTGCATGCGTGCGTGCGTGTGTGTGTGTACTGTACGTGTGTGTATGAGTGAGACCCAGAGAGACAGAGTGTGTGAGGGAGGGAGAGAGAGAGACAGAGAGAGAGACAGAGAGAGACAGAGAGAGAGAGAAGTGAGATGAGATCCACAGGACGTTCGTGAGGAGCCAATGCCCACAAGAAGAACATACAGAGCAAAACAGGCGCAGGCATCAGCTCGCTCTTCTGACGCCACGTGGACCGCACGTGATCACGTTGTTTTACAGGTGGGCTGCCTGTCTAGCTGGCTGCTCATGAGTGATAGGTTGACCCAGCAACAAGTCGTTTTGATGGGTTGACCAAGCAGCAAGTCCGCTGCAAAGACTATCTTCGAGTTTCGTTGACAAACACTGACTGAAAACCGAGATGGAAGGAACTTGCAATCACTGTGTGTTTCCCTTGACCAAAGCAAAGACTGAGAAACATGGAGCAAAGGGCCTCACCTCACTCATCTATGCTGCACAAAGGGGGAATGTGAACTGTGTGAAGCAGCTGCTACAGGCAGGTGCTGTTGTCAATGCAAAGACCAAAGATGGATACACAGCTCTCATAGTTGCCTGCATCACAGGAAACATAGGGTGTGTGAAAGAACTTGTGAACTCAAACCCTGACATCAATGCAGAAACTGTAGATGGACATACAGCTCTGACTGCTGCCAGCAGCAGAAACAATGTGGAGTGTGTGAAGGTACTGATCAATGCTGGAGCTGATGTGAACAGGAAGAACAAACAGGGCTGGACTGCTTTGTTTTGGGCAGCTGACAATGGACATGTAGACTGTGTGAGGGAACTGATCAAAACCAGAGCTCAAAGTGGAGCTGCAGTGAATGTCCAGAGCATCTATGGTTGGACAGCTTTGATGCATGCCAGCCACAAAGGCTACAAACAAGTTGTACATGAGTTGGTTCAAGCTGGTACAAAGGTCAATGTTGCAGGCTTGGATGGTTGGAACTCATGCATGGTAGCTGCATTTGTTGGACAGGCTGAATGTCTGGAAGAGCTGCTTAAGGCTGGAGCAGATCACAGCAAACAGAACCATGATGGGAGAACAGCCTTGATGCTGGCAGCTCAACAGGGGCACACAAAATGCATTGATGCACTCATCAAAGCAGGAGCCATTGTGAATCAGGTGGACAGATATTTTCTGACTGCTTTGTCCATTGCTTCTTTCTTTGGGCACACCAAATGTGTGATCTCCCTCACAGCAGCTGGGGCTGATGTCAATCACACAGACAAAGATGGAGACACAGCCCTCCTGTGTGCTGCTCTTGGGAAACAGAAGGACTGTATTGATGTCCTGATTCAAAACAAAGCAAACATCAATGTTCAAGGACACAAGGGATTCACTGCACTGATGTGGGCAACTATCAAGAAAGACATTGACAGTGTAGCATTCTTGATTGGAGCAAGAGCAGATGTGAACATTCCAAATAGATATGGCTGGACAGCTCTCATGTGGGCTGCAAAAAGTGGAGAGACAGATATGGTCAAGCAGTTGATCACAGCTGGAGCACTCATCAACCAGCAGAACTGGAGTAAGTCAACAGCCCTGAATGTGGCCAAGCAATGCCAACAACATGAATGTGCAAAGGTGCTTCAAGCAGCACATTTTGATGACAGAAAAGAGTCTCAAAGGTACAAACACAACCCAGTCACAGCAGACAAACTGTTGAGGGTGAATGCATACAGAGGAGATAAACAGGGCATCACAGAAATGATTCAAAGAGGAGCTGATGTTCACTCCACAGACACAATGGGCAACACAGCACTTTCCTATGCTGTGGTCAATGGACACGAGCACTGCGTGAGAGAGTTGCTCTCAGCAGGAGCAGATATCAACTCTTCAAACAGGGATGGATACACTGCACTGATGATTGCTTGCACCAATGGACATGCGAACTGTGTGCAGACACTGATTCAAAGTGGTGCAGAGACAACACTAATGACCAACACTGGTCATTCTGCCTTGATGCTGGCTGCTGACAGAAAGCATACTGAATGTGTGAATGTGCTCCTGCAACATCAGCACCAACAAAACACACTGATTGCTGTTGGCAAGTCTGGGGACCAGCAGTTGCTGCTGAAACTCATTGATGATGGGCTTGATGTCAATGTTCCAGATCATGATGGAGGCACAATCCTGATGGCAGCTGCATCCCATGGTCACACTGGGTGTCTCAAAGAACTTTTGGTACATTCAGCTCAAGTGGACAAACAGAACAAACAAGGTTGGACAGCTTTGTTTTGGGCAGCTGACAATGGACACACAGAGTGTACAAAACACTTGATTGAGCATGGAGCTGACATAAACAAACTGAGTTCATTTGGATGGACGGCTTTGATGCATGCTAGCTACAAGGGTCACTGTCAGATTGTGTGTGAGTTGATTCAAGCTGGGGCAGATGTAAATGTTATAGGCTTTGATGGCTGGACAGCAGTCATGGCAGCTGCATTTGCTGGGCATGCAGATTGTTTGAAGGAACTTCTCAAAGCAGGAGCAGATTGCAACAAACAAAACCACCAGGGAAGAACTGCTGTGATGTTGGCTTCCTTCCATGGGAACAGCCTGTGTCTCAAAGAGTTGATAAAAGCTGGTGCTCAAGTGAATCACAAAGACCAAAAAGAGATTTCAGCTTTGATGATGGCTTCTTTCTTTGGACACTTTGATTGTGCAGAACTCTTGTTGGCTGCAGGGGCTGATGTAGATCACAAAGACATAGACAATGACACAGCCCTCACTTGTGCTTGTCTGGGAAGCAAGCCACATCACTCAGAGAAGACCAAAACTCATGATGGAAATTGGGAGTGTGTGAAGCTGCTGCTGGACTCAGGGGCGGATGCAAGTTTGCAAAACAGAAACAACCTCACAGCAGAACAAGTTGCCAAACTCTGCCAGAAGTCAAAATGTGTGGAAATTTTGCAGGATTTTGAAGCAACCAAACAAAGCAATATCAAAACTTTGATGGAGTTGAAAAGGGAGAATCGTGTGAAAGAAATTTCAGAGCTGTTGTTTGAGAAATCTTGGTTGGCTTCCGGTGCACAGCTCCGAGCTCTGATCGAAGCAGGAGCAGACCTCAACCACAGAAACGAACGCGGATCTACACCACTCATCATCGCACCTCGCGATGCGCATGTGGTCGCTGTGAAGGAACTGATTGCTGCTGGCTCCGATGTGAATGCCAGGAATCACATGGGAAACACAGCTCTGATGTTTGCAGCACTCCAAGGGAATCTGGGTTGTGTGAGAGAACTGATCACTGCTGGCTGTGAAGTGTCTGTACCAAACAATCTTGGAGCTACGGCTCTGTATCTGGCTGCACATGGAGGTCACTCAGCTTGTGTCAAACTTTTGATTGAATCTGGGGCCAATGTGAACTTTGGTGTCACAGGCAGTCTCAAGCCTCTGTTTGGTGCTGTCGCTGGAAACCAAATGGATACAGTGAGGGAACTGCTGCAAGCTGGAGCAGAACCTGACGCACCAAATGACTCGGGTGTCACTCCTTTGTTGTCAGCGTGTTTTGAAGGGCGTGGTGAATGTGTGAGAGAACTCATAGCTGCTGGAGCAAACTTCAATCACAAAAATAGACAAGGATTCATACCACTCGTCATAGCAGCCCACGAGGGACATGAGGGTTGTGTGAGAGAACTAATTGCTGCAGGATGCAACCTGAACAGTGTCAATAATGAGGGACAGTCAGCTGTATTTCTCTCTTCTGGTAGAGGCAAGTTGGCTGGTGTCAAACTCCTGATAAAGTCTGGAGCAGATGTGAACCTTGCTGAAGGCAGACAAAACAAATCACCATTGCATGCTGCAGTGATTGGAAATGCCAAAGAAGTTGTAAAGGAATTACTGGCAGCTGGAGCATTTGTTAATGCAGAAGATAATTTTGGTCGCAGTCCACTGACAGATGCCTCCGCAGAAGGACATGTTGAATGTGTGAAAGAACTGCTGTCTGCTGGAGCAAATGTGAATCACAGGGTGAAGACTGGTTCCACTCCCCTAATGATGGCAATTTTGGCAGAACAACTGGTTTGTGCAAAAGAACTGATTGCTGCTGGTGCAGATGTGAATGCCATGAACAAACAAGGACAGACAGCTGTCCTCATCTCTTCTTGTCTGGGCTATTTGGCTTGTGTGAAACTTTTGACAAAAGCTGGAGCAGATGTGAACATTGCTGACAAGACTGGCACCTCTCCTCTAGAGGGAGCTGTTGTGAAAAACCACGTGAACACTGTGAAGGAACTGCTGCAAGCTGGAGCTCAAGTTGACACAGAAAATCAAACTGGGTCAACTGTTTTGATGAGGGCCTGCCTCCATGGCTATGTTCAGTGTGTGAGAGAACTTATATTTGCTGGAGCCAGTGTCAATCACAAAAATAGACAAGGATCAACAGCCCTGATGATTGCAGCAGCAAAAGGATATGAGAATTGCATGAGAGAATTGATTCACGCAGGTTGTGAGATCAATGCTGCTGACAATAAGAGGCAGACAGCTGTGTGTCTCTCTGCTGCTGCAGGTCACTCAGCTTGCATCAAACTTTTAGCAAAGGCTGGAGCAGATGTGAACCTTGCCACAAGCAAGAAGATGACGCCGTTCCAGATTGCTGTGCAGGGGAACAACATCAACATAGCAAAGGAACTGTTGCAAGTTGGAGCTACCATTGATGCAAATGATCCTTTCAGTTACAAGGCTTTGTTATTGGCCTGTACACAGGGGAAGTTTGAATGTGTGAAGGAACTCGTGTCTGCTGGAGCAAATGTGAATCAGAGAGATAGAACAGGATGTACAGCTCTGATGATAGCTGCAACAAAGGGGGATTTGAATTGTACGAGAGAACTGATCGCTGGTGGTGCTGATTTGAATGTTGTAAACTCCTCGGGAGAGACTGCTTTGTTCCTATCCTCTCGTGAGGGAAAAGTAGATTGCACCAAACTTTTGATCGAGACTGGAGCCAATGTGAACATCGCTCCTCATGTTCACAAACTGACGCCTTTGCATGCTGCTGTCATCAACAACCACGTGGACACAGTGAAAGAATTGCTGGAGAATGGTGCCGATCTTGATGCTGAAGGCTGCACTGGCGGGACTCCATTATCCCATGCATGTGAAGATGGATATGTTCAATCTGTGCGACAACTGATAGCTGCTGGCGCAAATGTCAATCATAGAGACAAACGAGGGATTTCACCACTGATCACAGCGTCAAGGAATGGGCAAGTGAAATGTGTGAGAGAGCTGCTTGATGCTGGTGCTGAGGTGAACACAAAAACCGTTGATGGAATGACAGCTCTGGTCCTGAGTTCCCTGGGCGGCCATTCAGCTTGTGTCAAACTCCTGGTCAAGGCTGGAGCAGATGTGAGGATTGCTGAGAACAGCAATCTTGCAACGCCACTGCACGCTGCTGTGTTGAACAATCATGTAGATGCAGTGAAGGAACTGTTGAGTGCTGGAGCAGACACAAATGTTGAGGACAAAAGTGGAAAAACTGTTTTGTTTTTCGCATGTTTCAGAGGATTTGTGGAATGTGTGAGAGAATTCATATCTGCTGGGGCAAATGTGAATCACAAACACAGACTGGGATTCACACCCCTTATTGTGGCTGCACTGGAAGGGCATTCAAACTGTGTGAAAGAACTGATTGCTGCTGGGTGTGACCTGAATGCTGTCAGCAACAAGGGGGAAACAGCCTTACATTTGGCTGCAGCTCAGGGCAACTTGGACTGTGTGAAACTTCTTGTTGAAGCTCAGGCCGATGTGAACATTGCTGCGGGTGGGAACCAAACGACCAGTGATTGTGGACAAACAGCCTTGTTTGCTGCATCCAGTGCTGGGCATGTTGAGTGTGTGAGAGAGCTCATAACAGGTGGAGCAGATGTGAATCACAAAGATGGAGAAGGAAACACAGCTCTGATTAAGGCAGCAGTCAAAGACCATCAAGACTGTGTGCTGGAATTGATCACTGCTGGTTGTGAGGTGAATAGTGTCAACAATGAAGGAGTTACGGCCACATTTTTGTCTTCCAGCAATGGCTGTTTGGGTTGCCTCATACTTCTGGTCACATTTGGGGCAGATGTCAACAAAAGTACAAGGGGAGATAACTTCCAACCTCTACATGGAGCTGTCTCTGGAAATCATGCAGACATTGTGAAGGAACTTCTGCAGGCTGGAGCTTGTGTTGATTCACAAGTGGAGAATGGTTGCACGCCTTTGATGTTGGCTTGTGTCCAAGGAGATGTTTCAAGTGTGAGAGAGCTGATATCTGAAGGTGTTGAGAAGCACAAGATCACCAAAACATTGACAGCTTCTGTACAACAGAGTGATCCTGTAGATTGTGTCAAACAGCTCATTGATGCAGGTGCTGATGTCAACAAGATAAATGTTGATGGATTTACTGCACTCATGTATTGTGCACTTTTTGACCACATAGAGAGCATGAAAATGATCATCAGTGCAAACTGTGACTTGAACTACACTGGAAAACAAGGCCTAACAGCCCTTGCTTTCTCAGCTGTCAGAGCTAACATTGCCTCTCTGAAGCAGTTGATTTCGGCAGGAGCTGATCTCAACATCAGAGATGACAATGGACACACTGCTTTGATGGTGTCTTGCATGAGGGATCACACTTATTGCACAGAAGAGTTACTCAGGGCTGGTGCCAGTGTCAACACATTAGCAAATGACGGAAACTCTGTTCTGCTGATGGCAACCTCCTATGGAAACCTTGATTTGGTTGAACAGTTGATTGAGAAAGGAGCAGATGTGAACTTGTCCAGCATTACTGGTCAAACTGCTCTTTACTTGGCTGCACAATATGGACACCACCAGGTCAAAAGTGACACAACACAAGAACCTGAAGCCAAACCTGGTGAACAGAAACAAACACTTGTGAGTACAATCGAGCAAGCAGAATGGCAGGGATATGAAAGTGTCCCTTGTCAACTGTTGTACCACCTACTCAGAGCAGGAGCAAGAGTTAAGTGCGAGGACAACTTGCTCCAACCTTGTGAGGCACATCTCCAGCAAGAAAGATCAAACCCTTACATCCTCAACATGTTGTCTGCTGCTGGAGGAGACATTCCAGCACCTGATTCGACTCAAACTAGTGTCACAGAGTCTGACCCAGCACAAATAGAAGGTAACAGCATCACACTGACTCAGATCAGCAGAAGCTTCATCCTCAAATATTTGAATGCTCTTCATCCAGAGCGAAACCTGTACTGGTCTGTCCACCAACTCCCAATGCCAAAACCTTTGACTTCATTTCTCCTTCACTATGTTGGTTGTGATGAAAGTGCCTTTGAGCCTGAGAAGATGAGAATGGCAGCAGTTGAAGAACTGATGGATGCCTCCAGGAAAGGACAGCTTGAACAGTTACAATCTCTCATTCAGGCTGGTGTGAACGTGAATGCCACAAATCATATTGGAGAAACAGCATTGGTTCAGGCTATTGTATCTGATCAAGAGGGATGCTTCAGATATCTCTTGGAGCAGGGTGCAGACGTCAATGTTCAGAGCCTTTCGGGAGATACTGCATTGCACTGGGCCATGAAGAGGCGCAATGCTGCTGAAATCACCAAAGAACTTCTCAAGAAGAACATTGCAACAGATGCCCAAAGTTCTGATGGAAAAACTCCACTGATGGTAGCTATAGAGCAGATGAGGACTGACACTTGCAAATTGCTGATTGAAGCTGGGGCTGACCTGAACATTCAGGACAACCAAGGCACAACTGCATTGATCTCAGCCACAACAGACAAAGACAAGGAAGAAATCTTTGGTGAGTTGCTGAAAGGAGGTGCAGACACAAATGTCCAGGACAAAAAGGGCAACACAGCTTTGATGATGTCTGCCTTGGAAGGATTTTCCACCAAAGTCAGAGAATTGTTGAGAGTTGGTGCAGACATCAACACACAGAATGAAACTGGACTGACAGCCTTGATGTTTGCTGCTGTGAATGGAAACGCAGAATGTGTGGAGGAGCTGATCAGCTATGGAGCTGACATGGACATTGTGAATGAAGAAGGGCATTCTGCAATGAGTAAAGCAATCATACCTGAGTCCCCAGCAAGCTTCACACTTCTGTGGAAAGCAGGGGCCAAAGTACAATTTGACTTCTTGGAAAAAGTCTGCGTTGAGAAGGACGTTTTGGCTGAAGAAGAGGCTGAAGCAACAGCACATCTGTCAGACTTGAGTCAGGACTCAGCGGCCGAAGTTCTGTCTCAACTAGAGTTGCAGCACAAGATTCTGAAGCGGCACTTCGAAGCTGGGCTGCTTCCGGACTCTGCAGACACAGACCAGCAGAAACAGAAGCTCCAAGGTGAGGCCATACACCGAGCTTTGTCCCGTTATTCCCGGGAATTTCATTTCGACCGTCAAAAAATTTGCGCACGCAAACTCAATTACATCGTGACTCCAAAGTAGATTTTTCTGTAACTTGATTGGGTGTGGCACGAAATTAAACCTGACTGACTCTGGATAAAAACGTTGAACTGTTCGTGACAAACGAACATGTAAACTTCACGATGAAGCCAATGCGTCGCGCACTGAAGAACGTCATCACAAACGCGTGTTACAGAGGCACTGGCGCAGTTCGGGTGGGACTCTCCTCTGCGACTGTCAACACTGGCCAAAGCTGCTCTGAACCCAGGTTCGTGCCACCCCGCCCACACACACACACACGTACACACGCACACACACACACACACACACACACACACACACACACACACACACAATGGGTTCTGTTGATGTTGCACCGGACGAACCCGACAAAGTTTTGACTTGTCACCCACGTGTTTTGTGTTTTTTCCAACCTTTTTTCAAAAAAATATTCACCAAACAAGCGCAGGTGAGCCAAAGCTGCACAGACGAATGGAATTTTCATTCGGATTCTGCTTTGTGTTGCTGTCCGAACAGGGGTGCGTGACCCAATAACTGCCGGAAGATCTTTTGTCCAAATGTTCAATCTTTCGCAGCTCTGGAAGACATCATCCCTCTGCACACTTCCTGTCCAATGACAACAACGAGAAATGGCAGGAAGTTCCTGGCAACCGTTCCCATGGGAGAAGATATCCAGCTCCAGGGAAACAAGTCTGATGTTCAGCTTCAGATCAAGGCTGACTGCCCCACCAGAGCTCATCTCATGGGCATCAGGACTGACCTGTCCAGCTTTGCCTCCATCATCCCAGATGATGAGTGCTTCATTGCTCCAGTAGTGAAGGTTCTAGCTCCTGCTAAAACCAACATCTCAGCCTACATCCTCAGAATCCCTCATTGTTTGAGTGAAGATGATGACAGAAGAAAAGTCAAAGTTAGAATGCTTCATGAGAACAGACACCCAGCTGAAGCTCTTGTTGAGGTACTTCCCAGAGACAAGGAGGGACAAAGAGCTTTGTTCTATGATATTGATGCAAGTCACATAGAGCTCCACACTCCTCACTTCTGTGAGATCATCTGCACAATATGTCAGACTCCATTGCACTGCTTGACAAGAGCTACCAGTTTCTTCTTTGGAAACTTTGAGAGTTGTGAAGAAGATGGGGTGATGCAACATGAGGTGGAGATCAGGCCTTACTTCTGTAGCATTCCATATGCAGAAATCAAAGACTTCAGAGAGGTGAGTCAATGTGTAACATCATTGGTAAGGCAAATAATATGGTGTTATTGACGGCATTTGATTTCCTTGAGGATATTCTTTTTTGTTGTTGTCCAAACCCAACCAAGACTCTTGTGAAAAACCCACACAATGATTTGCTAGCAAAACCAAGGACTGATGTATATTTTACTGTTTCCCAGGACTTGAGATCCAATGTGGTGGACATGAGCCTGAATTACATCACTGAGGGCAACCTGCCCATCACAACCCAAAAGATTGACCCAACCTCAGGCAGCATGAAAGTGTCTCTCCAAGCCAAAGGCTCCCAATGGAAGCCTCAGTTTGAGGAGGACACCTGGAGAAATGGAAGGTTTGAACTGGTGAGTTTGATGGATCCGAAACAAAACAGATTGCAGAAAGCAAATTTGAAAGAGGTTTCATTGTACAAGGTTGTTTGCAAAAGAAAATGCCACATTGTCTGCATCATGAATGCCTTTACACCAGAATTTTGTCGTTGCTACCCCTTGAAAGAAACTTTGTTCTTTGTACTCTCATACCATTGCTGGAAAAAGATGTTTTCACTTTGAACAGGAGCAGCCTCTGCACCATGTGCTCAGTATCCGTGACAACCACATCTGCAGATCCGAGCCAAAAGAGGCGACAGTCTACAGCCTCGAGGCTCAGGGTGACAACGTCACCCGCTTCAGAGGCAGGTTCCAGGCCGACATGTCCGTTCAGCTGCTCCAGGAGGCAGACGATGACAAAACCCTGCTGCAGGACCCCACCCAACCAGAGCAGACAGGGGAGCCACACGAGTTGCTGAAACCTGACAAAGACACGGAGGACCCCATTTCCCCTTCACGGCAGCCACCACAGGAGCAGACCCAGGACCCTGCCCGACCTGCACGTTCCCCAGCTGCTGCACAGATAGAGCGGTTCTCGGCAGCGATTCCGCTCATCTTCTCAAAGGAGTCCCTCAGTCGGGTAGGACATCACAAAGTCACCATGCGCAAGAGCTAAATTTGTATTTGTTTTCAGAATGAGAAGAAAACCAACCAAAACCTTTCCTGATCAGGATCATTTTTCATTTGAGACTCCTTCAGACTCACCTCGAGAAGAAGACAAGAGATTTTGTGAATTCCTTCTTTTGCCACATCAAGATAATTTCCCAATGGTTTCGAACTACATTTGACCCACACAAAACCGCTGAACGCCTGTACGCTCGTATTGCAGGAGCTACCGTCGGTGGCTGCGAAGCGAAAGGCGGCGGCAGCGAAGCTTGAGGCCCAGGTGAGTAGAACCATGGAATGCGCAATCTACAACCAGCAACCAATGTCCACAAACGTTTTTGTGGCGTGGTGAATGGGTGTGTTCCATTTACGCCCGCGGCGAGCCGCCGGCGCAGTGGCGCCACTTCGCCCTGGTTTGGAGATGGGGCGAAGTCAGCCATTTTGGCTCACTGGGCGAACACAGCCAATGAAAACACTTGATTGTTCCATTATTTCAGCGTGTGAAGCGGCCGAAGCTGAGCGGTGAGGAGATCGAGACGAGGGTCGAGGCCGCCGGGCTGCACCAGGTGCGGAAATTCGCACTGACCCCAGCGTTTGTCTCTGAAAACAAGTGGACAGTTCAGTCCAAGGGGAATGATCCGGGGAAGCAAGCTGATGGCTCTGGTCCTCAGAATTTTTTGGTCCAAATAGACCATTTTCTCAAATTACAAAGAACAGTCTGTTTTGGATTTGTTTGGAGATGAGGCTGCGACCCCTGAACAGATAGTTTTTGGCAGATTGTTGACTCAATCAGCAAAATATAGCATCGCCCGCTCACCTGCTGGACATCCCTCGTCGGAAGGCATTGGCCACAGCGCGACTAAAATGTCCGCAGCGTCCCATCACAGAGGGAGAACTTCACGCGGCTTCAGATTCTCTTTGCCAATTGCCGGACGAACGAACAGGACAACAAATAATTGTAAGGTTCCAAAACAAAGAGTGAGGTGAGGCGCTTCAGAACTTGTTTGTTCGTAAATTATTTTCCAGCTGCCCTCCCGGCTGACTGACCCTGAGATCGCCCAACTGGCGGTCTGCTTCAGCCTCCAGACCCTGGAGACGGTGGCTCTGAGGCACCTGGGCTGCAGCCAGGTCCAACTGAATGACCTCAAGACCCAGCACAGAGAAAATGTCTTCGCCATCAAGAGAGACGTCCTCATCCGGTACAAAAACATGAACGGAGACAAGAATGTCAGAAAGGTAATCTTTCCACAGGAATCATGAAAGAAAACAGACCGTGCACCCATGGTCAAACGCAGAAATTAACATTTCAAAAATTGTGAAACATTTTGATTCTCTTGAAGGCAGAAATTGTCAGGCATTTTTAAGGCTTTTCATGAGTGATCATTCAAACATATATTTTTTTGTGTGTTTCATTTCCTGAAACCAAAAACATATCCTTTCACTACTTTCTTGCTGAGACGTGCTTCTCTGCTGTACCCCGTGTCATGTGCCTGATTCTATTACCCAGGAGCTGTACCGGATCGTGTTGATGGCCGAGTCGGAGGGTCTTCTGAGCGACATGGACGAACAGGACCTGCTGACCGTGGAGCGCACCCTACTGCAGGGCAGCAGCTGATGGGACCCAAGCACCACGAACGTTTGTTGTGCGAAGTCCCTTTCGGGCGAAGCACCATGTGGTAGTGCAGTATATGGCAAGGTGGATGAAATATCCCCTGCCCCCTGCCCCCTCCCCCCAACCCCCCTCTCCCTCCCCCAACCCCCT
>JAAUXT010079886.1_pt1 | contig 14948 bp, 11 predicted proteins | sample 7278171 | NCBI WGS metagenome assembly JAAUXT01 (sample SAMN14350112, study PRJNA611818) | marine sediment metagenome | isolation source: surface marine sediment (1.8m) | place: French Polynesia: Moorea | collected 2018-08 | reverse complement strand
GTGCTTTGATTTGGCTCACACCAATTTGGCTCATTTGAGCCCAAATCACATAACCCACCTCAAATCACCTCAAAACAGCCCCATGGAGCTCACAGTGATTTGAGAAACCAGAATGCAAGCAACCTAAACACAGTGACCAAAACACAGCAACCTAAACACAATGACCTAACCATAGCAACCTAAACACAGCAACCTAAACACAGTGACCTAAACACAGTGACCAAAATACAGTGACCTGAATACAAATGAGCAGATGTGCAAATGATAAATTTCAACAAATATTTATGCTATTTTTATCATTTAAAATACCAAAATTATCTATACATTGATTGAAACTTGTCACATAATTACACAAAAAGCTTGCCAAAATCTTTACCTTCCAAAAAATTCCAACAGGTGTACACATACTCATGGTAAAGACTGCCTGCAGGTGATTTGTTTAGGCCACCCAGTTTAGGTCGCTCAAAAATTGAGCTCCCTTGAAACAGTGCAACCTCCTCAAATCACCTAAAAAACTATTTCATTCCTGTGAAAATTGGTTTTTAGTCCTGAATTATTTTACACATTCTTTTCATTGTTGTTCACAATTACATTCAATGTATTCTTTTGGCTTTTTTTCGACTTGCTTGAATTTTTACCTGATTCCTTCTGCATCTACAAGCTACACAAGGAAAACTTATAATGGTGCATTGATTCAACAGGATCTTCCAAATTTTAATTTGTGTTCATCAAGTAAATTACTGCTCATTCTCAAGGATAAATGTGTCCTGTCTGCAAATATATAATTGGAACCACTGAATTTTCTAAAAGTGTGCAATGATTTGTACTGTCTACAATTTTAAAGAATTCTTCATTTGTACATTGTTTTGATATCATTTGCAATTATTCCTTTCCCCAAAACATGAATTGTAACAAGTTTTTATTTGTTGAAATCAATGGTAAATTGATATCCTTGTCCGTTGTTATATCCTCTTGTATCATAGATTTTGGTGGTGTCTTATTTTTGCAAACATGAGTCCTGAATCAAAACTTCTGTCAATAAATGTTATCCGCTGTGTTTAGTGGTATAATTTTCCCTTTGAAGTATTCAGATGAGGTTTGTACAAATAATAGCTCTTCTACAAATTACTCACATCCATAGTCAATTGTTGATCTTGTTAGGTTTTCAAAATCAATAAGTTTCATTATAGAGTCTATTCTTGAACATTCCTAAATCTTCAGAACATTTTGTTGCAACCAATTTACATGAATGTTCTGCATCTTCAAAAATTTAGCAGCCGCAAGTAGAAGTGTTGATTCTGTACACTGTCCAAGAACATTTCCAATTTGCAGTAGCACAATGCAATTTGCTTATTTCGAGAAAAGACTTGCTTACAATTCGCCAATTACTCTGCGCAACATTCTGGCACTTGCAAGGGGTCTTGCACCCAAAACATGTGGACTGACTTGCAACAACTTCAAATATGATGCCAATATTTGCACAGAATACTGCACGAAAATCGTCCTGATGCAGAGCTGTGGCGAGTAACAGCTGCTTCTTGCCAGATGGAAGATTCCCGAGCCAGGTACGTGATCATTCTCGGGAACAATGTGAAGACATCTGCCCTCGAAGGACTTCCCCAAGGTATTCTTCACACATTTTATCAAGCACACTGGCAATGAATGGGCAGCAGCGATCAACCTCAGACTTTTGGTTGTGACTTGGAGGCCCCAGATTCTTCAACGTCGGGAACAGGAAGTGGTCGCTGGGGTTCAGGCCAAGGGCGCAACTTTCTCCCCCCACCCTATTTTGAGAAGACTTATTTCCCCTTTTTGAAAAGAGCAAACACTTTATTCAGGGTTCCCACTGCGGCTGACCAACAAAATTCCATGATTTTTCCAGGTAATTTTTTGTCTTTATTTACAAGCTTTGTGTACCCTTTTTCCAAAATAAATAAAGTAAAATGAAGTAATTTTTTACCTTGAAAAAAACTTTTGGCAAAAATTAAATTTTTTTCAAAGAAATCTACAAATTGATGTTTTCACTTGCAGTGTAAAAATGTAAACAGTAACAATATATTTTTGAATTATCACTTGTTTTGGGAAGGCTTTGTTTTAAAATTATATGGAACAAACTTTTGATCTCTCCCACTTTTGTTGGTTATGAATTGGAAAATAACCAGTTGACCAGTTCTGATTAGAATACTTGAGATTTTTTATCCTCAATACTCAGGCTTGAAATAAGTTCTTTATATCAAAATTACATTTTTGAAGTTCCAACAAAAACCAATAATTCCCAAACCTTTATCCAAATAAACAAAGAAAAATCTGGGACCACTTGCTTGAGCTGGGGGGGGGGGGTAGTTGCTTTTTCTGTTGAGGGTCTTGGGCTTGTTCAGGGTGAGGTAAACATTTTTTCCAGATTTGCAATATTTGTCTTGGTTTTTGCCCCCAAACCCCTATTTTTCCAGGTTTTCCAGGTCAGGCCGTTTTTCCAGGTTTTCCAGGTGCGGTGGGAACCCTGTTTATTTTGTGTACAGTGCACTGTCCAAATGATTGCAGTCCTCACAGAAGCAGAATGATGTCTTTCAATGTGGTTTCTTACTTCTTCTCCCTTCAAAACACCTCATTGGAGCTGGAAAGAAACACTTTTTCGACAAGCTGAGAGTATTGTTGCCAAGAACTTTCCGTGTCTGCCTCGCAATTCAGTGTCATGGAATTCACATCCTCGGAGATTCTTCTTCAAGTGACGAGAGAGAAAAAAGTCTCTGGCAAGAAGTCTGGAGAGTATGGTGGATGAGTGAACTTCTGCCAGTTCATTTGTCTCAGTCATTGTTTGACAAAGTTACTGTGGTATGCAGGAGCTTCTGAAGTTTGTCTCCTGGGCACGACACAGAACAGAGATTTTCTGCACATTTCCACAGACTGTCACACACATTGTAGAAGAGGAATGAACAACTCTTTCCTGACTTTGGTCCCAGTGAACCAGACTACTCATGCCAAAGAATGGAATAAGAAGTTCCAAGTTTGTTGCTACTTCTGGGCCCCCCGAGAGTTTGGTCCCTGCTTTCTCCTCTGCAAAACCAGTGCATGTTCTCCATTAAAGTCTGTGGTTCATGAATGTGGAGCCACACCTTATCTGTTGTCAAAAGAAAACAAGGCACTTAGGCAGGAGTTCAGGAAGCTGACAAAGAACAGTCTCCTTTGATGCTTCTGAGATTCAATGAGAACACGAGGCACCAGCTTGGAAGCCTGTTTCTTCATTTCTATATTCGCTGTGGAGTTTCCAGAAAACACTCCCATAAAAAATAGACAATGTTGTTGACAACTTGACAACACCCAATCAGCACACACCTGAATCTAACGTGGTCTCCATGGTGAAGTGGTTGCCCTGGTCTGATGTTATCTCGAACCTTCACACGCCGACTGCGGTACTCCAACAGAAAACTGCAGGTTTTGGGTGTGCATGTCTCCTGAACACCTGCAAGTCTCAGGAGGAAAGTCAACCAACTTCACAGAGAACCCGACGCAAATGCGCAGTCGCATAACATGAACATTCTCAGATATTTTGTGATTCAGCCTCGTGTCACTGTTCCCAAGGAACATGGCGCTTCCACAGACGTACAACTTATTTTCAGTTTCTCAATCGCACAAGGGTAAGGGTCCAACCAGCAGTCAAAATCACGAGTCTTTCCGTCATGAGACATGTTCAACAAAAAGATGGATCTTGAAACCACAGTGCGTTTTCGAGTTTTGTAGATCTACAGGCTGATCCTGCCCTTGTTGCTCACGGACTTGCAGAACTCGAAAGTCGTGAGTGTCTTCTGACACAAAAAGTGGCTCAACCCGATTTTGAGCCAAGCAAAAGAAAGTCAGGTGACATGTCCGCCTGTCAGGACCATCTCTGGCAAACTGAAATTGCAGTCCCAAGATTTATTTCATGCTTCAAAGGAATTCAATCCCAAAACACTTTTTGTTGGAGATTATGCATACTTAGCTTCCTCTTCACGGCCCTTCCAGCCAAGGCTTCGTCTCTAATCTCGTTGACACGACGCTCTCTTTTTTGCATGCAGACAGCGTGGCACAATTTGTCGACAAGACATCGGGTCACCTCTATCAGTCTCCACCAAGGGAAAAAGGTGTCCTTCCCAGCGCGTGGCGACCTGCTGTTGCGAAAGGGAGAAGAACTAGCCAAAGCCACACACTCTTCAAAATTGGTCTCTGGTACGTCTCTCCTGTCATGGTCTCACATCAGACGAAATTCTGCACAGTTGGCTCCAAACAGTTCGTTCTTTACACACAAACCCATGCAACCACCGGAAAGTGAACTGGGTTCGTCTGATGAACCGCAGTTGACTATTTGAGTATTTGACCCAGGCTCCCGACGACGGGCATCTACAGAGGGGCTGGGGGCTCCTCCACCTGGGAGAGGGGACAGGGACAGCCCCTCGGCGAATGACATTCTAAACCCCTCTGGCAACACCTCCTCCACAGACCCCACCACCTAAACTTCGGCGAAAAGCCTCGCTTCCTTTCAAAAGCTTTGGCCCACCCACCCCCGTCTTGTGGAACCCTCAAAGTTGGAGCCCTCTCAGTGACCCTTCCCACCCACCTTGACTGAATCACTGAAAGGGAGAAAGGAGTTCCACCAAGAGGGGTTCAACCTGGTGGGGTGATGACTGCCTCCCTCCAACTTTCAACAACTGAAACACACCACGTCAGCAGCACCGCCGTTGGGAACTTCCCCCCTCCCCTTGAACACCAAAGGAGCCCTGAGCGGAAGGGGGGGGGGCTGTTAGGGAGGGGCTTGCCAGCAGCATTGTTCTGTTCAGCGGAAGGTCACGTAAACAGCGGGGAACCGCATACTCGTACCCACGCTTGACAAAACATTCACCCCACGCAGAGCTTCAAGTACGTCACATGAGGCAGAACGACAGAACATTGATCATTCCAGTCAGATACGTGGAGGAACGCGCAGGATCCGTGCAAACTGCGGCCAATGTTTGTTGGCTCCCCAACATACAGCCAAAAATAGTCTTTTTGTGTTTGCCTGCCGTCATGTTCTTCAGGTAAACAGCAGATTCATGGTCAGTCGTGGCACGGGGGAGATCAAATTTGTGAGTTGCAGTCAGAAGCTGAGAAATTGCAGATTTCACTCAAAGTGAACGTTCCCAAAACAAACGCAACTCCAAAAGATGTGGGCAAGTGAGCTCGCACCGACGAGTACGTGCACAAAAGAAGTGACTTTGTGTGTATCGCTGTCTCTTTCTGGGTCAGAACCATGTGAACCAACCTGCAAAATTCTGGTCACCCAGTTCTCATTTCTGACCACAAGCCGGGAGCACTGGTGGGTTCCATCTCACACCCAGTCCAATATCTCACGCCCAGTCCAATCCTCCCCGTATGCAAATAGCCGGCCTGGACGTTAACAAGACGCTGAAACCGTCTTTATGGGGTGCTTAGCAATGCAGCAAGTGGGAGCTCCATGTGAGGTCTGTACTGTAAATGGGCTTCAAGTAGCTTCCGTTGCATCACTCGACAGAAAAACTTGCCCGCCATTCCAACACACCTTCTGGCGTCGTTCCACCACAGAAGCGGTTGAACATACCTCTGACAGAACTGAATGAAAATGAGTACGTTTTCGACAGTGTGAAGGTCGGAGTGTAAATCTGGACATTGCGCTTTTACGCCGAGTCTCATTCGCACCGGATTCATCAGATTGGAATTCGGATCTGTCATGCAAAGCTGCACTCCGTCTGCGATACGGATTAGGGAGCGGGCCACTCGGAGAATATCCCAGCCAATTCCCTCTCGTTCCACCCGAGGTGGAAGCCGTGACATGCTGACAGGAAGAACCTTATTTCAACATCCCTTGACTGGGTTTCCATTCAGGCATCAACACCTGTCCACCTGGGTGGGTGGATGAGTAAACCTTGTGCTGATGTGGCGGCGGGGGTCGTTCCTGCAGGGTACGCCGATTCTGAAAAGGCTGTTGATTTTGCACCGACTGCAGCAACGCTCGGCTCCTGCGAAAAATTCTGCAAACGAGTCTAAACTTGTAAATTTGTATAATTTAATCGTCTACAAAAAATATTTCAAATCAAACTTGTAAACACACGTTGTTCACACAAACACGAGGTCCATTCACTGGTTCGGAGACGAAACGAACGGAAATTTCCTTTGTCGCAAAACAAAAACGTGGGGAGGGAACAAGCCATCAGCGCGCTTGGTTCAGGTCTCAGGCCTGAGGTGCGTCTTGGCTGGGCTGCGTTCAGAAACAAAGTTGTGCAACTTCAGATAAGAATGAGCTCCCGAAGTTTCAATCACTGCTTCCCTGGCGGTGAGCGAAACATTCCACAAAGAGGCAAATGAAGATTCGGTGACACCCGATGTGCCAAATTTTGCCCAAATGAGGCCGAAGCGAAAACTCAACACTTTGTTGTGGGTTCAGATGCGGTTCTGGAGTGACAGTTCACCAACCCATCTTCTTTGCCCACAGGAAATTGTGTCATCTCACCACAGCCAGTCGAACGTTTTCTTTTCAGCACCAAACGTCAACTTCCTTCACCTTTTCAGGTGCCAATTTGCATCACAATCCAACGCAAATTCACGACTTGAATCACCAAGTCCCATTAGCATAATTTTGCTCCACTTACCAAAGAGGGACAAGAGACGGAGGTATGGTGCAGAATTCAACGGCGCAGGCCTTCAATCTGCCGCGCCTCACTGCCTTCCTTCAAGACGTATTCGTTCACAGTCGGCGGCACCTGTCAAGAGACGGAAAACAACGCATCAACATTCCGTGCGCAGTGCACGAGACGGCAGGATCCGGACCGTCACACGTGCGGGGTTCAGCCATTCTCGGTCTGTATCGAAATGTCCCCACTCACCGGGGCAACGCAAAAAACTTCAAAATGTGGTCAAATTGGTTGTGACTTCGGCACGAATGCGAAATCGTTCCTCAATGATGCACCACGTGTGCGAATGTCCGATGAGAATGGGATTCCAACTCCAAATGAAAAGATTTGGTGTTGCTGTTTCGCTGGATCTCCCAGGCTCTTGCGAACTCACGTACAACAAACGCAGCAACTCTGGTTGCCCTCTTGAGAGTCCACCCCCTCGAGGGCACAAGTCCCAGTGACACAATTTCGGGTCCTGCCACACAAAGCCGGCCCTTTGTGCTTTTCACTTTCCACGAGCTGAGCTGCTACTCCATTTGCAGAAGAACAGTGTTCGTTGACATGCATAGTACACGTCGAACAGCATCAACAACCTGGCTACCATTCTCTAAGATGCAAACAAAAGTGACAAAACGTGTAGAACCTTGACGCCATTTCGTAATTGCAATAAACGCGCTGTTGCTTATGACAAGACGGCGCGTGAAAAGGTCACGAATGAGAACTTGGAACTTTGTGAAGGCCCCTCGCATTTCCTTGTCTTGCAGAAGGCCCAGGCCGCACAAGAGCTTGCATTGAACTTTCAGATCACACCTCAAGCACAACAGAACGTGTTGAAAGTTTCGTGTCTGTTAGACTTGGTAGCAGAATGACAAAGCTCTTTTGTTCTCAGAACAAGTGAGGCAGAATTATTCTCGATCCCATTTAACAGGCTATTTTCATAGCAATTATTCAGATCTTCCAATTGAATGTGAAATGCGAACGACGGAGTCAACGTGAATCCGAACAGGCCCAGTCGACTTGAGACGACGTGAGTCGTAACAATACACGCTCTGTAGTGCGCCCGGCTTTGGGGGCTGTTTTGCACTTTTATGATTGCGCCAACTTTTTCTCAAACGATTTGATGGGGGTAATTTGGTGGCCTTTTCCTCCTGTCATTTAACATGTAATTGGAATCTACAGGTAGGTAGCGTCACATACGCATCACGACAAGCCAAAGGCGGCAGGGCAAACAACACAGTCCACACAGTCCCTGCCCAGATCTCGTGCACTTTCCCCCACACAGAACAGTACTTGTTTTTTTGAGCTGTGTGGATTTATTTCTTGCCTGGTGGCAAGGATGCCAAGGTTCATCTTCAGCTTGTCAGAGGCTCCGGACAGGAACCAGACCACGAAACAAATGTGCAACAGGCTGGAGAACAACTCAGAACCTTTTAAACCAGGGCTCTGGTTGGGCAAGTGCAGGGGTGCCGAAGAAGAACACAGAGCTTTGAGCACCGAGTGATCCACACCCAGTCCTTGTGGGGTCACCCTGATCATCACCAAGTGGCTGTGATCAGGTGATCACTGCCAAGAATTTCTTTCTCGCAGACGTTCTGACACAAAATTTAAAGAAAGTTTGAAAATTGCCACTCGAAAAACAAACCAGTTTTTGGTCGTCGCCACTCAGTATCGGTCGTGGTTACCACTGGTTGCTGATCCGGGGTTGGGGTCATTCCGAAATAACTTCTGATGGTGGTCACCACAATCACTCCTGGCCAGCTACTGACGAGGGGGGAGGGGGGTCACCTCAAAATAATATTTGGGTTGTGATGTGGGGACCAAGAGTCGAAAACAAACTCATCTGGAGAGTAACAGGCACAAACCAAATCGAACACATTGTTCCGCCGATGAAACTCTTTCGGTGCCTGTCGTGTACGACGTCTCCACCAGTTCGGAGGAAAGCGTGAGCAGCTGAAGTCCCGTGTCCGTGCCTCAGGCTGTGCAAGCAACAAGCTGCAGATCAGTGATTCAGCTCTCGTTCTGCATCCGACCCAGACCACTCTCTCCTCTCCGTCTACACTCTCAAACGAAAAAGCGTCCCTTCAAATATCCTGGGCCATGTCCCCATTTGGTCAGCAAAAAGGTACTGTGCTTGATTGCAATGTGATCGCATCTCAGATGCCTTCGCCCAGTCTGCAGAGGCTTGAGAGAACATCCACAGATGCGCTGACAAGAAGTTCCCGAACGACAGCTGTTTGACAGTGCAGTCGCTAACGAACAGGAGCGGACGGAGACAGGGAGTACAGCGCGCAGACGGAGCCCTCATTCGTCATGCCGTGCACGTGCGCGGCCGACATTGGCGTCGCGCCCCACCCCACCCCGGCCGGCGCTGCAGCGTCGCAGGAGAACTGCAGTATTCAGGATACGAGTACGTCACATGCAGGCTCTCGCGGACTTTGCGCTCATGATCAAGAGCAAATTGCTTCACCAAACGCGTCAGTCGACACTTCCTGCCTCGTCTTATGTTCGTCTTCAATGTGGACCCTGTTCTTTGCGTGAACTTAGCACTGTTGGAGCGCCATCTGGTGTGAGACACGTTCGTTCCCCGCAGCGCACACGTGGCACCAGCAGGTTGAAGTCGAAGGTTTCTCGGATATGAACAAAAACTGTGACCAAGCTCACACCAATCGATTCACAACATCCGCAAGGAGAAAAACGCCGCCTCAAGAAAGGAACCAGGGGGCCCAGATTCTTTTGGAGGGTTCGCTTCTCGCGAAACGAAACAGTGGCACACCAGCGCAATCAATGCAGAAAACATCTGAGTTCTTACGAAAACTCAACACAATCTGTTGAGTTCCAGTGGAGCACCAGACCTCAGCGATCAAACTGTCAAAATTGACTGAGACAACAAAGTGGACCTCTCACAACGAACACCACACCCACATCCACGAAATTTTTCCCACACCCCCATCAAACTCAAATCCACACTTCACTCCCCAACGTAGCAACCTGTGGATTTTCTTCGTTGCAAAAGTGCAGATTCAGAAAACAATCACTGACAAGCACGACCTCTCCAGACACGACCAGGCTCCGGGCCAGACTGACAGATTGCGCGCCCAGACTACGCTCACCCTGTCGCTGGTCGGGGGAGGAAGGCGGTGAGCAATTCATCCCCGGAGCAAAGCAGGGCCGGGGCGCGCTGGGCCCTTTCGACACTGTGAGAACACGTGGTTTCCGGCTGGAAGATCTCGCGCACTCGCGCTCTTCAGGCATTTCTGTGAGATCTGAAGAGCAAGACTGGGAGAAAAGATTCTTCAACACGTCGTCCAAACAATCTGTTGTTCTGCACAGGGAGATTGGAGGACCATTGCACAGGCCAGAACACCGGGTCTTGTCCCCGGCTCACATACAAGCACCGTTGTGGCTGGAATACAAGCCCAGACCACATTAAAACTGCAGGCCTCTTCGTCATTCCACACGTCCACGGGGACGGCCTAGTCGAGAACTAATCAACGTCCGGCGAACAGCTCCTTGTGGGCTCCGATCCGAATGCGGAGGAGACGCGACCGACTTGTTAAATCTAACTGAGAGGAAAACTTCCACAGCAGGACAAATGCTTGAGTTTCAGCTCTTTTCATCTGGCTGTGTTGCACGGATCTTTGCATTCGTGTGCACAAAAAGATTTCGCTTCCACTCGCACCACAAAACGTTTGTGCCGCAACAAATCTTGCGAGCTCTGAAGTGGTGTGGATGAGCCAAATCGAACTCAGTGAATACCCCAAAGTCTTTGTGGAGTGGACAAACATGGAATCGACATTGCAACAAAAGACGTGGTTGAAACTTGATTCAGAGCTCTTTCCTCGACCAGGGTTTCCACAACTGCTGACGCGTCCCAGGGACCTCATCAGGGACAAAGTCAGCATGCACTGGACCAGTGACTGCAGCAGGAACATGGAATCTGCCAAGTCACTCAAGTCCAGCCGATCTGATGCGCAGCATATTGGCTACAGGCTGCCTGCCCCACTTGTAGCTGACAAATGCTCCTCGGGACATCTCCTCCATAGATATTAGCTCCTTGATCGATAGCCACCAATCCCCACAATAGCCAGCCTGCTTTTATTACCACCAGATTTACTCGACAATGCCCGCAAGTTTCTCTTTTTTATGGACTTCTCTTTTTCAGGGGAAAGCCTCAGGATGGGGTAAGCTGGTAGATTTACGCTCTGTAGCTCTAGCGATGCAGAGGCAAAGAATGGACCAGACCTCTTCTGGGCCCGGCCTGATAAGCAAATTTGGCGTTCCCCTCACTTTATGGTGGGATGTAGTGGATTTCAATTTTTCACCGGATAGCTTGTTGTTTCAAGGCGGAAGCCACAGCCGACGAGGACGTAGGGCCCACAACGAAGCACGTTCGAGCGTACAGAATCCCCTTGTGTGTGTTCGTCATGAATTCCAGTGCAGCGTGCAGAACATCAAACCACGACCAAGAGGTCGGAGAACACAAAGCGCGCAATCCGCGACTGATGTCCACAGCCTGCCTGCAGGTGGGAAGGTGCTGGCGAGGGTGAGGCCTGCCAGATTGGTCCTCCCTGGACCTACCCTGGCCGCAGGGGGCAGGACCAACTGCACCCACGAGGGCATGCCCAGGAGGTCCTTTTGTGGAACCTACCCTGGCTGAGGTACCGTAGGTTGCACTGGGGTGGGATCTGCCCAGTCAGCCTTGTCCCCTTGTCACCCGATTGAACGTGTCAACTTTTTGGCCTGTGTCGCGTCCACAGGGACCTGAACAGCCTCTGGTGGCGTGGTCCTCGCCTCCGGTCAACATGACAGCTGCGCCTGCCTGCTGTTGTGCACACCTGAAGTCAAGTGTGACTGCAACTCACAGGCGGCCGTTCTTTGGGTGCCCTACGAAGTTTTCTTGTGGCCCCCACGCGGCGAATGTGAGCCTCTACGTTCGGAGGGCGCGTTAGAACGCGTGCGGCGTGTGACCCGGACCAGCTCGTCTCATCAGCACTCGCCCCCGCACTCAGCAGAAGAGTGGTACGTGGTCAGCTTTCCAGCAACACACTCCTCGTCCTGCACAGAAACCAGAAGCCCAGGTTTCTGGCTCTCCGGTGACATCTCCACCTGTTGTCAATGCATCGCAACGTCACTCTGAACGGGAAAGCTTTCCAAAAGCTGGAGAGACAAGTTTGGTCAAGTGTCAAATCAAAGGCCCTTGCTCTGCATGTGGAATGCGCGAGATAAAGTTTCAACTCGACGTACCGTAAAACTCCGCGTGTAAGTCGCACCCCAAGAGAGACCTCCAAAATCTGGTACAAAATTTCCCACTTTTTTCTGCGTACATGTACATATTTATCATACATTTTTCTTGAAAATAAATGGTTCAAATAATATTTTGTGCATAACAAAGTGATTTATTTCTCACTTGGAACTCGTATTGAGACTAAAAAAGCAAGCTCATTCTTCATTTGAGAACAACTTGACCATTGAAGATTATTTTGGCCCCCATTGTTTTCTTACCTCTCAGGGTCAGATACTGGCAAATCCCCTTGTATCAGTCACACCCCAACTTTTCATGTCAGAAACTGGGACACAAAGGTGTCACTTATACGTGGGGTTTTACGTATGGTATCGAGGTTTGGTTTGGGTACTTGTCTCCAATGAACACACTTGACGTCTTGTGGTGAGGAATAACCTTTCAGCTGAGTTTACGGTTATTCAAAAGCAAACTGATCACCTGACCCAACCCAGTCCAGCACACAGAACAAAAGTAAGACTTCGTGTACTTTCCCGAGTCACGAGCCACGAGCGGTGTGGTGAAAATTTGGCTGATGCTGGTGCCATTCCACTGACGCTGCCGTCACGTTCAATTCCACCCGCCACAGCTCCATGCTTTCACGCTCTCAACGCTGCTCCCTGGAAACCGGAAGCCAGAAAGCATCGTGGTTCCTTTCCTGTTTCTCAAGTGTAGTTGGGTAAAGGACCAGCTGCGAAGGACAACGACGGAGAATGACTTGGACTTGAGTTCATCTGACAATTGACTGCGTACGCGCGTGAGTTCTCTTTTGTCTCGTCAATCAACTGGCTTTGTTCACGGCTGAGGATTGTCCGTCTCACTCAAACAGTCAAAGATGTTCAGCCGCCAACCTTCGCTTCAGGCGGTGTGTCTGAGCGAGTTCAGACAACAGCAACGCCACAAAAAGAAAACGATGATGATTGGACAAAACGCCCGCTGCCCAAAGGTACTCACGCGCCTTGATTTCAAGGGCAGAAACGCACCTGCAGTAGAGACAGGCGAGCGACAATCGCCTGCAGGAACAACCAATGCCACACCCACAAGGGAGGAATCAAAAGAAGTGAGGTTCTTCGGAATGCTCTCACAATGTACAGTGGCACAAATACTGAAAGACAACACACATTTTGAGAGCGTGTTGGTCCGGTCCATTAGATTAGCGCCGAGGTCCCAGCTACGCAACAAGCTCCCGACCCAATCCCCCGGTCTATCACTGTCCGCCCCCCGCCGCCCCGCTCGATGTAAATTTCATTGCTTCTTCTCTGCAGCGCACTGTCCAACACTGCGCTCGTTCCTCCACGCTCACAGTCGTGTCATTTCTGTTTCTCTGTTCGCACCTGCACAGCTAATATTCGGTCTCACAGACAGACTCCTTCCACTCAGATTCCTTCAACTCCTCAGACTGATATTTCGTTGTGAACTCTGGACTGCACCAAGCCATCACTGAAATTGACTGGGGACGGAATTCGTCAGTCATTAAACCTGGCGGAAGTCAGGGACAGAAAGTGTGGACACCCTTTCGGACACCGACAAAAATACAGAACCTGGTCAATCAGTTTGCACAACACAAATTCCAAATTTTCTCGAGGGCATCTTCTTCAGACCCAGATCCTTCCAAGATTTTGTCAGATGAGAAGCAGCCAAACCACACTGACTTCGTCCGACTGTCCGACTCTTCTGAATGTGTCACGGAAAACTCCAATTGAGTTGAAGGGTCCGACTGGAGGGTCTGACGATGCGAGAGGGTCCAACAAAGTTGCGGAGGGACGACAGACAGTGGTCTGAAGGGTCGGATACTGTGACGAACCTCTGTTCCTACTTGGCGAAAACCACTGCTTCACACAGAGAATTACCGGTAACATTGTGAGAGTTTCACCGGCAGCTGCACTCAATCATTTCTGCCGAAAGCATGTTTCACCTTCGGTGACTTGAGAATCGTGTCGTATCTGACAATCATTTTGACAAGCCGGTGGACACGACGACGTGTGTGGTGCATCTCGTGAGTGGTCAGGGAACTGCCGTCTGGTTGGACAGACATCTGCCCAGACAGCTCCTTTCTTCCCGCCGGCCAAGTTACAAAAACAACACACGCGAATGGCAATCCCAAAGTTGAGAAAAGTCTCTCGAAGCCAGCTTTGGAAGTAAAGGGCAATACTGGAGCTTCACTATGTTCAAAATGCCAGCCGCGTCCCAAGGTTGGACCAAGATGGCGGCGGTCAAAAGGTGGTGACAACGCTGCTGTGCACTTCGAGAAGTCAATCACACGTGGCAAACGCAAGCTCGGCCGGCCAACGCCACTGACTCTTTCGCGAGTCATCGAATCAAAATAATCCTGCAGAGAGAGAGGGAAGAGACTTAACAATTTTTCCAGACCCCGGGTGGGCCGTTTCAGGGTCGAGAGGGCCTCGGGCCCTCAGACTCCGGATCCTCCCTCTTCCCTTCCGTCCGGCCCTTCTCATCATTTACTTCAATTGCACTTCACTCTCAATGCTTTCCTTTGCTCTGTCGACCTGTATCAATCAGCTGTGTTTTGTCCCGAAGACAGCAGGTTCTGCGTTTCTGCTGGACCTCTGATCAGTGCGAAACAAGGAACACCTCCTCGCAAGAACACTGAACAGTTGGATTCAAACACGAACAGCAGCAACACAAAACTTCGTCTGGACAACAGATTTCTGACAGCATCCAGTCATCATTAACCTTAACTGCCTCTTGCATACCAAGTCAGTCCATGAGGCCCTGGTCTGCTTGGTGCTGTTCACCTGGGCTGCAGACACATGTGGAGTCTCGTCGCGTATTTTTAAGCGTGTGGCGCCCGAAGGGCCGTATGCCACACGCTTAATGTAGTCACCATCAGTCTGTATGTCCGTCCATCTGTGTGTGTAAAGTGGGTCTAACTGGGGGGGTTGGGGGGTTGGTGCCCCCGGTGGGAAAAATGTGAGGGTGGGGGACGGGGGCGATGGGGGCCAATTTTCCAAAAAGGGGGGCCCCCCCCCCCCCGCGTGGGAACCCCGTAT
>JAAUXT010000984.1_pt1 | contig 14951 bp, 17 predicted proteins | sample 7278171 | NCBI WGS metagenome assembly JAAUXT01 (sample SAMN14350112, study PRJNA611818) | marine sediment metagenome | isolation source: surface marine sediment (1.8m) | place: French Polynesia: Moorea | collected 2018-08 | reverse complement strand
GGCAGTCTGGGTCATGTGCCCAGCTTAGGATAGTGGCTCCATCTAGGGAATGATATGATTGGTTGTGGCTGTTGCTGTGGCTATGGAAGGCCATGGCAGTACTTAGGGGGGTGGTCATGGTAAATATATATAACATTACACCGGAAATGTTTTGAGAAGTTTGCCAAAAACATTTTTGTCTTTTACTTGCGACTATATCAGCAATTCTCTCCTGGACGGTGATGTGATGTGTGAAGCTCAGCAACTTGTGAGACTGAGCTGGGAACAGCAACGAGAAAATGAGGGTCATGTTCAACTGCATAAGAAACAAAAATTTTCAGCTGGAGTCATAACCTCGTTCTATCCAGATCAAAACTTGAGACGCTGTTGCCAAGAAACAGTTGCTGAATTGACAACAGCAAATTAAGGTCACCGTGAATGTGAGATTGGCTGAAGTCTTCGATCCATTCTCTGGATCAAAGGAGCCGCCTCGCTTCATTGCTTCACGCTTGGATGACAGAGCCAAGCTTCACTTCCAGATCCGAACGATTGACCTGGAAACTAACATCCAGAGGAATTAGGTCAGAAGCGTTTCCAGGGACGTGGCCCCAGGTGCCCTGACCCGCGGCCTGACCCATGGAAAAACACCTTTTCTGTTCATTGGTCTGGTTGTTCTGCATTGCACGCCAACAAAATTTCAAAGATGGGACTGGGCCCTTGAGTGAGTGTGATGGGGCCAGAACCAAATTCTTGATTCGCCCCCCCCCCCCACACGAAGATGTAACAGAAGTTCGTGCCAGTACGCGCGGCGTCGCCACAGCAAACAGCTTCGGCGTCGGACTGGTCCCGACGGTGATTGCGCGCGGCCACGAGCGACAGCGCGGATCCCGAGCCTCCAGAATCGATGAGCGTACGGGGATCATGTGATACGTGGTGCTGAAATGAAATCATTTATAATTCATTGTCATCGTGGTGCAGAGAGTCCGTCCATCCATGCGGGGATGATCTGTTATTACGACGAGCGCAAAACGTATTGACTGTCTCAAAGCTGGCTTGACATCCACCTCCGTTTAGGCAGCGAGATCCAGAGCTATTTGCAGTGGGAAAAAACGTCACTTTAGATTGGACTTTTCAACTTGAAAGAAGGACCGACAAGACCCAAAGTGGTGGTTGAAAAATGGCGGTGGACAAAGGCTCAGACCTCTGGCGAAACTGCGGGAGAATGCGAGCTTTGTTCTGCGCGCAAAGTGTTGCTTGGGTCGCTCCAAGAGAAATCAGACACCAGTTTCACAGAAAAGGTCTCGGCAGAAGCACAGCACAAATTATGAACGTGTGCAGCAGACAGTGTCGTCTTTGGTGTCTGCTAAATTGGCGCAAGTGGCGATTTATGCGACAATTGCGAAGCAAAACTTGAGCGCATTCCAAGACCTGTGTCAACCAAAACACTGGCCCCTTGCGCAGGCATCCGTGAAACATTGCGTGGAGCATGCACGACAACTCAATCATTCACTGTCTTCGTTTGTGGGCCACGCATAGGAACTTTTGTGTGCTTTCTTTTACGAGTGAACGGGCCACGATACCTTTCGCAGTTTGCTGTCAATTTTTTGCAAGATCTCAACAAGTTGGATCCAGGAACCACAGGAGTTGTTTTGGATACAGAGATGCTGGTGGCGTCACGTGTGTGTGAGTGACGCCGGATGAGCCTCCCCTGATTCCTCGCTCTGTTTGCCATTGCGGTAAATGATGCAAGTCAAACTGAACATATTTGGAGGTTGGTAAGGATTGCCTGGGAGAAAGTTATCCTTTAAAGTGTGTGCACACAACACACAGACACCAGTAGAATGCATTGAGTTGGGTTGAAATGAGGACTTCCTGACACAACGCGTGCGTTGAATTGGGAGACACACTGTTGGCTTTGGGCCACATTGAGGTGAGTTGGAAAATTACTCGTATCAGTTTCTTGCTACGTGCCTGGAGTTCGAGAAGTGGAATGGTACGGGAATCGCGTCCGTGGTTTTATCATTGCGTCGAAATTTCACTGGTCTCACACGCCCGGAGTTCAGGCCTCGCACACCCAGTGTGAGGTTGGGTGAGAAAAGCATTCGAGATGACCCGGACTGTTGTGTCACTCCATGCATGGTGAAAACAGCATTTGACTTGGTGGATGGGTGGACCAGATGACCAACAGCAATTCCCACGGGCGTGCTTGAGAAACGTTTGTCTGGAATCGAGTGTTCCACCACGCCCCCACCTGGACCTGACCGGGCTGCATGACACACCTCCATTCCACTTGAGCTTCAGCTTTGACACCAAAGACTTCGTGTCCCAAGGCCTTAACCTGCCGTTCATGAAGCCTACGGGAAGCGCCCAGGAGGAGTCGCCATCCAGTATTGCAAGGGACACAAATGGCAACAGAGGATTCTTTCATCCAGGTGTCTGATTCATCGTGCAATGACTTGCAGTCACAGGTGTAAAAATAGCACATGACAAAGCACTTCACGATGAGCATTGCTCGTTTGCGTGCTGAAGTCACATAAAGCTTTATGAGCCGTGTTCTGCAGCCAATAGACCCACTCATGCAGTGCTTGAGAAGGTGTCCCTGCTGCGAAATGAATGCGTTTTTGATGAGGTCACACACAGGTGTTTTCATCGTTCAGGTCAAAAAAATTGTCAGGGTACAAAATGGAGCAAGTGCTGCGAGGGTGAATTCTTGAGCGACAGAGACAAATTGTATGCGTCTGAAAACTGAGTCAGTTGCGCCGAAGGATGGAAAATTTTGTGCTTGTCAGTCCTCAGCGCTCAAACTTGGGTGACAGATTAAGTTCAAAATGCCTGGGAGAAAATCCTTGTTGTGGGACTTATTGCTGAGAGCTTTAGGTACCGCACTTTGCACTGGGTTGGGGAGAGGATCCAACCCCAAGTGAAGCGCAACCCCTGAGCTCTGCTGTCTCATCCCGTCAATCCTATCACTGAACAAAGTTTTGTATCCAGGCTGCCAGAATAGATCTCGACCACCTCATTAAAGTTTGAAAAGAAGCAATGAATATTTGCGCGCACACAATTGTGTAATCAGTGGCGACGCACCTGTGTTGAGTCTCCGCCCCTGTGGAGTGTTTGTAAACAACAGGACTGCAGCGCACAGCATTGCGGAGCTCACATCCTCAGCGCACATTGTCAACAACACTGCGAACAGCTCCGCGCAGGTTTCTCTGTGAGCTCGCTCTGAGGCAAAGTCCAAAGGCAGGGGACTTCAGGTTCTGATTTGAAAAATACAGTCTGTGCATCTGACGTCGCAAAATCTGGAGGCGTGGGCAGGTCTGCGCCGATCTGTGATGGTTTGAACCATTGAACCTCACCAGGACCTGCTGCACATGGCGTCTCCATCAGACCTGACGTGACGAGGATTCTTCGTCAACTGGACCCAACCTGAATATCGCAGAAATAGAGAACGTTGAGGCAATTGATTTGTTTGCGGTGGAGCACTTTTGCTGTGCGCCTTTGGCTGGACGCCTTCAACTGTTATCAGTCGAGTGCGGTCTGGGAAAAGAGATAAGATCTCCATGGCTCAGGTACGGTTTCTCTGTTTGGCGTTGTGCCTTTTTTGCTGCGACAGGTGTTTGATAAAAGTCAGTTTCGTTCGAGCTGAAGCGAGCTCCAGGAAGTCAGGAATGTATTTTCAAGAGGTATGTGAAGCATTGCGCGAGTTCGCAGCCTCTTGGACTTGCAGGGAGTTTCTCCCGCCAAATCCACCTGGAAGTTGCAAAGTTTGATTCGCTTTTGATGATGGGTGCTCAGGTGTTCGCTTTCTTGGGTCTGTTCCAAAGTGCCTGGGGTGAGGGCTCTGATGCAAAACAATCATCGCTATGTCCTCCAATACATCACGGTGACCTGCAAATTGTCGTTGTGCGTTTGAAATACGACGTCGAGACGTGGTGCTGACTTCAGTGTGCGAGCCTCGCATCCAAAATCTGCCCCCTGATGTTTGTGGTGGCACACTTGTGCTTCAAAGGGATTTTCAGACTGAACCAAAAGCGGGGCTGCACATCGGCTTCGTTCCCATTGCAACGACGATTCTCCATAGATCTGTGTGTCCTTCCGTGGTGCAGTCTGCGCGTCTTTTCTGCGCCACTTTCTTCTCCAACGCGAATCGCTTCAGCATTGACATCAGATCCTTCTGGCGGATCCAGGATCAGGACCTGCTGCTGAAAGTTTGCGTCAGACGGGGCAAAACTGAAGGGTGCAAAATTTTCATTGAAAATGGTCAGCTGCTCCAGACCGAGGTCACAGGGACCCCTGAGACTCAATTTGGGTCTGACACAAGGGGGCGGGGTGGGGTGGGTGGTGTTGCACTGCACGCCACGGGAGGTTCATTGGAGACCCTTTTCCACTGTAGATGTACACGATGCGTGGTTTGGCGGAGGCCACGCGATGGCACAGCTCGGAGGTCGACTGGTGCGAGGGCAACTACGTGACGTGCAGGAACATCGCAGAGTTCTACAACACGGTGAGGCTCACTGCGGATTCGCGGCCAGGGGTACGCGATGTCCTCGATGCTGCTCAGACTGTGGGACAGGGCCCTGGGTTTGGAAGAATTCACAAAGCCGAAAGCAGGGGGGGGGTGTCTTTGACCGCGCGTTACCCCTCGGCGCTGACTTTGAATTTGTTCAGTCGACGGCAGCGAATACGTACAGAACGCGCGGTACCCCTGGCAGTTGCTCCAGCCCTGTCTCTGCTAAAAGTCTTGTTGAACCACGAGTGCCCGATCTACCGATTGGACAGTGGGAAAAGAGCTTCAGGGGGGATCCACCTCGGAACCCTGGATCCGTGGTTGAGATCCTCACAGACTTCTCCCTCCCATCCCCAGTTGAGTAACCTGCCGCTGCTGCTGATCCCGGCCACCATCATCACCATGTCGGGGGAGTACCTGCGGCGCGTCAGCTGGGATCTCGCCCTCGTCTTCACCATCGTCATCGGGGTCGGCTTCGCCTCCGCCTACTTCCACGCGACGCTCAGCCTCGCCGGGCAGCTCCTCGACGAGATCTCCATCCTCTGGGTGGTGGCGGCAGGGTTCGCGCTCTGGGTACCGCTTGACTACTACCCGAAGTTCTGCGGACAGTCCAGGTGAGGCGACTCACTGGTGGGGGGGGGAGGGGGGAAGGAATCACAGAAAAAAAGTTTCAGGAGGTGTGGAGGAGTTTCGGCATTGCGGCCCCGCCCTCACTGAAATTTTTTTTTTGATTGTGAAGTTTCAATTTGAGTTCGAAAAATTAATTTGTGTGTGACTGCTAAATGGGGAGTGGTGGAGTAGCAGGAAAGGAAAATTGTCATTGAAACTGGAAGTGACTGTTGACCCCCTCCCCCCCCCCCCACACACACACCCGCCAGATGCATGGCTGGTGTCTCGCGGATTCGAGATCGAGGTCAGAGGCCCAAACTGCGGAAGGGACACAAGCTCCAAAATTAATGCAAGCTCCACCCAATATGGCGTTTCGTGCTGCGCCTTTGGTGCAAATAGGGGGAGCTAATCGGTACATTTATGGGGGCAGATGGAAGGCCCTACGGGCGACCCGTGGACCACGCGACAACGGTTGGATGCCGCGCATCACGTGATCTGAACGACGCTGGTTTCAGGGAGTCGGTGAAGCGTTACATGACGGTAGTGGCGGTGCTAGCGTCACTGCTCGGCTTCGTGAAGCCCACGCTGAACGCCTTCTGTCTCCTCTCGCTCACGCCCGTCGTCTTCTGGGTCATCATCGGGGAATCCAAAAGGTGAGACTTGGGGGACGGGCCAGAGGTGGGTCCCTGAAGCGCAGGTCAGTTGAGCAGCAGAAACACCCGATTGTAACAGGACCAGAGCACAACCAGGACCAGAGCACGACCACACTATGAGGTCGTTCTCTGGTCCTGAAATTTCAGGACCACAGCATGACCACCTGGTACTGAGCTCTGACCAGTCGCAGTGTGGTCCCAGATGAATTTTTAGGACCAGACAATGACTGCCTTACTGGGTCAATACATAGTCCCAGCAGCCCAACCACTTTAGAAGTGGTTGAATGTTCTTGCAATTGATGCTGTATTTCATACTTCTTGGTGGACAGGTACCTTCAACACTACATGACACCACAGCTTCCCTTTTATCCCCCACTCTTTGTTTGGCATGTCTCTGTCTGGTCCTAAAAATTCATATCTGGGACCACACTATGACTGGTCAGAGCTCAGTACCAGGTAGTCATGCTGTGGTCCTGAAATTTCAGGACCAGAGAACGACCTCGTAGTGTGGTCGTGCTCTGGTCTTGGTCGTACTCTGGTCCTGAGACACCGGGGAAACAGCAGACCAAACATTCCAAATACAGAGTCACAGGGTCGTTGCCCTCTGAGTCGAGTTGACAGAAGTGAGTGACATGGGCAGTGACGATACTCGTCGCATCACCATTCATCCACGGAAAATCAGGTTCAAGTTCTGCTCTGGCACAAACCTGGAAATAACAACGCAACACTCGTTTGACGTAAATTTCACTCGATCACTGTTTTGCAATGCCTGTAGCACAGAGTCTCCACACCCACCCACGCACTCTGACCTGAAATTTCCGTTCGCAGGTGCGGACCCGGGGCCGAGTGGTACATGATACGACGCAGCGTGACCCTCTTCCTCTTCGGCGTGACGTGCTGGCTCATCGACAAGTTCGCGTGCAACGGCATCGTGCGGAACCAGTTCCCATACTTCCACGCCATCTGGCACGTTGTCGTCGCCCTCGCCACGTGTCCCGTAAGTCCGGTGTAACGGTGCTCGGGGAGGTCGTGACCCAGACTCCTGACGTCTCTGAGAACCGGTGTAGTGAAATGGCCAGACACCCAAAACCAGGAGGCATGGAGTGAGGGTCCCAAGTCTCTGCCCAAGGTCAGGCAGGTCTAATAGTAGGCTCCTTGACCATCTTGCCTGGTGCCTCCTCATTTTAATTCTCACCTGAAATGGCCTGATACTTACCAAGGCTCTGAGTGCCCTGTGCTCATGGATGTCACTTGTGAATTGCAATGAGGAGGTACCCTGTGTCAAAAATTTGGGGTGTCTCCCCATTTCATTCCACCGGGCCTGCCACCGGTTTTTGACCCCACATTCACACTGCCTGCGCCAGCGCATTACACACACCAAGGTCATGACACAGCACACCTCACTGGGTTTCACACATGTGAAGTGGTTTGGTATGACGTGTACACAGCTGCGTTCACACCAACTGCTTACGTTGCGCCACGCACCACCATGATCGTCAAAGGGATCCAACCCCAACCGAGCGCCAGCACATGGTGCGTAACATGGTGTGAACGAAGAGTCAAAAACCTCAGGGGTCTGGGACAACCAACTGGACCCACTCTGATGTCTCTAAGAACCGGATGTAGAATTACTGAAAAGGAATCTAACATAAAGAACAAAGAGAATGGCACAGACGGGGCCTTATCTCAGAACGTTCGCACTGGATTTCTGTCGGAAGCGTCATGCGCTTTCTCTCTTGCAGCAGCTCCCACTGAGTGAGCTCAATTCATGTTGTTCTTTGCATTCTGGTGTTTCTGTACGCCTCGCATTGGGGACCTCGCTGAATCACAGGTTGAAGAACTGTTGTGCGACCGGGGGACGACAGGATTTTGAATCCTGAAATAATGGGGAACTTTGTTCGATGGAACGAGTTTCCCCTGGAACTGATCTGGTCTTTTCTCTCGTGCTTCAGCTGTTGGTCCTGATGGCGCTGTTCAAGGCGCGGAGCACGTATCCGGACTACAAGCTGCAGCTGGGCTTCTGGCCCGGCTGGACCGGCGAGCTGGGCGTGCCCTACATCGCCCTGTCACTTCCGCCGGAGAACAACAACATCCTTACCGTCGTCGTCAAGTGACTGAAGCCCAGAACAGAGCCAGTGTTTCCTGCCAGACTGTTTCGATGTGAACGAGGAAGTTCACGTGGATGTTGATGTTGACGCACGCAAAGGCGTTTGTTGGTCGTGAATTCACGTTCAGGAGGGTGGGTGGGTGGGCCCTGTCCATGGATCTATTCAAAAACGCGGAGGGCCAACGGGACGCAGCAGTCTTTCAAAATTCAGGTGTTCGGACCCCTATTGAGTCCTCAACCAATTCAACCGATCGAAAACATGACAAAGTTCCGCAGTACGCAGTCCTCGCACGCACTGGTTTCTGTGACATTTTTGGCATTTGAAGGAAGGACTCGGAGACAAAATTTATTCTGTGTTGGTCGGGGACGATTGTGCTCCAGCATGATGCACCTCTTCGATCCAAGAGATCGGAGAAGATCTGAATGAAGCCGACAGATCTGAGTGCGAGAGGCAGACAGACTGAAGAGCGAGTCACAGAAGCTCAATTCTGTGTTTGTGATGTTTTTCACGCGTTGACGCCGACTTGACACCGATGTGAATGAAGAAAACGTTTTCCCACCGATGCTCCAGTCTCAGAAGAAGCCTTCCAAATCTCAGCATTTTTCCAGGATGTGGTGACACACAGTTTTACAAACTGAACTCACAGTTGACAGCAAAACTTGCAACAGGTGATGTGAGGCCCGCTTCACACAAAATGCGCCACGGATTGCGTCTCTCAGCCATCCAGTTGGTGGCCTGTTGCCAAGCAACGAGCACTGACCCGGGAAAGCAACGAGCACTGACCCGGGAAATCTCGCATTGCGTGACGCATCTTCGGTCAAACTGCCCTGAATGTGGATCCAAACATTCTGCGCATTTTGCTCAAGCCTCTGCCTGGGCACAGGTGGATGCGATGTTTCAGAACGACAATTGATGCAACGATTGGTGGACGTGCTGCACTCAGGAATTTACACTGTGTGTGCTATGCTGTCTCTTGTCATCAGTAAAAGATTGTTGTGCTTGTTAATCTCGTGTGTGCTTCTTGTACGTTGGTTTCAGCCATTTTTCGTTGTGGGGTAGATTCATGTTCATATTTTCGAAAAGTGGGTGGAGTCACGCCCCGAACAGGAGAAATGCGCGAATTGATCCCGTTTTATTTTCACTTTCGTGGTGACCAGCTGTCGTAATTGTTGTGTTTCTAATTGTCTTGGGCGAAGAAATATTTTCTTCAGCGAAAGATGTTGTCTTTCTTTCGTCACGATTTTTTTTGGGGGGGGGGCGATCTCGCCAAAGCTTCCGTCCGAAGTTTTGTGTTTCCCACATACGCGACGCGTCTCGGCGTGAAACAGCCCTGAACACGCTTCGTCTTTCCTCGCAGTAAGCACCACTTGTAGCTGGGAGATTGCGGGATCCCGGGTTGTTTGATCAGGCGGGGCTGGCCCCGTGGAGCGGGTGCGCTCCGTAATGGTGGATTTTCGCCGATCGGCGGGTGTAATGGAGATGTATTGACTTCCCGCTTTGCTGCAATTGACCCCGTGGGGGCAGGTCCGCTCGCGCGCGCGCGTGAAGTTATGTTCGTCTTTCAGGACGAGCGCAGGCTGGTGATGCCCATGTTGACCCTTTTTGTTTCTGGTTGTCCCGGCAGGGTGGAAGCTTCATTTGGGAAAACACACGTTTTGTTTCATCATTGTGGACGGGGCACTGGACTTTCCTCATCCCGAAACGCTGCATTCAGACCTCAAAACCAAATGTTTTGAAGTCGCAGTGACATGGATTGGACCAGGCTCGGACACACCCCGTCGAACCCAAACTTTTGGAATGACCTTTTCAGCGCCTTGAATCCGGCGAGTGAAAGTTTTGTTGGGCGAATCTAAAAACGCACAAAAGCGTTTTCAAAATGGGAGTGTCTAAAAATTCACAAAAACTTTTTGAAAACAAGCAATCTGGACAGGCCTTTCGGCTCAGGCCTGCCTCTCCCTGTTCCTTCTTGGTCCACCCCATTTGTACAATTCACACGTTGAATTGTCAAAAATGATGTTTCCCCCCATTGAGTTTTGGCTTCTCACTGACCAAATTCCGGGTCTTCCCCTGCTGGGGGTGAAACAACCCAACGGCAGTGCCATCACACTGAAGCGACTGCACGACAGACCATACTCGAATCTGGACCTGAACGAAGTTGTGCAATGGGTTTGAGTCACCCTGTACCCACGCTGGCAGCTTTGTTCTGACCTTCAAACTTCAGCTGGGTGAAGGAGTCACCCGAACAGACCCTGCAGGCTCTGTCACACTTCCAACCCAACTGCAGTGGGATTGACCGGGTTGAACAGACTTCCCCTGCACTCGGCAGATCCCAATTCACAGCCTTTCAAAAGCGATGGTAATGCCATAAAAACCAACTGTTCTCTAAGCCTATTAGGCGTATGAACACCTGTCCGCAGCGGCAACGAAACCAGGATTAAGTCAAAAGGGGGAATGGGCGGTGGATGGGTGTTTAATGTTTTCTGAGCCCCAGATTAATCGAACCCGACCCTGGGCAATGAGCGTCTTCATCACTCAATTGAAGGGATTTCAACAGCTATTTGGTGGCAGGGAAAAGCTGTTCTGATCCCTCAGTGAAAAACTAAAAGCGTTCGTTCTGTTTCCTGTCTCCCATTCTTTCTTCTGCGCGTCTTCTCGCGGGTAGAAATTTTCGCGCTGACGTCCGAAGGCGACAATCCCGACCTGAAAACCGACATGGCGCAGGCGCAGGCAGGCGCTCCAAACAAGTTCTCCATTGACCACATTCTACAGAAAACAACAGCGAACGACGATGCCCAGCGTGGGAATCCTATTGACGACGAGCACCATGACGACAACCTCAACTATCTCATCACCATGGCGACGACGGCACCCGTTGCCACGACGCCGCTGACGAGTGAGGACGCCATCGCGACGCCTGGGAACAGCGGCGACGGCGCAGTGAGAACTGACGGCGCAGCGGTGACGACGCCACAGCCGAGCACATCCAAGGTGAGGCGTCCTTCAGCATGTGTCCTCCCCGTGCACCACGGACGCTCCGTGAACAGAGCTTCTCACACTCCCGACACGTGGATGGGCTCTTGGCAACAAAAGAGCAACGCAAGCTGCAAAAGGATCCCATTGATGTGGAAGGGGAGTCAATGTATTTTTCTTTGAAATTTGTTGAGGTTTTGGTTCTGACCATTCAGAATTTCTTGAGTGCCAGCTCAGTGGAATGCCTTGCTGACAGAACTACAACACAAAGGTCACAGGCCGAAAGCTTCGTGGTAGACACAACGTGTAGACTCTACTCGTGTTCCTTGTGATGTGGGGGATTGAAATGCTGATCTGAAGCTGTTTTGGGTTGTCAAAGATTTCATTGCTGGTGCCCGTACATGTGTTTTGAAAAGCGATTTTGAACGATCTTACTCCGCGTTGACCTTGGTCTCGAGGAACCCATTCTCTTTGTTGCCTTCATTGCCAAAAACGCCCAAATTCGAGAATCTTGTCTTCTCTCAGCGGACATGCTCTGGGTCAAATTTTGCGTGAAGCCATTTTTTTTTGCATAAAATTGGCGCAGACAAAAACGGCATTCCCTGAACTGCACATTACATCACCGAGAAATGTTTAGCAGGTTCACACCCAAGAAACTGACACCACAAAACAATCGCGGTGCGTCAAATCTTGCAAACTCAGTTGACGTGTGTTCAGGGTGAGGATTCGAGGAAGCGGCCGCGCACGGCGTTCTCGGTGGAGCAGGTCAGGGTGTTGGAGCAGGAGTTCCAGCGCAACAAGTACCTGTCGATGGGGAAGCGCGTCGACATCTCCAAACAACTCGGCCTCACCGAGCAACAGGTGCGTGCGAACCAGTCGCAAGACAGAGGCGGATCCTTTCCTTTGCTTGATGGGGATGCCTTGGTTTGCCTTGTGTACCTGACATAGGGCGCTCCGTGGGTCCCACCTCCTGAAGCTGAGGTGATGATAATCATCCAAGGAACAATCATCTTGGGGCGTGGCCTCTGGGATCAAAGATGTGGTATCGAGGAGGTTGTGATTCTGTCTTGGGGGACCCCATCCCAACAGTTTGGATGAGTTGCTTCCAACAAGATCTTGAAGCTCAACTTCTGTGTTGTTTCACATTTCTCCGTTCACCGGAGAAAGCAGAAAAGCATCGTGCATTTTGGTCTCTTTTTCGTTTGCAGATAAAAATTTGGTTCCAGAATCGAAGAACAAAATGGAAAAGAAAGTTCACAAACAACTTCGAAATGTTTCCACAAGCTCCGGTCATGTGGAGGCCCAGCTTCCTGTATCCAGGTGAGCATGAACTGTTGTGCATCGGATTTGTATTCTGTGACTAACTTTTGAAAAACTCCAATAGAAAGACATTTGACACCTCAACTGGCAGGACGGTGGGTGAGGTGGGACAAGGCGTGCTGGATCCACGTATTGCTTTTGTTTACGAATAATGAAGTAATGAAGTCCTCAACACGCACACACGCGATTTCCAGGTGTTTTCAAATACGGACTGCTGACCACACCCACGCTGCCCCCTGGACCACTCACAGCTCCAGGCAACAACTGCAGTAATCTGATGATGAACCGGATCCAGACGATGAGCATGATGAGCCAACGCCTGCGCATGCTGCAGCAAAACCCACAGAATGACCAGTGACCGAAGGATTGAATCAGAAGTCGTCGTACAGGGACTCAAGAAAGCTTGCGTGCACACGCGCCCTGGATTTGTTTCAAACGGCACCAATCATGTGACTGGAAAACCATCCTATGTTGTTCACTTCCCGTTGATTTCGCGGGCGGTTTTGCGCAAGTCCAACTAGAAATTCATTTCGGTGTAAATTCATGATGCTATGATTTTTCTGTTCACAAATGCGAGACTCTGTGCATTTAGTGACAAATTAATGAGTTCTGTTCACATCCTGGTGCTTATGTGTCACATAAAGAACCTGAAGAAATAATTTTAAACTGCGCGTTCAAAACGCGGACTTGTTTTTGGGAGCGTTGTTGCTTGGCAACGGTAAACGATGGCGGCTGAAGTCGAAACTGACAAGTACTTTTTCAAAAGTATCCTTTGATCGTCACCGAGCGTTTGTCAACTCATTAGCCAGTTTCGGCAAATACGAAACGTAGACGTATGCGTAAACGTAGACGTGCAATCTCACCCTGTGGGCACAGTACAGACAAGAGTTTTATCTCTTTTGTTGAAATGACCAACAGAAAACTATTTTTAACATCTTTTACTTTGCTACTTGATAGTATGATGAGAGACAGTTTTATTTCTGTTTCTCTGAACTTTGAGACATTTAAATTTATGTTGGTGTTTTGTGGAGTGTGTGTCCCCAGGGGGTGAAACTCTACGTCAACGCTCACGCCTACGTCTACGTTTCATGTTTGCCGAACCTGGCTATTCATGGAAACGATGAATGTTGAGAATATCTGAAGAGTTTGGAGAACTGCTTGATTTCGTTTTCGGTCGTCACTTGGCCATCAGTTCAACGCAGAGAATCAGCAGGTGCTCTGGCAGGTGCCTGGCAAGTCTGACAGAATTTGGACCCTGGTTTTGTAGATCTCTGGTGTTTGTGCAGCCTGGCGAAGCTAATCGTTGTTTGTTCGGGTGTTTGAACACTGAAGATCTTGAACAAGACGTTCGTTTACGATTTGATCGGTTGCAAACTTGGGTCAACACTCGTTCCAAACATTGGGGTTGAAGTGCCATCTGGATCCAGATTCAAGAATCTGGATCTGGTCTTGATCCAGAGATTTGTCAATTTGTTTGACGCCAAGGTGCTGTTCTGTTGGGCGGACCTCAAGATCTTGGCGCATCCAGATCTAACTGCAAAGTGGTCAAACCAGACAACGTCCATTGACAGTTTTGAACAGACCCGAGGCTCTCCCGTTGACCCTTGACTCGCCTCTCAGAGGAGCAGGTGACGTACGACTCGGACGAAGAGTTTCAGTATGAGGAGGTGCCGGTCGACGATGTCATCACTCCAGGTACAGACAGACAGACAGACAGACAGACACACACACACACACACACACACACACACACACACACACTGTCAGCTTCTTCTGATGGATCCTGGAGACACAAACCTGGGATTCTCGTGATCTCGACCTGGCACGCCAACAGCATGTTGTTCCTCCAGTCCAGTTTTCCCAAAGGTGCCTGAGTCACGGGTGAACGTATCGTGCATTTTGGCCACCAAAATATACCACGTCCGATGAAGCGAGAATGGAATTCTTTACATTCGCACAAACTGCTGGTCTTGGTGTTGCAGATATCGAAGAGGATTTGGAAACTGCCGTGAAAACTCTCCACGAAGTTTCTCTCGATGCTGAAGCAGCGGTGAGTTTTCTGGCGAAATTGATGATGGACCAGCTTCCCCAAAGCACTTCAGCGAGGATTCCACTGAGGCGGAGCCAATAAAGGACAGAGCAAATTGTTGTTCTCTCCTTGAAGTGAGGCTTGTATCCCAGCATAGCGCCAGATATCCGCCAATGGGTTGCAGTGTAGGACAAACGGATCTGCTCTGATCAGTCGACTCATTGCAGGCGCCACGCGAGTCTCTGCCGCGAGCGACGGTGACGCAACGACCGGAAGTGGTTGATGACTTCGTGCGCAACTTCCTGGTGCGCATGCGCATGTTCCGATCGCTCGACTGTTTCCAAACTGAGTGGTGAGTGAATCACTTGTCAACCAATGGTGAAGGGTGACTGCAAGAGTGTAAAACGAGACCCACAGGCTCAACATGGGGCTTGTTTCTTGCTGGTCATGTTGCACAGTGGTGCTGGGTCCTCAAGTCCTTTCAGATCCCCCTGCCTCTGTGAGACTGTTCTCCCGTGTCGCAGGTATGAGAAGCTGCAGAAGGGGGAGCTGCGTCAGAAGGACGTGGGCACCGTCCCCGACGTGTACCAGCGCAACCAGCACCTCGACCAGGAGCTCCAGTTCCTCCGCGCTGAACTCGACAAGTACAAGGAGGCTGCTCTGTAAGTATAGGTCGCGCACGATGTCACGAATCGATGAATTTTGGTGTTTTCTCTGCCAAATCACACCAGATCCTCACAATTTTTTCACACAACCAAGAGGGAGTGACTACCTAT
>JAAUXT010150327.1_pt1 | contig 14953 bp, 24 predicted proteins | sample 7278171 | NCBI WGS metagenome assembly JAAUXT01 (sample SAMN14350112, study PRJNA611818) | marine sediment metagenome | isolation source: surface marine sediment (1.8m) | place: French Polynesia: Moorea | collected 2018-08 | reverse complement strand
CCCCCCCCCCCCCCCCCCCCCCCGCCTCGGGGACATTTTGGTCCAGCTGCCATATACTGCATTACCACATGGTGCTTCGCCCTAAAGGGACTTCGCACAATGAGAACAAAACAGCGTCAAAAAGAGCGCTTCAGCTGTTATGTTGTTTCACAGTGCAATGTTCAGGCGCATTTGCAGGTTGTAAATTTTGCTGCCATTTCGGTTCGCTGGTTCAGTTTCTATGTTCAGTTTCCACTGGAACCAAGCTTCAAAACCTGGAGGAAAGGGGACAAAGGAGCCTTGAAGTGCAAGATCTGAATGAAAAGTCAAATTTGGATGTGGTGTGCAAAATTTGGAATACAAAGCAAGGAACTGTCGGAACAAGTGAAGCCACGAGCAACTGAAGCGTGCAGTTGATGAATCACGTGTACACAGTTAGCGACCTCCCGGTGATGGGTGACGCAAAAATAGCATCGAGCTTCCGTTTTCTGTGCGGATAGAAACAGAAACCTTGCAAAACGTGAAACGTACAAGAATGAATGAAATATCATTGGAATCGTCCAAGAAATTCGTCTTTCCATTTTCAGGATAATTATTTGTGAACAATGGACTTCAAGTTGCCATGGATACCGTTCTTCATGACCGTCGTCGCGGTCCTGCTGCCGCCTGCAGCCCTGCAGCCGCACCTACTGCGGGCGTCGCCGGGCGGGGAGGGAAACAGCCGCCCCGCCGCCCTGTACGGAGGTCCTCTGGACCCCGCGGACCAGGGCAACCAGCAGAACCTCTACCAGTACACCCTGAACCAGATCAACACTGCCTCAGGCGAGGACTACAGACCACAGAGGATGACCAAGGACCCTCTAAGTGATTATTTCCTCGTGGAATTCGCGTCCAAAAGTACCGGAAGTCTCCTGGTTGCGCGCGGGGACTTCTGCGCAGATCCCACCCAGGAACTCAAGACGCAGATCTCCAACATCCGTCTGGCGGATTCGGACAACCCTTACTTCATGGACAGTAACTGTGGGACGGAGAAGTGTGGGTGGGACTCCTTCGCCCTGTACAACGGAAGCGTCTACTTCCTGTTGACCGGGGTGTTGGGTCGGTACCCGGCGGAGCTGAGGCGGGAGATCCAACTGCGGAGACTGGACGGGTGTGACAGGTCGCTGAGGTTGGCGTCCATCGGGAGTGGGGCGGTCGACTTCCAGATCCTCGACTGTTCATCCCTCATCGCCACAGTTCACAGGTGAGTGGTTCTGTCAGGTTTGTTTCACCCTGGATGCGTCACACGTCAGACTCAAGGCATCGCGGTCCTCTCAGGGCAAATTTTTTCACCCAGAAACCGCGCCCAAAGCCCTCTGCACCTTCAGTACAACGTTCAGCCTGTGATTGCGTCAAACAAACCTGTTGACTAGATACGGCTGTAAACTCGCAGCTCACGGAGCATTCGAACCAGGTCAAATGACAGCGACGCGATTCAGAGGGTGAATGCTTGTACAGCAGGGGAATTCAGCAAATGGTCAAGGCCAGGGGTAATTTGGCTCTGGCCCACCCCAACACCAAAATTTCCCCAAGACACAGATCGTCTTTCTCGCTCACAGCGAGCCGTACGCGTGGCCGAACCCGAGCCTCGGGGCCTGGACCACCGGAAGTATGATCGCCATCACCGGAAGTGCGACGCCGACGGACGGAGACGGCAGCGCCATCTTCCTGCTGCAGCTCGTCCGCAAACTGAGCAGCAGTCGCGTCGACATAAATCTCATCCAGGTACGTGTGTGTGTGGGTGCGTGTGTCAGTGTGCGTGCCTGTGTTTTTGGTATGTGCGCGCATGCGGTGTGTGTGTGTGTGTGTGTGTGTGTGTGCTTGTGTGTGTGTGTGCTTGTGTGTGTGTGGTGCTTTCTGTCTCTTGTCATTCCTGACATTGAACATTTTTGCACGCCCTAATCCTGGTTGCGACCCTGGGGGAAAGTGGGTTGGACCCTCATCCAGGTGCGTGTGTGTGAGTGTGTGTGCGTGTATGCGGTGTGTGTGTGTGCTTGTGTGTGCGTGGTGCATTCTGTCTCTGGTCATTCCTGACATTACACATTGCGCCGTGGATTGGGTTGGACCCTGGTCGGGTCCTCATTGCCTCTGTACCCGTCCCTGGATGGACATTGAGTATCTTCCTCCCTTCCGGTCAGGTGGTGACGTCACGTGACGCGGCGTCGTCGGTTCGGACGCTGCACAGCGCCGAGACGGCGGACGAGTTCGGAGGGAACTGGGTGTTTCCCGCGCTCGGAGAGGTACGTCACAACCGGGCACACACACGCACACACACGCACACACGCACACACGCACACACACGCACACACATGCACACGCACACACACGCACACACATGCACACACACACATGCACTTACACGCACACACACGCACACACACAACACACACACACACACACACACACACACACACACACAGAACCGACTCTTTCACAACAGGGTCACACATCTATTCATGCGCAGGCGCACACAAACGCGTTTCCACGTTTTCAACGAGTGCTTCAACGTGGAATGCGTCGTGCGTAGCATCGTTGCAAAAATGTTTTCAAGACAATGGTGATGCGTCGCCTGAACAGGACGCGACGCGTGACGCATTCATCAGAGATTCCTGTATTCAGTGACCTGGGATTTTCCTGCGTCTTCCCCACAGATCTCGCACGAGGGCAGCACACTGTGCTGGACAGCGGCGGAGCGGCTCATCTGCTCCCTGGTGGAGGTGTCGCACGACGGCGTCACCATCACAGAGTGGCGCCAACTGGTGGCGCCGGGGGAGGCGCGCAAGGCGGGAATCTGCTCAGGTGAGGCTCGGGGCGCGTTCACTCGTTGTGGGGAGGTTTGACAAGCCAACCGTCATACCCTGAGGTCCATCGTCAACGTCCTTTTCGACAGATGTGGTACAAATCAGTAGCGTTAGCTCAGCAGTGCGCATTGACTTAGACGCCACCACACCATGCTTTGCAAACACACACACACACACACACACACACACACACACACACACACACACACTGTAAAATCCCTTCGCGTTTCAGACCATCCCTCTTTCATCAACCACAAAATCAGTTCAATGCCATTTTTTACATTTTCAAGAAAATTATTCACACATACAAATTTATTTAAAGTTTTTCTAAATTAAAACCCAGGAAATTTCTCTTAAAATTAAATCTACTTTCTCCAAATATTTTCTTCTGAATAATAGTAAGAATTCTTATTCCAAAAGCTATAAATACCATACTTTTGGGCAATTTTTTGATAATTTCCCTTTTTTCACTTAACTTTAATGCTCCTCAAACTCATCCCACTCTCTTTTGATACTTTTGAAAAAACTTGTGCATTTCTACTCTGCACTTAGATATAAAAAGTCAAATCTTCACATGTAAGACCACCTCCCATTTTTTGCATTAATTTTTGAGCATCAAAAGGGGGTCTTATACGCGGGATTTTACGCTGTATACAAAGTTGCCCTCACGAAAAATTGATTTGCGTCACATCATTCAAGCCTTGACGCCGACGTACGCCGTATTGACCTTCACTCCACGTTCCCCTCCCGCAGGTGACGTGTCCCCGCTGCCCTACGGTGACGTGCTGACCGGCGTCGCCATCGCTCGCGCCGCCGACCCGCTCTCCGTCCACTTCGGCTGCTACTCGGCGTCGACGCGCGTCGGCGGCGCCGGCGTCGTGCGCGTCTCGTCCATCGGCGCCGCGCAGGTCAGTTCAAACAGTGGACTTCCGGTTATTACTTCCGCTTGTCCCCGTTGCGTCAAAAAATGGCGTCTCTGTTAGCGTGTGAGGAGACTTTCTGACCAGAGCCGCTTCTCTTGTAGTTGAGTCGCGTAACCAATAGCAACACCAAGCTTCTGGCTGGCGCTCTCCTGACGACGCCTCACTTCGGCGCCGATTGCCGCGCAACGACGCCGCCACCGCCCTCACCGGACTGCGTTGCCAAGACGACGGGGGGCAGAGACGCCGGTGACGACGCCACCGACGTGACGTACGCTGCGGGGACGGCATGCAGCTGCGTCCACGTCGACGAGCCGGCACCGCTCACGCTCGGTGCTGCGCATGCGCGAGTGGGCGTCGCGACGCTGCTCGGCGGCGTCGTGTGCGCCGTTTGGATGGCGTCCAGGAGATAGGAACGCCCAACATTTTCACTGTAGTGAATGAATCTCAAACGAGTCTCAAAATGGCAGCGCTCACCTGTGCGCGATGACACGTGACTCGCAAGACGGGACCACATGACCAGCAATCGGGCCAATGTGCGCCACAACCAACAAAGAACACTCACAACAACGTGGAGCGGGAGTGATCTCCCGAGACGCCGGCTACGCTGGCCACCCATTGGACAAGTCACGTGACCTGGAAGTGGATCGAGGTGGCGCCACGGACAACCGGACGTACCGCACAGCACTTCCGGTCCATGTTTGTGGCGCCATCTCCTGACGTGTGCTTCACACAATGAGGCGTTCGCTCAACATGCACAAAGTTCGCTCATTGACCACCGAGCTCTGAAACACCAAGATCTGATCGTGGAATACTCCTGCGTTTTCTTTTGTTTTTGTGTTCCAAATAAACTTGTCAACAACACCAACGGATTTGAATTCCCCGAATTTATTGATAAGGCGAGTAACAGCAGCAGTTGGTGGTGCAAATTTGCCTGATACATTCAAAACACGGAATACTACATTGCATCGCTTACAATTCCTTGCAATTGGGTAACTATGGTAACAGCTATAGATCCTTACGCCGAGGTGTATACTGAAGGGAATGGGGAAGTAGGCGGAGAACCGCCCGAAGAGGAGGGAGAGGCAGAGCACGCGGCACGCCGCGCAGCATAGCGCCAGATTAGTCCGCAAAGTACCAGAAAATAGTCCCGTCGAAAACTTGACCGAATGATCCTTCACGAAAAAGCAGTTCTCAAAACAGCGCGTCATTTTGAAATTCATTCACAAACTTGAGGAGCTCTACAAGCAACGGACTTGGTGGGTTGATGTATCTACAGATATCGATGAATATTTACAAACTCAAAGAACCAGATCAGATATCACCCAACGATTTACAAATTGAGACTTCAAAATTGTACACTTGTCCTTCTTGTTGTGGTGGATCTTTCTCGTTGTTTCCCAGTCACAATGTTCTCGTAGCTGACACACTTCCTGTCGATGGTAAAGATTTCAAGATGGCCGGACGCACGCGTGACGTCACTCGTCGCGGGGACGGCGTCGCGCGCGTGCGCAGTAACACGGAGCTCGCTGATTGGTTCACTCGCCCTCGATGAGCGTTTCTTCGACCTTGACCAGGAACTCGATCGTCTCCTCCTCGAAGTTTTCCACGTGGCTGTCCAGCTCGTCCGTGTCGATGCCTGCAATGGACGACGAGGTTGTGTTTTTACCTGCGATTTTGTATTTTCAACTCGTTCCTCGAACTCCTCACATTCAATATTTCCACAGCGTGCCAGGAGTATACTGGCCCCTATTCGCGCAAACACCGCCACACTTCACACACACACGCAACTCCGTGCATGAACAGTTGCAACTCCTTTTTACACCACACGCACTTGCCCTATCCCAACACACACACACGTACACACACACACACACACTCACTCTCTCCCTCCCACTCTCTCTCTCCCCTCTGTCCCTCTCCCTCTCTCTCCCCTCTTTCTCTCCCCCCCTCTCTCTCTCCCGTCTCTCTCTCTCTCTCTCTCAGACATCACCCAACACACACGCGCACTCCCTCCCCGCCCACCGCAGCGCAAGACCCTCCTCCTTGTACTCGTCAGACGCCACACCCACCTACACCCCACAACACACACACCTCCCACCGACCCCACCCCCCTTACGCACACCTCCCACACACACGCACGCACCTCCCCGCAGCGCGAGCCGCTCCTCCTTGTCCGCCTCGTACTCCTCCTCGACGTGCCGACGCCACGACTCGTACTTCTGCAGCGCGCTGCGGCGCAGGTCGATCTGCTCCTTGCTCGCGCGCGTCTCCCTCAGCCGGTCCTCTAGTTGGAACTTGCCGTAGTACTTCTGCTTCACGTTCTTCTTCAGGTCCTGTGGCGGGAAAATAACGCGGTAGTGAAGCGCGCGTGCGCGGAGCAGAATTCAACTGCGCATGATCATGAATAGCGCCTGAACAGTGCACGTTTGAACCACACGCGACCTCACCAAAGCAAGCGCTCTTCACACACACACACACACACACACACACACACACACACGACGTGCGCTCACACACAGAGGCACAAGGCATTCTTGTGCGTGCAAGCAAGCTCTCACAGACAGGCACACATGCTGTTGCTTTCTTTTTCTGTTTGTACAGGCACTCTTTCTCCCTCACACACACACACACATGCACACACACACACATGCTCCCACAGTAACAAAAAACACGCTCTTACACACACACAGACACACACAGATTACTGACCGAGAGCTGGTCCTTGGTGAGGAGAGACTTGGGCCTCGGTCTCCATAGCAACTGACAGAATCGCTCCTTGGGCTGTTTGTGCAGCAGCCGCCCCTGGAAGTTCCAGATCCAGTACGCGTTGTCCACTTTGTGGCCCCACCAACTCACACCTGGAAACACACACGTACCGTGATTCAACATAAAGACGACAGACAACACTTGTGCTTTCACCCCAGCTGGTTTGAAACAGAATTCATTTTCTCTGAACTCTGGGTGGTTTGCATTGTGACTGAGGGGACACGACTGGCGACACCTCCGGTGCGACCCCACTGACATCTCTGATAATCCCTGCCTGTCGCCCAGTCATCCTCCACCTCTACTGAGGCATTCTGTGCCACTCCAACCCCGATCCTGGGATCCCCACCCCATTCTAGCCATTGCATCAGAGTGCGCACGGACAAATCAAACCGTGTCTCCACTCATTGCAACTCACCAGTGATGATGTAACTCACTTGGTGCAAGTCACCAGTGACATGAATATGTAATGCCCTCAGTGAAATTTGCCAGTGATGTAACTCCCTCAGTGTAACTAACCCGTGATGTAACTCCCTCAGTGACTCACCCGTGATGATGTAACTCCCTCAGCGTAACACCCTCAGTGTAACTCACCCGTGATGATGTAACGTCCGGTCGGGTCCCACTCCACGTCGGTCGCCATGAAGTGCTCTGCGCTCTGCATGATGGTCACCTCGTCCCCTCCCGTGTCCACGAATTCGAGCACGCCGCTCATGGAGCGCAGCCCGGCCAGCACGAGGAACTGCCCCGCAGGGCTCCAGAACAGGTGGTTCACCCGCAGCTCAGGACGCTTGTCTATCGTCTCTGAAACACGTCGGAGATTGAACGTTTATTGGCTGTGTGGACGCGTTCATTTTGCGAGTGCGGCTGGCCGGCGGCGAAGTGACGCTGACCCAGGGGCGAAGTCAGCCTTTGGGGCTCACTCGGCCGGCCGGCACAGGGCAATGGAACACTGCTACCAACACGCGCGTCCACGTTGCGTCAAGAAAATGCATGGGAAGCCTGTTGTGTCTTCATATGGCATTTGGACACGTCGACGGGCAAAACCCCAACAAATGCGAACACCAATGCACACGCACACACACACGCACACGAGATATCCTTGCACACATGCCGTCACAGAGCCCTCCTCCATACACTCCCGCTCACACACACATGGCCTCTAAACACACAAACACATGCACGCATACACACACTACTCATTGTAAAGCCCAAGCGAGCCTCACTTCTGCACGTGACACACACACACACACGCGCACACACGCACTACTCACTGAGCGACCCTCCCAACTGTACGTGGTAGATAGAGACAGGTGTGCGGCATCTCCCCTCCACCACACGCACGCACACACACGCACACACACACACAGAGTACTCACTGAGCAGCTCGAGAGACCCTCCCTTCTGCACGTGGTAGATGGAGACAGCGGTCCGTGGCGTCTCTCCGTGGATGAAGGCGAAGCGATGACCGATCGGCTCCCACGCGAACGCGCTGATCGCCTCTGCGACAAACACACCCCAATCAATCAATACATCAATCAATCAGTGACGTCATGACTGGTTCACACACGGGATGCGTCAATGAGTTGCGTCCATATCACCCCATTTACACTGGTTCCATTTCCATGACAACACGACGCGCAACGCACGCGCAACTTGTGCGTGAAATGACTTGCACATGTCTCAATAGTTTTATCTGTCGTGGACATGGTGTGAACAAGGGTAAGTCGACTTCGGCAGGGACGCAACGCACGACGCGCCTGCTGTGAAACACGGCCAACACAATACGAGAGAGTTCGCAGAGCGAAGTCTCGTGGAGCGAAGTCTCGTGGAGCGAAGTCTCGCGGATTCTCGTCCTCATCCCAGGCACCACGTGCTTTGACGCTCACCTTTGATCTCGAGGATGTCGACAGGAATCTGCTTCTCTCGGATCCTGAACACGTTGAAGTTGTGGTAGATGCCCTGCAACCAACAACGGACACAGGAGTGAGGGCAAAAATTTCACCAAACAATACAAATCCAACAAGTACACCGACGAAACCATCTACACAAGCTGAACATCATGGAGTTTTATGAATTGATGCGAAAGCTCCTTGGATTTGGTGCACAAATTGCAACAAAAGCGCGTTTTCATCACTCCCCTGGAACTATTTGCAGGCGGAACTATTTTTGGATCGGGTTGGTGCACTTACCCGCCAGCTTGCCCCCCCCCCCAAAGTACACACGCAGTACTCACGCCGTACTTGACCTGCCCGTCCCTCTCCTCCTTCTTGCTCTTGTAGCGGTCCACCTTGACGCACAGATAGTCGCCGCACTTTTGCCAGTGGATCTTGCAGTCTGCGACGGTGAAGAGGTTTTTGACGCAGAGCGTCCGTCGCGATGGCAACTCGATGACCGTGACGCGCGCAGGCGTGTCCCTGGTGTAGCGAAGTCAGAATTGACACGTGCACGCATGCGCAGACACAAATTGCACAGCGGACGGCCAGGCCACATGAGACCTGTGTGTGTGTGTGTGGGGGGGGAATTTGTGGACTTGTGGTGTGTGCAGGTGCGTACTTGTGTGCGGAACAGCGTTTGCGCCAGCATGTGAGCGATATGGTGTGAGTGAGAATGCACCTTGCCCCTCTGTGCATGTGAGCGTGCATCTTTGTGTATGCAATAGCACGTGTGCATGTGTATGAGAGAGCTTGTGTGCTGGAGTGTACCTTGCCTCTGTGTGTGTGTGTGTGTGTATGTGTGTGTGTGTGAGAGAGAGAGAGAGAGAGAGAGAGAGAGACAGAGACAGAGAGAGAGAGAGACAGACAGACAGAACGCACCTTGCTTCTGGCGACCAGTAGGAAATGATGTTATCGGTCGGGGACCATGAAAAGTCATTCAGACCCTTTATCTTCATACTCTTCTTGTCCAGCAAACCGAACGACTGCAAAGCGATGGAGGAAGAACATACTTTACGCCTGGCGTTTTCCCAACAAAGAATCGGTAGAATCCGTTTTGCATTGGGCACAACACAGGTCCTTGCGAAAAACAACGAACGCCACGGCCAGTTTCTTTCAGCGAAGAGCCGATGTTGTGTGAAACAGACTCGATTCCGATGAGCAGCACTCACCGGCGTCTCGTAGATACTGAGCGTGTCTGTCGACATTCGGGCGAAGTAAGTTCCGTCGTGGTTCCACCTGGTGAGAGAAAAGTTGGTATCAATACTTTGACACAAATACGCGCGTTGAGAACCCGTCAAGGGCAACAGCCAGCTGTGTTCAAAGACACACGCACGACACGACAGCAGAAACATGTGCGCGCGCACGCGCACACGCACACCAGCTCCGGAAGACACGACACTTTTCAAAGATATGAAACGCCTCACGCCGGAGGAGACTACAACTGCACAATCCCCCCCACACACACAAACACCACACACACACACAGCGTACTCACTTGAAGATGGGCCAGACTGACGTGTTTTCGCAGTGGTAACCTCGCTTCTTCTGGCCGGTAGAGATGTCACACACACACACACACACCGTCTCTCTCTCTCTCTCCTCGCACACACACACACACACCATCTCTCTCTCCTCACACACACACACGCACACACACGCTGCTCACTTGAAGATGGGCCAGACTGAGGCGTTTTCGCAGTGGAATCCTCGCTTCTTCTGACCGGTGCGGATGTCCCAGATGATGATGGCCTGAGGGTCCTCCTTACTGTCTGGGAGCGGACTGAACGTCACCAGGTACCTGCGAACACGAAGGGATGACGCACGGTGCAAACGCAAGGATCGGGTCATGTTTCGCGCAATCAATGTGCAGATGGAGTTGAAATGGACAAGTGCCGTTCGTGTTTGAAACCTGTTTTGTGTTCGTAACAATTTGTTCAAACAATGTTGTGCTGTTGAATGAAAAACAAAGATAAGTGCCAGATGGTGCCCCGCCCTTTTGCCGCTGACCCGACCCCCCCCCCCCACGAGTCTTGAAAGTCCCGTGCCTGTTTTCCACGTCAGCGTCAAGGGTTCCCTCTGTGGTCTCCCCTTCACTTTCCAAGCTTGCTCCAAGAAATACGAAGGGAGTTTCTTTTCTGACGATCAGTTTGACAAGCAAAGGTCAAATAGTTTGCGCCATTTCTTTGTGAACCTGCGCTTCAATGACCACAGACAATGAAATTGTTGGCAACCAAGACTCCGAAGTGCTGATTGTCAGACAGGAAATCACTCGTATTCCCAGGGTCACACCAAAAAGCTGGACGCTCCACCCTCGCCCCATCCCCTGGGACACTCCCATATTCTCTGCCACCCCTCTGCGCCCACGCACCTCTCGCAGGGGGAGAAGTCGATGAGCTGCACGCCTGTGTGCTGGAAGCGCTGGATCTTGGAGAACTTGTCCCCGCCCCACAGCGCGATGCCCTGGGAGTGGAAGGTGGCGAGGAACGAGCCCTGCGGGGACCAGCGCACGTACGTCTCCGTCCAGTACTGTGGGAGAGAGAGCCAGAGGGCTACACAGTGCGTGTGTGTGAGGAAGGTATGCGTGCGGCCAGCCCTGTGGGGACCAGCGCACGTATGTCTCTGTCCAGTACTGCGGGAGAGAGAACCAGAGGGTTATGGTGCGTGTGTGTGAGGAAGGTATGCGTGCAACCAGCCCTGCGGGGACCAGCGCACGTACGTCTCCGTCCAGTACTGCGGGAGAGAGAACCAGAGGGTTATGGTGCGTGTGTGTGAGGAAGGTATGCGTGCAGTTGTTCACCTGCATTTCCTGTACAGAAGGGACAGATGAGATACTTGAATTTTGTGTGTGTGTGTGTGTTTTTCTTTGTGTCTGCGCAATGTGTGTGAATTTGTGTGTACGAGGCTTATCTCACTTCTGGCGCTCGCTGCATGCACATATCAGGATGAACTGATGGTTGCATAAGGTGTTTAAGCCTATTTATTTCAGTACAAAGAGGGCCAAATTGGCATGACAAATCAAGATGTAGCGAGCGCCAGAAGTGGTATAAGCCTCGTTTGTGTGTGTGTGTGTGTGTCTGTATGTGCGAAGGGTGTGGTGTGTGCGCGTCTGTGTGGAGGCGAAGGGTGTGCTGTGTATGTGTGTGTACTGGCATTTGCCTCCCATTTATCACTCCCACGTGTGTGCGTGCGTGTGTGTGTCCCCTCACCTCCCTCTCCTCGATGACGCTGGGCTCGTTCGGAGAGTTCTTCATGATGGCCGTCCACTGGCCTCCCTCGTAGATGACGCTGTACTGGTCGTAGCAGTGCGTGTCCATCAGCCACGACCGCAGGTTCCCCTGGAGACGACCAATCACAGCTCAGATCAGCAAACCAATCACAACTCAGAGATCACTCAAGCGCCGAGCGCTCAGTTCACGAATCAATCAGCCTACGTGCGTTGGTTTGTTTGCCAGCAATGAATAGAGGGTCTCAAGCAAACACAGTTCGTTTCAGTGATGAATCACGTCAGGCTGGAGCATTGAAACTTGCTGACACACGGAGCAGAATTCAGTTCAATGGGCGGCAATTTGGTGTGATTACAGCTTCGGGAGAGCACTGGATCTGTCATACTCACCATGTCCTTGTACGGCTGCTCCTCCGGTGGTTCCCACTCCTCGGGGATGTTTGCATATCTGAAGAAGAAACGCGTCAGTCACACAGTGAACTTCACACGATGAAAGCGACGACTTCTCCTTCACCGTCGCGTTGTTTTCACAGCGGGGCGATTTGAAAATGTTTGCCGCCAAGTTTCGTTCGGCTCGATGATAAAATGGACCGTTTCTTGTGCCAAATCAAACACGTCTATTGATTGAACTTTTTTCTGAAGACTTCAGTGCAAGCGTCAAGCGCGGCGCCCCTGTACCAGCAGCAGAAAAATGGGCGCTGCGTAGTCGTAGCCACGTTTACAGGACGCAACACCTGACGCCTTCAGTGTGTCGTCTGATAGCCTGAACTCGTACGTACTTGTCGAAGTCTGAGAAGAGGTTGACGGCGAACGTGTGCGCCTTGTCGAGCTTGTAACCGTCGGTGGCGGCCACCGCCTCGGCGGCGTCTGCAGGGTTCTGATACTCCAGGAAAATGTAGCTGCAAAATACACACACCATTTGTACACAAATTTGGCAGGACAAATCAACGACTGCGTTCTCCACTGCATTGAAGTCAATTGTTTTCTCCCAGTATTGGGGTAACTCTGTGGCAGCTTTTGGTTGGCAGCTTTTGGTCCATGGGGGACACTTGAGGTATTTTTGTGCAAGTTAGTTGGCTCTTGGGTTGAAAGTACGTATCTGGTGTGTTTTTTATCGCATCGAATCGCAAGCAGGATCTGACTGCACTTCACGTTTGGTTGCGCAGAAGGTCCGTTGAAATCCTGCAATGGTTGCGTCTTTTGCGGCTTCATGCCCTCCGCTATTCACCAATTCGAATGAGGTTGGCCTCTCCCCCAATCTGCACGAGTTCTGGGTTCACGGACGCTGCGCTGCGTTCCTTGGTCCGACGCCGTGTTCACCCACTCACCCCTTGGTCTTCTTCTCCTCGGTCATGGGGTAGTGCTCCGTCTGGATCTTGCCGAACTTGCTGAAGATTTTGCGGATGACGTTCTGGAGCTTCTCGAGGCGGTCGGCGCCGACGCACGGCACGTTGTCCACCACGATGACCGACTCGATCCCGTCCGTCTCCTTCGGCCGCTTCTTCAGCAAATCGCTCAGCAGCTCTGCAGAAACATGAGGTGCACGTGAACTTCTGCTGCAAAATCCTCTCGGAGGGTTGGGGGGGGGGCTCCCTGGATTTAGCACCCCCCTCCTGTCAAGTGATTGAATGATCAACACCTAGGGACCTGTCAGGCGCAAAATTTTCTGCTTGTTTTGTGTGGTGGATCGATCAACCAGACCCATCTGCAGTAGATCTATAGATCTACCCTGTGAGTGAAGTTTTGTTGCTCCAGGCATTTGCCGGGAAATTCAACAAGGAATCCAGCCAAAACGATGTGTTCCACCCAAATAGAGCTGCTGAAACTGCAGAGGTTGGGTCTGCTGATTGGAAAATTGGAGAACGTTACACTCATGACAGTCCCACCACACCGCAGAAGCCACATTCCACTGCAGTCTCAAAATTTCCTTTCACGAACACACCAGATGCGCGAACATCTGAAACACATGTCGAAACACATGTTGCACTTTGCACGCGAAAATTCGGCACAAACCTTCGTCAGAGATGTCATCCACATAGTCCTCTGGATCGCTGAAGTCTGGCTCCTCCTCGATTCCATTTTCTTCGATCATTTCGTCTTGACTCTTCGCCTTGCGAGGCGGTTTTCTGCCACCACTCTCCTTCCATTCATTGTCGGCCATCTTGAAACCTCGTGTACCGGGCTATTTGAGAAAACAACACGAAACGTCAACTTCAACGCGCAAAACCATTTCAGCTGCGCGTCAAAATGCAACGGTCGCGTCATAATTTATAAACCTTGATGCACTTGACTTTGGGACAAAATCTGCCAGATATTTCTCTCATCCTGGGACTATTTGTCTTGACTGTCGAACTGAAACTTTGTCTTGATATGGAGCGTATTTCTGTTTCACGAACGCGAGCGATAGATGCCGTTGAAGTTCTGATGAGGCATGTGGGCTGAGCGATAATAGGACTTCTGGTGCCACATTCCTCCCCGTAAGTTTTTTTTGACAGGAAGTTTTTGCAGAGGTTGTCAGAGGAAGTTCGTTTGATCAAAAGCTTCTTTATCTCTTACCAATGCAAACAATCTACGCTCGTGAGTGTTTGTGTGTGCGTGTGTGTGTGTGTGCGTGTTTTCGTGTGTGACATTGCTCCTGCAGCACTTTACATCTGCAATGTCACCCAGCTGCAAGTTAGATATCTACAGCTGCGCGAGGAAAGATACCTTCCGTGTGTCAGCCTGCCATGATGATACGCCCACAGTCCAAAGTCAAACTCGCAACCCGTCCACACAGAAGATTCGGTTCGCCCCGGCTCTGTGTGTGGAGTGACTTGAGAACCACAGAACTCACCTATTGGCCGTGCGCGATCCGCCACACAAGCCTATCGAAGGTCTGGTTGGGGGCTGGCCCCAGGTTAAAGTGTCTCACCACGGCTTGGATGATGCTTGGGTGAGTCCTTGGCAGCCCCTGACTCACTGCCTCCAACTCGAGTTCACGTACAACATTTTGTCTTAGAAATCCAGGCAAATCAATCTCTTGCACAGTTATGTTGTGTGGGTTGGTAGCCATTTTTTTCAGAAGAGGAAAACCTTGAGGGGTCATGTGATCACCCCATGGGGGGAGGAATGCTGGGTAATTACCAGCAAAATAGTGATATTGTGATATTATGCATCTATTTCCTGTCTAATGTATATAATTAATTATTGTAAAAATATTCAGAATATTTAAAATTGCCTGTAGAGGCCAGCTCCCCCTGGTGGGGGAGGAGTGTGGTGTGACACACCAGCTGTGAATTTAGAACCACT
>JAAUXT010081009.1_pt1 | contig 14953 bp, 5 predicted proteins | sample 7278171 | NCBI WGS metagenome assembly JAAUXT01 (sample SAMN14350112, study PRJNA611818) | marine sediment metagenome | isolation source: surface marine sediment (1.8m) | place: French Polynesia: Moorea | collected 2018-08 | reverse complement strand
CTACATTTCATCAATATACTTCTTTCACCAAATATTTGTACCTTCTAAATACAGAGACATTTCTACATTCACACCCCATTTTTTCTGCACTTCCAAATTTGACCTTTTTGACCTCAGAAACCTAACAATTCAAAATTGACAAATTCCTTCCTTGCGCATTATCCCCAACCCAAAATGAACCAAAAGAGCCCAAATGATCCTGAATCAATCCTCATCTTGACCATGAAACTGCTGCTGACATACTTTTGGAAGAGGCTGCCTATAGGTGATTTGATTTCACTCACTCCGATTTCGCGCGCTTTTTCCAAAAGCTCACAAATCGGACCAAGCTCCTCAAATCACCTAAAAATTAAATTCATAGAGAAGAAGGGACCTCGATGTGCCCTTTTGTGGTCCCGCTCAGATCTCGCGCCACCCTGTAGGCACACCCAACTTATTGATTGATAAACACTAAAATTTGTTGTACATGCTCAAGAGTGTGGACTTGAGAACTGGTCATTGAACGTGAAATGTTTCAGCGTGATTTGCTGTCAAGTGCTTTGCAACGCAGGCTCGACTCGAAACTCGAACCAGGCTCTGAACCGTGCTGGATTCCAACAGAATTTGTCAACGTAAACGAAAACGTACTTGTCTTTGCAATGCTAAAACTTACGTTTCGTTGTCACTCCATGTCAAAAGGACACAAGTTTCGCAGTTTTCACATCATGCAGCACCCTTTCGTTGTCCACATCAAGAACACAATTTTTTAAGTTTCGGTCACTGAGTGTATGTTCTGCATTTCCGGTGAATTCCAGTACCTCCTCTGTTTCGAAATGATAATCAGCCGCTGGCTGGACTTGCCATTTTTGTCCACTTTTGGGTTTTATCCGAAAAGTTGTCCGAAAAAAAATTGTTTCCACGGACGCCAGCGACACCAACGGTTGATGAGAAAATGATCAATTTTTCACATTGACGGGGGAAACTTTGGTGTGGTTTGAAAACGAACGGTGTGATTTATCGTGATGCTCGTGTCTTCCAAAAAATCCTTTCGCACGAACAAATTTGAGACGGATTTGGGTCAAGTTTTGTGGCAACAACAAAATTAACACATCGGATGAAGGGTCTCTTTGACTTCGTTTCAGGCAAAATGGAAAACAAAGAAGTGGGAATCATTGGAACTGGAGACTTCGCTAGAGCCTTGGCCAAACGCCTCACGTACAGCGGCTACAGGGTGACCTGTGGAAGCAGAAACCCCCAGGCGAAGAATCTTGCTCGTATTGACTCTGCATTGACTGACGTTTCCGTTCGCAGTGTTTCTGAATGTATCCAGACATGCAAGATTCTCTTCGTTGCAATTCCACCTGAGGTTCACAACACTTTGAAAAAGTACAACGTGGGTCTCGCGGGGAAGATTTTGATCGACATCAGCAACCCAACGTCGGAAGAGGACGCCGATGCTATGGAAGAATCTTTGGCTGAGAACCTTGCCAGAATGCTGCCTGCCGCTACTGTGGTCAAGGCATTCAACACTTTGTCCGCCTACGGCTTGGAAGTGGACGCCAGCATCACAAACGGCAACCGAGATGTGATGGTCGCTGGTGACGATATCCAGGCCAGGAACACAGTCATGCAGTTGGCCAGGGATCTCGGTTTCACAGCGATGGACCACGGCGGCCTCAAGATGTCAAGGGAACTGGAGAGAATCCCCGTTCTGCTTTTCAACGGCTGGGGCTTGGCCACGAAGACTGTTCTGACGTTGTTCCCTGCCTGGTTTGCCCTGGGCTACGCGCGCTATTACATCTTGAAGCAGCCACCCTTCACGCTCAATCTCTTTCCGGTCAACTTCCTCAACAAGATATTTGCCTGCATGGCCGTCTCGCTGCTGGCGTCCTGCTTCGTCCCCGGATGTTTCGCCGCCTTCGCACAGATCCGCAACGGAACCAAGTACGCGCGCTTCTCGCACTGGCTCGACGCGTGGCTGCGCATGCGCAAACAGCTCGGCATTTACGGCCTCATGTTTGCGCTGATGCACGTGGTCATGTCAGTCGTCATCATCCAGCCAGCCTACTTCCCGACTTGGTTCGTCTCCTCGTCGGTGCAGGTTCAGGTGCCCGACGGCGGGGGAACCGTCACCGTGCCGATGTCGTCCGTCATGAACTTAAAAGGTACATTTCCGGTGTCAGAACCCGCCATGTTGCAACCATACACAAGGCAGAAAGCACCACACGAATCTGTTGTTTTCAGCTTTGACAATTCGCATTTTGGAAAAGACGTGTTTTTCAAAGGCAACGCTCGGTGCATGCTGAGTCTTGGACGTTTTGTCACCCAGTGCGTTGAATTGTGTCTCTTCCAGGAGAGTGCGTGGTACTGTTCGGGCTGCTGACATTGCTGCTCATGTGCATTCTGGGCCTCACCTCCGTCCCTGCCATCGGCAACCTGCTCAACTGGCGTGAGTGGGTCTTCGTGCAGTCGCAGCTCGGCTACGTGTGTCTACTGTTCGTCGCGCTGCACACCACCACCAAGGGCTACGCGGAATGGGTTGTGTCCAAAGATTGGTTCGAAGTTGTGCAGAGACTCTCCTTCCAGACCAGTGCCGTCGCTTGGGTCACGTTGGTACTGAAGTCGATTTTCCTGATCCCACCAATAGGTGCGTACGTGTGGAAAATCAGAAGGGGATGGGAGAGAGGACAACTTGCGTCCAAAAACAATTGATGTTAAAATTACATTTCAAATTGTGCTTCAGTCAATGGATTGCATTGTATTCCTACATCTCACGGACAACAGCTGAGAACTCTCCCTGCAGCTGATTTGTAGTCACCTCCTCCTCTGTTTGATGACGCACTTTCAGTGACTGCATCTCCTCATCTTGGGTTGGTTGAGGTCCCACCTTCTGGAAAAATTAAATTGTCTCAGGGATTGATCCGACTCTGTTCCCCCTCCCCGTCAGAGAGAGTTGGACTTCACATGAACTTCAGGGTGGTCAGAATCCTCCCTCTGACTGCTCCCAAGTTCAACTTTTGCGATTTTGCTGAGGGAAGGTGACAGGAATGAACCCGTAGGGTGTGGTGCCCGCGAATATGAAGTGCATGTGATTTCTCTTGGTGCGTGATGTTGCGTTGCTGTACCGTCGTGTCTCGCCAGAAGAATGGAACTGTGATAGATTTCCAAGTTTGCCAACTGAACTGATTTGTCTGGATGCAATTTGTATTCGCTCACATCTCATTGCACGAAATTACAATCGCTCACTGAAAGGTGCGGTCAAAGTGGTGAGTTCTGTATACAAAAAACGTTCGTCGAACAGAAACAATAAAATCCAAATGAAACATTGCAATCGCGCAACTCCGAGCTGCTCACTTCTTTTTCGGACGCGCCGCTATTGCTACTGCAGCAGCGCGTCTTGTGCAGTCAGACTCTGCTGCCCAGCGCAACATCAAAGGGACCCTAAATTGTGCCTGCGATTGCGATGGAGCGCATACTTTCCGTACACAGAATTTGCGTCAGGCCTGAGTGAGATAGAAAAATGTGTGACCAAGCCCGAGACGCATCTCAAGACAGGAAAATTGGTTTTCTTTCCTTTTATTATTTGGTCGAAAGAAACCCATCAAATTTGCGCGTCAACATCGATACATGTATTCGAAAATAACAGAAAAGGAAATTCTGAGCTCATCCCAGCGAGCTTGAGTTCTTGTTTGCATTTCAAGGCGATCAAAAATGTACTCTCTCATGTCTCTGGATCGAGTTTTCGAATTTTCTCCAAATTTCTGGAATGCAAGAGAATTGTTGGAGTCAGTCTGAAAATCATGCTTTCAAATTCAGCAAAATAAAATTGTAAGTTTTCGCTCCGCGCATGCCGCAGCAAGCATGGATCACCCCAAATCAGTTCGGTTCCGCGATTGTTGCCTCGGTTTCAACTTTTGTCTTTCTGCCCTTCCTCTTGCCCATCGGCGAGGCGGACGGCGACGGTTCGGGCGACTTGCTGGGACGTTCTCGCGGTTCGCGCGTCTTGTAGGCCGACTGCTCGTCGAACGCGACGGTCGCCTTGCTGCGCAGCGCTTCGAAGCTGCGCGGGAACTGCATGATTTTGTTGTTGCTCACGTCGAGCTCGCGGATGCTCGGAAGCTTGGCGAGGTTCTCCGGGAGGGACGCGAGGATGTTGTCGCTCACGTCGAGCACTTCGAGCGCCTTCATCTTCCAGATGTCGGCGGGAAGAGCTTCGAGGTCGTTGCCGGCGGCTCGGACGACCCCGATTCGGTACAGGTACGGGAAGTCAGTTGGGAACGCGTCGATGTGGTTTCGCGAGACGTCGAGCGAGAGAAGTGAGGCAAGAACGTCGATCTTATCAGCCGGGAAACTCAGCAGCTTGTTGTCGGCCAGGTTCAGCTCTGTCAAGTGGTTCAGCTCTCCGAAGTCCTCCGGGGTGGACTCGAGCAGGTTCTCGGAGAGGTTGAGCAGCTGCAGGTTGGACAACTGCGTCATTTCTTCTGTGAACTCGGAAAGTCCATTCTTCGACGCATTCAGGCTCTTCAGATGGATCCAGGTCTTGATCTGGTCGGGTATGGTGGACAGCTGATTATTTTGGATGTCCAGGTGCTGCAGAGTTTTGACCTTGAAGAGATGGTCTGGGATTGAGCGGACGCTGTTGTTGGCCAGACTCAAGGTGACCAGGAATCTCAGTTTGCCGACCGCGAGAGGGACCTCGACGAGTTTCAGGTTGGAGAGATCCAGACTGGTGATGCACCTTGCATGCTGATCGTTTCCCAGATGGATGAGCATGGAACCTTTCGGGTCATCCTGAGGCCCGTGTATGGGGTTACTGCCGATGTTGAGACTGCTGACTGTGCTGGGAACGGAGAAGCCAGTCAGGTTGTTCCCAAAGACATCCAGGGTGCGCAGAGTGTAGAGATGATCGATTGATTTGGGCAAGGCCGACACTTGGTTGTCACCGATGGCCAAAATCTCCAAATTGCGCAGCTTTCTCATGTCCGACGGCAGACCCTCGATCCGGTTGCTGGTTCCGTCGATCACCGTGATGATCTGATCTTCACCCAGGGACTCGGGCAGGACTGAGACCTTGTTGCCAGCAAACCTGATGGTTTTCAAAGCCCGTGCCTTTCCAATCTTCTCGGGCAGTTTCCTGATGGAGTTGTGGGAGACATCCAGGTTCACCAAAGACTTCATCTTGTCCAGGTCCTCCGGGAGGTGCTCGATGCTGTTGAGGGACAGATCCAGATCCTCGCAGTTCTTCATACCAGAAATCTGATCGACCTTCTGCAGCTTGTTGTGGGAAAAACTGACCTTCGTCAAGCAACGCATTTCTTCAAACTGAGGTGGTAGCCTTTTGATGTTGTTGTGAGATGCATCCAGGATGCTCAACTTCTTCAGACGTGCGAAGTCTTCCGGCAGCGCGTCGATGAGGTTGTTGTTGAGCTTCAAATCGACCAGAGCGTATTCGAGGTTGCAGAGCTCTTCGGGAAGGTACTTGAGCTGGTTGTGGGAGACGTCCAGGGTGTGAACGTACCGCAGCAACCCGATGCAAGGCGGGATTTCATCAAACTGATTGTGACCCAGGTTGAGCGACGTCAAGCATGTCAGGTTCTCGAACCCATCTGGAAGGCTTTCCAGCGAATTGTGTGACACGTCAATCGTGTGAATGTTGGGATTCTTGATGGAAATAGGGGGCAAGACTTTCAGCTTGTTGTGTGACGCATCCAGAGTAAGAGGCAACTTGTAGATATTCTTCTTCAGCGAGTGAATCAAGTTGTGAGAAACGTCCAATGTGACGAGATTGGGTGTTGTTCCAAGCTTGGGTGGCACGGTTTTCAGTCGGTTTCCAGAAGCTCTGATTTCTGTGAGACTGGTTGCTTTGTGAATCGTTTTGGGGAGAGTCCTGATGTTGTTGTCGGAGATATCCAAATAATTCAAAGACTTGAGTTTCGACATTGATCCTGGAATTGCAGTCAACACATTGTTTTGAAGTTCAATTCGCTCCAAAACAGCCAAGTCGGAAATCGCCTTGGGCAATTTTTTGATGCGATTGTTGGGAAAATCCAGAACTCGCGCAAAATCTGCGATTTCCTCGTTTTTGTACAGCTCGCCGGGGATGGCCTTGACGCTGGTGGTCGACCAGCGCAGGTCGACGCCCTTGTTGCCGTCTTGGCGCGGCACGATGTGGCGTCGCACCTCCTTCGGCAGCGACGCGATCTTGCTGCCCGGTCCGACAGCGGGCGGCGGCTTGTCGTCCTGCTTCCGGCCGCGTCTTTGCGTTGACGTCATCGCGTTTGGGTTTGTTGGCTGGGGTCAAGCTCAAAGAAATGACGCAAATTTGTTGCACGTACTTGCTGCTGATATCATACACGCAGCTGAGACGAATCTGTCGATTCTGCAAGCTCCTGGAAAAACCGAAGTGCAATTTATGTTGTGTGCCAAAATTTGCACAAAACTTATATTTGCTCGTGCACGGAACAGCTCGTCCTTTCCAACATGAAGAAAAACTGTTTACCGAAAGGCATCAATGACTGTTTCCTGCTCAAAAGCACAATGTGGAATTGATTAGCTTGAAAACATCAATTTCCTTCTTGAAAACAAGTTCAATTAACTTTGACGCACTTTAAACTTTGTTTTCAAAGCAAAACACAGGTTGAGTAGACTTTTTCCGACATTTGTGCTTCAAATTGTGTCGGGTTGTGAAATTTTTGTCGATCCACGCGTTGTGTCAATGCATGCATTTTTGGTCTGTGCAGCCTTTAGTTCCGTTTGTCATACATGCAGGCACAGAAACACTGTTCGAAGGAAAGTCAGTTTCACGGGAGTCGTTTATTTTTCATTGCTTCACACAAATTCAGAGAATGCAACAGTTTTATTGTTCGTACATTTTGCATTGCCACAATTGCGATCAGGGCCTGCCCCCCCCCCCGGCCACCAAATTCACTCCCCCGCCCAAAAGAACTTCCTTTCTGATGGTCACATTTTCAATCCAACTGGACACCTTTTAATGGGAACCAACCCCAACCTTTTGTCACCAGGCGCCAACTTTTCAAACACACGCCTGTACACAATTGATCAATGTTTCAATTTTGGGAGCCTCTCCACGACAGTCGGAACTTCGGCTACCCAATCCGCGGAACCTGCCCCTCAAGGGAAGAGCTGTACATCTGTCACGTGTGGTTGTCGAATCTAAAACCTAGCAAGAAGGTGTGTTCAATGAACACACTGAATTGCCCTTGCAGATGGAAAGTACAACAATCTAATCTAACAGCATCAAGCACATGCAAGTCAATCACCTTGTCATTTCTTCGAGCTTGAGCCAAAGCCAGATTTTGTTGGTGCCTGCTCAGGTGAAATAGCATTGCAACTTTTGCACATGCCTTACACACACATGTGCGCGCGCACACATACACACACACACCAACAAAGGCTCAACTCAATTGCACTTATTTTCTTGTCATTTGCACATAATTTGAGAGTGCGTGCAACAACATGCATGCATACGAATTCACAAACAACGTATCAGCCAGCAAGAGCAACTTCTTACCCGTGTGTCTCCTGTTTTGAGCAACACTAAATTCCACGTAAACTTGATTTCCAAAAGTGAGCCAATGTAACTGCGTGCAGACCTGTCGAACATTCGGTGTCCCTTTTGTTGTCAACTCGAACTTCGGTACTGCTTTCACCTAGCAACCGCAAACACTTGGATCTCCATGCATGCGCTGCGCACACAAAAGTGGGTACTTCATGATCTGTTGACAGGTTTGGTCTTGAACAGTGGTGACACATGAGTATCCGTAAAAGTTTCTACTGTTTTCCTCACTTTTCTTTCTTGCTGCATGTGGACAATCACACGTTCACGGAACCTACGAAAAATTTGTTCCTGCCATGGTCCTTCTTGTGAGAACAAAATGTCAACAGAGAAAGTTAAGATTGTGACAAGCACGCAACGAACACACAGTCAACTTCGCAATTGATCTGCTTTTGTCAAATATCAACAAAGATACACGGTCCGATGAAAATTGTGTCAAGATTCCAAACCATATCACTTGCGTGTGAGGACGGACGCAGGAAGACACAAACACCACATACATGTAACTGTGTTTGCAAATCAGGTTTCTTCTCGCTGTTTCCAATGGTCTCAAAGAGCGTCAGGTAAAATTGTCCTAAAAACCCACCTGCAGCTGAAGCATCATTATATTTTCGCAGCGACAACCAACCTGTTTCATTTGCCAAAAAGAATTTTTGTTTTTCGCTGAATGCTTCTCAATCCCACTTATTTTTTCGCACCCCAAATAAACACTGCTTGCATTGCAGAACACTTTCACTGCGGACCGTACGGTGAAGCAGGCCAATCATGGATGGAACTGGACGGTTCACTCTGGTTGTAGAAGGGATTGGGGTGAGATGTGATGGCGATGGGCTGGTCCACTGGAGGGGGAAAGGCGCCTGATGGTCCAGGCCTCACACCACCCATCTGAAAGGGATCCACACTGCCGAGCTGCTGCAGATCTCGAGGCAGAGAAGACAGCATGCGGGGAGGCTCCGTCACCATGGGCAGAGGGTAGCGCCGGGGCGAGAGGAACCTACCCGTGGGATCCACGCTGAAGGGGTATCCTGGCTGTATCGTGGCAGGGACATCGCGGCTGTAGTGGGTGTAGTCACTCGGCATTGGCTGTTGTTCCCAGGAAGGATGTAAACTGCAACTGCGGTCCTGGGCCGTTTGCGGCACACCGACAGTCAGAGGGGGACCAGGTGGTGCTACTTCCCGGGAAGTGGGCACGGGCTGAGATGGCGGGGCCGTCTTGTTGGGAGGCGCCTCTATTGCTGGCGCCTCACTTTCTGCCTTTATTCGCCCTCTCAGTTCCGCCATGGCGTCGCCGGGAACATCCACTGCAGCCACCTTGTTGGGTGGACCGCGCATATCCACTTCATCAGTTCCGGAGCCAGTGTTTAGTTCATTACTTGGCGCAGCCTCGGGTGACTGCTGGGCGCTGGGTTCTGTTGAAGACCCAGAGCAAGATGGAGTCTGGATTCCATCATCCTGTTTCGGAGACGGCTGGCCCCCAGACGACGCTGCATCAGACACAGTGGTTGTGTCAGGAGAGTGCCTCTCCGACCCACCAAACCCGTCGCTGCTACTTGCTCGACTCTCTCCAGAACTGTTACGTCCCGAATCTTTGTTCTGATCACCTCTGTTCCCAGCCAAAGGAGAGACGGGATTTTCGGGTGCAGTGCTGGGGGAGTTGACGCTCTTGAGCTTACTCTGCTGCCGCCGCCGAGCCACCTTCACCTGATAGGGCGTGCCGGGGCCTTTCTTCTTCGGGTCTGCGTTGTTGTGAAGGAAGTGGACGAAATTATCCACCTCTAGTCTCGTCACATACTTCAGGGGCTGCGCTGGATGCTGGTTGCCGACCACGTCTCTGCGCCGCCGGTTCTGGAACCAAATCTGGGGAGAAAAAAATAGTCCCCGTTCTATTTCTTTCAACTATTTGCTCGTTCAAAGATGACCTCCCTCCGGACAACTAAGGATTTTTTACACCCAGCAAGATAAGCGCGGACTTTCTTCTGACAACGCCTGTTGGGCACGTGGGAGGGGGGGGGGGCGCGGACTCAGAGGTACGAGGATGTTTCAAGTCAAAGTATCGCTGTGCGTATTCTTGTCCACTCGCTGACTACGCAGCAAAGCGATAACAGGTAGCTCACGCAATTCTTTTCTGTTACAAACAAAGAATGCGCTCATCTGTGACCAAATGGGTGCACATCGCCGCTCAAAATTTGAAGAAATATTTAAGACACCAAAAAACACAAGGATGTTTTAAGTCGAGGTGTTCTCTATGTTCAGACATTCACATTGAACCAAAGGCAGAGCTTGCACTCCCACGGATTTTTTTCAATCATTCTGGAAAACACCTTGTCTCTCACTCTTTGCAAGCGTGAAATTTTGCCCCAAACTCACACAAAAAAGTGTCATCCATTTTTCTGTGCCACTTTGTTTTGGTGCCCGAGTGAACCAGTAAATTTTACTGGCTGGAAAGTGACAATTCGTACTACAGGACAACACCACAGTGCATGAATGACAAGACCCGCGTGACCGAACGATCAGGATCGCGCGCTTACCAATTGAACGTACCTTCGTTTGATGCTCTGTGATTTTGAGAAATGTTGCAATCAGTTTCCTTTGGCACGGATCTGGGTAGGTGACTCCCCTGCTGTACACTCCCTCGAGTATCTCCACTTGCTGCGGGAGGTACGAGAACCGCACTCTCTTGGTGGGAGACTCCAACGGAGGACAGGACTCTGAAATAAAACCACATTCCTGAACTCACGCTGCATGTATATTGAAGCGCAGAACATCTTCTCCACCCCAAAAAGTAAATCTTGAATCTCCTGCATGGACGAGTGGGAAAATTATGTGAATGGCTGCTCATGAGAGTTTTGATCAGCAAAAACGTTTTGAATTTTGAAACCGCAAAACAAAAACAGAAAGCCAGTTAACTTGAAGGAGATAACTATTAAACAGTTGCAAAACTGATGACAAACCTGCTGTCACTCCGAAGAAGACCTGACTTCCCAGGTCTTGTAGCGGCCTTCGTTGGTGCTGCTGAAAGTCCGTGAGCGGCGAAAAGGCCCCCGCGGGCAGCAGGGTGCCCGGCTGCAGCTGCTGCGAGAGATGCATCCCGGACATCCCGGGCACGTCGTACGGGTTGCCGACCCCGTAAGGCGGCGAGCCCATCATCATTTGCGGCGGGTACGGCCCGAAGCCGTCGCTGTCCACCAACGCGCTCGGCTGCATCCCGTCCGGTCTCTTTGTGTCCATTTTCCTGAGGTACAGCAGTGCAAGATTCAAGCAACGTCTGTGACGTCTCGTCTAAAATTGTGTGTCCAGCAAAGAAAATCCTCGCTTTCAGCCGGTGTGTACAGACTGAATGCAGGCAGTTTGTGAAAGTGAACCCTGTTGTGCACGAAGTTTTCAAGCGTGCAGTTCTCTTTTTGCATTCGCATTTCATAAACGCGCAAGTGTCACCAACAGGAGCAACTCATTTGTGTTATTGTTTCTTCTCAGACGATGATGCGGTAACGAGAGTGAGAAGACGCATCCCTGGAACTGACGAGGCCACGGGGGCAGGTCACTTTTGTAAACGGGTAAACTTCGGTCAAAGTCAAACGTGAGCGAAACGTATTGTGAAAAGGGTATTTTTCCGACTTCGAAAGTCTTCAATCGTGCGGGTGAAACTTTCAGTTGCCCCTGCAGGCAGGAAAAGATAAAACAACAATGTTGAACATGAATCGTCAATCCACGTGAAAATGGGGCACGAAACGCTCGCGCGGCGTTACCTCATTGTCTCATTACTGATTAATGGTCACTGATTGGTTTTATAGTTTCCGTCAACATTTATTCTCTGACGGGTAATGTTTTCAAATGCCAGACACACTTTTGCGCAAAATGAGAAAATTCATCGTGAAACGTCCAAATGAGCAGCAACTTCGCGAGGTTGCAGTTCGTGCCAGTTTTTGAGTTTGAGAAACCAAAACAAGTTGAAACAAGTTGATGCGACATCATTTTTGCACTCGCGTGTACGACGTGGCAGCCGAGGCAATGTGGACAAACAACGAAAATGTTCACCAACAAAAATTCAACCTCAGAAAAATCTGCACCGTTTTCCGAAACCACTGTGCTACATATGAGCATTGAGCATCTTTCAGCGATTGCAACCAACCTCAAAGAATCTTTGCTTGTCACGATTGCAAGAAACACGACTTTTCACCAATCATTCGACACGCTGCATCGACAAAAGCACTGCAAACAACAGCACTTGTGCCGAGAATCACCCAAGGTGCTCCTCGGTCTTTCAAAGAGATTTGGATAACAGGTTTGAAGGGACTTGCTTTGATGAAGGATTACGTGATGGTCTTTTCCAATTTAGCCAAAGAGACAATAGCTCTTTGTCCCATTTCAAATTACCAGTAAATATCCGTCTCCTTGCGTCATTACCAATTGAAGACGTGCTGACAAAGACGACAATTATTCTCGAGATTTTCTGACCGACGGAATTCTCTGAAGGCTGTCCGTTTTGATGTGTGTGTGTGTGTGTGTGTGTGTGTGTGTGTGTGTGTGTGTGTGTGTGTGTGTGTGTGTACCACATGTGACCAAGCAACGGAAAGCGCCAAGACCATGAAGACTCTTCTCCAGAAAGAATGTCAAACAAGAAGGCTGCGCCAAGAAGGTGCGCGCGGCGCTTTCAACGGACCATTTTCAATGAAAAAGTTGGAATCGAAAAAGGTTCAACAATGAAAAGTTCGTCATTAGAATAGGAGCTTGGAGCGTTGCTGTGCGGCCATCACCCAGATCACGAACTATCGAGTGACTTTTTGACAATGTTCAAGCAAACAAGAGATCAAAGGTCACAGAGTTCGCGGCACCATACACCGGCCACAACACGCATTGTTCCAGCAACAGGCCTACCAACAGGGAACTGTATAGTGACACGAATGGGATTTGCGTGTAGCATGGTCAGATGATTGGGATCATTTTGAGGTGTCATCATGTAAAAACATTGTTGGGGCGCATGGTGACTGGTGTGTTACTTTGGTGATGTTGGATGACAGTTAAAGAGTACATGTTGGGGTGTTAGATGGATGAGTGCATTTGACTTGGGTGTATTCCATTGAGTGCAATAAATTTCGGACAAACCTTCAAAGTTTTATTTTCTGCTTTTGAAAGGAGGATATGAGATGGTCTTAAACTTGAGTAACTTGACCCAAAAGTAATTGAAATATAGAAGGTGAGCCAGGTGCACTGACATTAAAAATACCTTTGAAGGTTTAGTTATTGGCTTGTTTCATTATTCTCTACCTTTCTGTCACCCTTGCAGCATATTTTACTTGAAAATACACTTGGAGGTTTTCTGTTACTTGTGAAAATGAGAAAGGACTTGTATTTATTTTCTAAATATCTTGTCAATAGGGAACTTTCAGTTGATTTGAGGAATAAAACCTTTGGGGGACCAGGCGAGAGGGTATAAGGCTTGTATTGAGATTGGCTTTTGTTCAAGGCTGACATTTACTTTTCCCAAAATAGACCTGTCAGTGAGATATGCTGCTGGTGTGGTAAGAGTGGTGGGTGGGAAAAGGAAATACAATCCAATATTTGCCTTTCCCTTCAAACTTATGCAACCCAAACAAGAAGCAGACATGTCAAGCTAAACCTTCAAGAACATCTGTGGAATATTCTCAAGAGATTACAATCATTTTCTGGGCAGCCAAACTGTTTCCAGGAAAGATGAATAAATATCAGAGTAATCCTTCAAGGGAGAGCCCTCATCAGAAAGGAGGGCTCTTCTCACATGTGATCTCATCAGCTATTTTTTTCAACTGTACAACTGAAGCCTCCAAGGACATTGAACTTCATCAACATGTCCCTCTTCCATGTTTGAGGAAACTGCACATGCCAAAAGAAAACGATGTTGTGTCAGAATCCCCATTGACTGATATCAGAAATTGAAACCCTCCACATGCAGGGTGCACTTGGGAGTTAAACTAATTTCCTGGGCTTGGGTGGACCCCTGCCCAGGCTGATATGAGGTTGTCCCTTGGAGGTCTGCCAACAAACAAATATCGTGCCTCTCAGCACGGGTCTAGTCAATGGGGCATGCCTCAAGCCCATGCCCTCACAGATGTCACTGGGGCATAGGTCTACCAGCATGCCCAAATGACGTGTGTCAATGGGGCATGGGTTAACGTGTCATTTGGACCACACGTCAATCGGGCACGCCACCCGGGCTTTGTTCCTCAACAAATGCAATTCCAATGGCTCAAGGTTGGCTTCACACGTCCACTGTGACCCGATCACAGCCTGCGTTGAATCCTCAGAGGCTCAAAAACAGAAGGACATATCCACACTCCAGATCAACCCGTAGACACACGTCTGGATCTAAATTAGCTTTCTGGGGTCAGAGTGGGGACGACTTTGACATGTCGGAACGACTGTTCTCGATCAAAATGAACGAATCTCTCCGGACGTCTTGGTCTGCATGTTTGTGTGTGCAGTTGAAGACTTATTGTGTTGCAGTGCCAATTTTTTTGTGGCGAAGAACATGTTGCATTCTTTATGAAGACTACTCACTCATGCTTTCAGGTGAAGCAGATCAGGAACGGCAAACATCATGAAAACAATGGAACCATGACGATCGAGGCCCTATCGACTGATCAAATCTCGCGCGTCGTGGCGCCGCCCACAGCGGGACGGGTGTCGAGCAAACAAGCTGTCCTTGTGTATGACTTGTATTTCGCCAAAACGTGTGCCACGATGTTCGTGACTTTTCTGAATGTATAGCATTTTTGTCTTGAATTACAGAAACAATGAAACAATCAAAAAGCCAAAGTTCTCACAACTCCCCAATTTTGCACAACACCTGACGTAGATTTTCAGATCACAGTTTTGCAACTGTAAACTGTGTCGTTGTGAATGGTGCTCTTGGTTGTGACGCCCTCTGGCAACAGTTGGAGGTTCGCGATTGGCGAAAGCCAGCGTAGATGTGGACTCTACTCGCTGACTTCCCACGCGTAGTTCTACTCCTACGAACTTTACCACGCAGAATGACAAACTTCCTTCATCTGTGAATCAGAATTTTGTGAAGAACTGTGAAAACAACATTTTGGACAATTCAAGCCTTTCCCGTCGAGGTGCTACGCCAACTGGAATGCGTTATGCCGAGCCTCACTGTAGTGATATCACAAACACACTGGTTGGTATCTCAGGAGAGACTGTCCCCAAGGGTGGGAACCTCCGTATTTATTAACTCAGTGCTGCCACCTATGATCAGTGGTTCTAACATTTGAGGCTGGTGTGTCACACCACACTCCTCCCCCACTAGGGGGGGCTGGCCTCAGCCAATTAATTATATTCCAAATATTTTTATATTAAATTATTACATACATTAGACAGGGAATAGATGCTTAATATCAATTTTGTGCTATTTTGCTGGTT
>JAAUXT010044499.1_pt1 | contig 14955 bp, 19 predicted proteins | sample 7278171 | NCBI WGS metagenome assembly JAAUXT01 (sample SAMN14350112, study PRJNA611818) | marine sediment metagenome | isolation source: surface marine sediment (1.8m) | place: French Polynesia: Moorea | collected 2018-08 | reverse complement strand
CTCCCCTTTGGCAAAGGAGTACCATATGCAGACCCTCTGCAACAACTTTGCTTTCATCTTGACAGCCTGCACAAAGTCTTCCTGTCAACTGGTGCACCGCACAACATCGCACGACACACGTCGGATCCCTATTTAGGTCGACCTGAACTGAGCTGACCTTGATTTCGCTCAGCATGTCCAGACAAACATTTGTGAAGTGTCCTCGTAGATCCTCGTAGAAACCAAATCTTCTGGTCATGAAAGCTAGTTATGCTTGGATTTGTGTAGTGTGTAGTCACTTGACAAACATTTTGAAGTCAGATGTTTTCATGATAATCTCACCACCACCTGGGGAGTGGTATATTTTCGGAGTCTGTTTGCGGAACACATTGTACGAAGTGGTTCATACGGTGTGACTTCGTCCTCGTAGATTACATGGATTCCTTGTGTCTGCTCCTTCAGCCTGGGAGCCCGGCCAGCGGGGGCGGCGGGAGCCCCCGGGGGCGGTCGCGCTCCCGCAGCCGCAGCAGGAGTCGCAGCCGCAGTCGGTCCCCGAGCGACGAGTACGACTCGGAGGAGGATGAAGAGTACGACGACCGCCCCAAGAAGAAGCGCAGCCGGGCGGCGGGATTCATCATAGACGAGGCCGGTAAGTGCTGCAGGAAGTGAAGGGCAGATTGGTGGGGGAGGGGCAGACTGCAGAAGTGGGCCAAAAGTTCGAGAGATTGGGGCGGACACAGAATGTAGGAATGGGCCAGAAAATAGGGCAGCGCATTTGTGGGGCAGGGGATGTGAGAGTGGGGCAAGCAGTGTCTGCTATGTAGGGGTCACAGGGGTATGTGCAGACTGCAGAAGAAGGGCTTGACTGTTGTGCCTTTCACCAGCACTGAGGGAAGACGGATTGTGTGTGGTGATCAGGTCGAGTTGTTCGTTCGTGATGATGATGAAATGCACAGCAACTTCTCTGTTGTCGGTGACGCGCAGAGGTGGATGAGGATGACGAGGAAGAGGAGGACGAGGCTGAGGAGGGCTACGAGGACCTGGTGGACGACACCGGGGTGCGGCGCGAGGAGGGGCCGAGCGCCGCCGACATCGAGAGCCGCCGCCGCCTCGAGCAGATCTGGGAGTGAGTGTCGCTTCTCTGGCAAATGTTTCAGTCCGATGGTGTGTGTTGGAAGCGTCTCATTATGTCGCAGATGCAGTTGCCATCGCGCCTGGATCATGCAGGCGCATTTTGTCATTGGACATGTGTTGCTGTGTTTTTGTTTCTCGGGGTTGCAGCAGTCGCATCACGTGACCGCAATGATTTCTCGTTGCAGTCAGAAGCACGATGAGATGAAGGAGGATGAGATCGAGGAGTACTACCGGCAGAAGTACGCCGACAGCACGGCCGTCGGGCTGTACGGGGAGGGCGAGGAGATGTCCGACGAGATCACCCAGCAGGGGCTGCTCCCCGGCGTCAAGTACGTACTGGGTGTGTGTGTGTGTATGTGTGTGTGTGTGTGTGTGTGTGTGTGTGTGTGTGGCTTGCTCGTGAAGTCCGGTACAGAATCTCTGTGCTGGTGTGCGTGCCGCCACCGAGTTAGTGTTGTAGGGGGTTTCTGTGGGGTTCCCAACGAGCAAAATGTGTGCGTGTGCTTGTCTGGGTCTGGTATTCAAGTGTTGTTTCTGGCAACTCTGTCTTGAGACACGTTCTTCACTTGCAGGGATCCCAACCTGTGGGTCGTGAAGTGCCGAATGGGGGAGGAGAAGGCGACGGCCATATCTCTGATGAGGAAGTGCATCGCGTATCAGTTCACCGACGAGGTGAGATATTGCGTCTCCATGCACATCGCACTGTCAAGACTGTGCACGTCATTCTGTCAAAAGTCTCCCGTCCCGTCTGTTTCCGCAACTGGATGTTGTTCAGTTGTCGGATTCTAATTTTCAAACTCGGGATGAAAATATTTTTACTCTGCCACCACCGTTGATGCGCCTGATGTTTTGTGCCGTGTGGTAAACAAAGCGTTCATGTTTTACAGCCTCTGCAAATCAAGTCGGTGGTTTGCAAGGAGGGTCTGAAGGGCTACATCTACGTGGAGGCATTCAAACAGACGCACGTGAAGCAGGCGATAGAGGGCGTTGGGGCGCTACGCATGGGGCTCTACACGCAACAGGTGGGTTCAATGTACAGAGGGCACCACTGGATGCATGGTTGCGCGAACGACTGTGTGAAAGCAACGGGAGAGTCCAGGAAGTCAACACGACCGAATTTGACTTTGTTCCTACAGTTGACTTTGAAAAACAATTGTCACGACAAAGATTTGGTTGCACATTTGGTGCAGAAATTTTCTGCGGCCTGGCTGAGAAGGATCACAAAGTGTTTTTGGAGCGTGTTCGACTTGGCGCATGAGTTCTGATCGCACCCGTGCGCTGTGAACACTGCTGTGTTGCGGAGACCTCACGTTCTGTTTTTGCCCACCAGATGGTGCCGATCAAGGAGATGACGGACGTGCTCAAGGTCGTCAAGGAGACGGCCAACCTCAAGCCCAAGATGTGGGTCCGCCTCAAGCGCGGCATCTACAAGGACGACCTCGCGCAGGTGCGGCTCCTCTTCGCGCGCATGCGCCGTCGTGCCAAATGTTCGTGCTGAGGTCGCAGCAGTGCGCGTTGGCAACAACGCAACTCAAGCAGCAAGTTCTAAACCATGGGATGCGTTGGTTGCGTACTCGGGTCACCAAATTCGAGACGCAATACACAATGGTAAAATGCAGGGACACTGTCGCAAGAGAAATATTGTGAGAAATGCGTCACATCGCAATTCCGGTTCACTGTTCTGCGAGGCCGTTCGTTCTTGCTCTCCCCCCCCCCCCTCCGAAACACAAAGGTTGCACGGATAAAAAAAGGTGGGTTCTACTATTTGCGCAACGATTTGCATCACACGATGTGACAGTTCCTGTCACTTTCTCATCCCCAGGTGTTTTACGTGGAGCCGGCGCAGAACAAAGTTCGGGTGAAGATGATTCCGCGCATTGACTACACGCGCAAGAGAGGCGTGATGCGGTCCCAGAACACGGTGAGCGTGTCACTCCGCACACACTCCCTTTCCTGTGGAATTGCTCGCCCACGGGTTTTGTGGTGACTGAATTGACCAGGATGTGGTGGGTGTGTGTGCACATGCACAGAGGCCGTTTCTGGGCAAGAGCAAACAGACAGTCTTCCTTCCGGGAAAGTGATCCTCCGTTCGCTGTGTCCAATGCTTTTCCTTGTTGTTGTCTTTTGGGTTGCATGAATTGGTGAAAAACAACTGTCGAGGTTCAGTGGCCTTCATTCAGGGTTGGTGGGTCCGGGATCTGGCAGGACGATCCTTCACGTGGAGGTCCGATTCATACTTTGTAAAATTTGTCAAGCCTTCGATGCAACAGAAAATTCAAAAGTCGGGGACCAGTCAAACTTTGGTTCGCAAAAACGGGAAACAGCGTGTGTCGAGTTGATGTGAAATGTGTGGCCACACTGTCAAGTGTTCTTGTTTTTCAACCTGCAGGAAGCGGAGAAACGGAAGAGGATGAAAAGGCCGGCTCAGAAACTCTTCGACCACGACGCTATCAAGTGAGTTCTGTTGCTCTGGTAACGGGCAACGACTTGTGTCATTGGTCAAGCGGCGATGCTCATTTTGTGACCTCTGGTCCTCCCAGTTTCCTGCACCGAAACGTGCTGAATTCTAGCAGCTGGGTGGTGTGATTTGTGATGGCATATGCGACGGACTGGAGCCCAAAAATGCTGGAGATGACGAATGCAAATTGTTGACGCGCGACGCGGGCGACGTTGCAGGGCGATGGGAGGCGACATCCACACCGATGGCGATTTCATTGTCTTTGAGGGGGAGAACTTTTGCCACGGTGGCTTTCTGCACAAAGACTTTCCGATCAGCTCCGTAGTGAGTACACGCAGCTCTGCCTGGTGTTGGAGATGCAGTTTTGGTTCGCTCCCTCCCCACCAACCAACCATTTATTCGCACAGTTTGCACCCACGATGAGACTTTCAGCATCATTACGTGAACTAATGTCCCGCCTTTTGTTCGCTGCATCGAGCCTCAGATGCTGAGGTGGTTTTTTAGCAGTTTGCCGTGGCGCGCGTGCGCGTCGCTGGATTTGTTGGTCGCGCATGCGAGTGCGCCTGCGCGATTTTCCGTTGGTTGGTTCTGCAAACAAAAACATGCTTTTTGTTTGTTCCAGGATTGAGTTTGTGTGTTTCTAACGCATTGTTTCGTGAATTTCCCTCTTCCCCAGAGCCCTGGGCGGAGAAGTGGCCATGGATGGAGACTATTGGATGTTCGAATCCAATTCCTACGACCACAAAGGATACATGTACAAAGATTTCGTTCTCTCCGCCATTGTAAGTCACAATCCCAAGCCACCTATTCACATAGCATGAGGAATTTACTAATGTTGCGTCGTTTCGTGCGAACGTATCTTTGCTCACCGTACTCTTGAATGAAAATGGTTGAAATCACAGCGTGTTAAATTTGGTCGACCGAGGTCTGAAGAAAACGTCGCGTTCTGAACAAAATTGTGTGTGTGTGTGTGTGTGTGTGTGTGTGTGTGTGTGTGTGTGTGTGTGTGTCACAAGGAACACAGCCGGAATATGACGCATCGTTCACACTGGGCTGACGCGTGGTTGCAGGTGGCAGAGGGAATCAAACCGACCCTGACGGAGCTGGAGAAGTTCGAGGACCACCCTGAGGGCATGGAGGTCGACAGTATCCTTGTGCGACAAAAAATGTGCGATGAACCGAAGAAGAACGACCCGCCAGAAATGTGATTCCTCGGTCACAAGGCTTTTCGCGACGCCCCCAAAAAACGTCGTTTGCCACCCAATAAAAACCCTTACCCCTCCCTCTTCCCGCTCCGAAATTTTGCCAGCATTTCGCTATCAACACAACAGGTTTGAGTCCGAACGAGAAAAAAGAGTTCTCGTTGGTCGCGGAGTTGCTGCACCCTGTCATTGCTTGCTTGAAGCATGTTTGCACTGGCAGGGTTCAACGTTTGTGAACCTCACGAATATCGCGCGTCTTCAACACGCAAACGTTCTTGTTTCTGCCGAGATGAAACGTCCTTGACTCGTGGTTTAGTCGCGCCGAAGTCGTCGAGTTCTGGGGAGGCGTCGCACAACTTCTTCCCCGGGGACATGGTGGAGGTTTGCGAGGGCGAGCTGATCCACCTCCTGGGGAAGATCATCTCCATCGACGGCAACAAGATCACCATGGTCCCCAAACACGAGGACCTCAAGGTGTGTAGTCACAGTGTCGAGCTTCACAGTGGGTGCCTCAGGGGGGACGCCGCATCCGTCGCACATTGACCTGCACCCAGCGGGTGAAACGGAAAACGAGCCGAACAGAATTTGGAAAGTTGCAGAAGAAAGTCTGGATCTGTAGAGCAAAAAGACTTCTGCAACAAATTTTCACCAGCAAGACGATATGGAATTTGGTGCAGCAGACGCGCGCCCAACCCCCTGGACGCAAGATGGTTCGTTCCAGGTCAAGAACATGACGTTGGCGTTCTGTTCACGTGACCCCCGGCCACGTCCGAACTTTGCCCACCTTCCAACGTTGACAAAAATCCCAAAAGATTTGCACCACGACAGCCCTCGCTTTGAGACGCCGCTTCCACGATTTGTATTGTTTCAGGACCCACTCGAGTTCCCCGCCCACGAGCTCAAGAAGTACTTCAAGATGGGCGACCACGTCAAGGTGCTGGCGGGACGCTACGAGGGCGACACCGGGCTCATCGTGCGCGTCGAGGACAACATGGCCGTGCTCTTCTCCGATCTCACCATGCACGAGGTGAGCCCGGGCGATAATTGAAGGGAAGAGAGTTGGGGGAGGGGTTGCTGGTGTTCAATTCTTGTCTTTTCTCGCCTGTCTCATCACAGAATGGAGAATCTGTTCCATTTTCAGCTGAAAGTGCTTCCCCGCGACCTGCAGCTGTGTACAGACATGGCGACCGGGGTCGACTCGCACGGACAGTTCCAGTTCGGGGACATCGTGCAGATCGAGTGAGTGCAACGAGACGACGCGAAAATGGGAATCAGGTCACAGCGACATGAAATTGTGACTCGCACAAGAGAACAGGACGTCTGGTTCAAAAGTTGCCCCAAACGAACTCCCCTGATCAACACGAACTCGCCAAACCAGAGCAGATTTGTCCAGGTCCTGTTAACCCTTTGAGCAATGCACATGCAGATTAGTCTGACCAATTTTGCGTTGATGTCGCTCGAGGGGAATAAGCTACAGATTGGGCCGGGTGTCTTTGTGCTGCTTTCCTTGTTTCAACTCAGACGCGTGGTTTCGCTTTCAGCCCGCAGACGGTCGGCGTTATCGTGCGGCTGGAGAGAGAGTCGTTCCAAGTGCTCAACATGTTCGGCAAGGTACATTTTACCGCATTTTACTGTTGGTTCAGTGATTGTTTCCTTCAAACCAATTTGGCATTGACAAACTGGTTTTATCCAAAGAAAAGTCAACACTGTCTAGAGCAATGTGTCCCTAGTGGGTCCAGCACTGAAGTCCGGGAAAGGACAGACTCTGTTCTTGCAAAACTTGGTCTCGTTGTGCGACGTTAGAGTCTGGTGATGTGCAGAAAGGTGACAAGAAAGGGGCCAGTCAACCCCCAAGATCCTATGCAGTATCGGTACTGCTCAAGTACTCAAAGTTGACGTTCACGATTGCAGTTGGTTCATCTGAAGCACACAGCCGTCTCGAAGAAGAGAAACGCGCGAAATGCGGTCGCGTTGGACGCTGAGAACAACAACATCCAGGTCAGGGACATCGTCAAGGTGATCGACGGGGAGCATTCCGTGAGTACCGACCGGCCAGCGTCTCCATGACCTCGAGACTGAATTTCTGACAACATTCCACTGAAAACGGGCTTTGTCCGGACACGTTTCTCACCGCGATGCTCCTCACACGCGTTGCAGGGTCGCCAGGGCGAGATCAAACACCTGTACCGGAACTTCGCCTTTCTGCACTCGAGGCTCGTCACGGAGAACGCGGGAATCTTCGTCTGCAAGACGCGCCATCTGACGCTCGCCGGAGGATCCAAGGTGGGCGCAGCTCCAATCAGCAAAAGAGACGGGAACATGAGAAGCGAGCAGGGAAACCTGAAACTTGTTGAACTGTGCCTGTCTCAGCGGATCCTGGATCTGGGTTGGGGGAGACGCCCTGACCCAGTCTGACCCTCCGGGCTGGGGGCTTTTGCTCCGACTTTGAAAACGGGGGCATGCAAGAAGCAAAAAGTCTTCCGTGTACAATACGGACATTGGTCGCCACTGGATCCGCAAGAGGTGTCCGAAATCAGAGGAGGTCTTTTGTGGTGTGGTATACGTGATTGCGCTGTCTGCCGTGGAAGCATCGAGACGAGGCGGTGGTTGCCCTGTTGCTTCCTTTCGTTCAACTTTTCACCACTGTGACAATTCGCTGGGATCTACTTTCATCATCTGATGGCAGCAACATCGCTGTTCAAGCACCGATGAATTTTCCACTGCTCAAATCGGTGGGGAAATTTGGACGTATTTCAGCACCAAAGTCAAACTGCACCGCTTCTTGACGTCGTCCGTCCCTTTCTTCTCGCGACGCACAGGTGGCGACGCCCCAGACGGTGTTCACGCCCATGTCGCCGCGCATCAATAGTCCGGCGCACCCGAGCGTCGAGCCGCAGCCGGCCCGCGGGCGAGGCGACCGCCGCGACAAGGAGCTCATCGGCCACACCGTCCGCATCGTGCAGGGGCCCTTCAAAGGTCAGTGTGTGTGTGTGTGTGTGTGTGTGTGTGTGTGTGTGTGTGTGATTGTAGACGGATGTGTGACGATGTACAGGTGTGTGTGTGTGTGCGTGTGAGTGTGTGTGTGTGTGTTTATAGACGGATGTGTGACGATACACAAGTGTGTGTGTGTGTGTGTGTGTAGACGATGTGTGACGATGCACAGGTGTGTGTGTGTGTGTGTGTGTGTGCGCGCCAAGGCAACAGCATCCCTTGTCGAGCTGGAATTTTGCACATCTGAATTGTCCGTGTTACGCACGAGCGCACAAGTGTTGCGGGCGTGTGCGCGTTTCTGTGTCCGTCTCTCTCGGGGGGGGGGGGTGACGTGAAACTTTGAAGCTTCGGACCAAAAGGAGATTGGTAAAAACGTGTGCGTGTGTGTGTGTGTGTGTGTGATGGTTGGTGAGCAAGGAAGTCTTCTATTGTCGGTGCATTCATGCTTCGTATCACTTGCGGCTCTGTGACGTCTGCACGTAAACGCTAAATTTGCCAATGTCACTTGAAAGCTAAATTTGCCAATGTCACTCACTGTATGTCCTGGATGAAGACAAGTTGCTTGGGGAAAGACGTTGCAATATTCTGGGCATCAAACAAATTGCACTTGTGTCAATTATTTGACAGCTATTTGATGCCAGAAATAGAACGAGAGTTCGAAAAGACTATATTTCAGGAGGCGACTGCAGAATCCATTTTTTGGGGTGAATGACCCCACTGGTGTTTCTTCTGGTGTGTGTGTTGTGTGTGTGTGTGTGTGTGTGTGTGTGTGTTGACACTGGCCCTGGATGATCTTTACTGGCCCGTTCTGACGATTTGCGCGTTCTGCGGGAACACACGTGGACGCGTCACGTTCCCGGTGTGCGTGGCCTGACGTGACGTGGCGTGACGTGACGTGGCGTGACGTGACGCCGCGGACGTCGCGTGACGTAAACTCGGGAAGTTCGGAATCCGGTCCGGTTCTGTTTTGTTGCTCCGCGTCCGTTGTACAAGGAAATGTCGATGTCGTAAAAGTGAGAGAGAGAGGTACCGCGTCTGCTGAGGCTTGTTTTCTTGTCTCGTCACGAAACAAGTCACTGAACGCTGGGTCCACCAGTGTTGTGGTTTCTGCCGCATAGAACTGCGAGTGACGCACAGGGTCCCTGTGTGGAAGTTGAAAAGCGCTTTGTAGTCACGTGTGACAGTCTCACATAAGAGCGTGACGCATCCCGTGTGATACGGAGTTACTGCAGGAGAATGAACTCCGCTGTAGAAAGAACAGAGTCGCCATGTCGCACGGGACGGGGGAGGGGGAGCAGAGGCATTGTGACAGAACTCGGAACCTGGAAAAGGAGACAAGTAGCACAACAAGTTCAGAGCGAGTTCAGCTGATTGTGGTTGGCATGGTCCGAATTGGTGCGACAGTCCAGGTGCCTCAGAACAAACTAGAAACGAAACGAAGAAAGAGTGCGGGGTTTTCCTGGTTGCTGGTTGAGCGCCGTTGTTGCAGCGTGCCACCGTCAAGATTCACACACGCGCGTCTTTCATTGCCAAGAGCGTCAAATACAGTCACGCTTTGGCGTCCCCAGACCTGCAAACAGGGACCTGGCAGAGTGACCTCTTTCTGGATCCCAGTTACAAATGTAAGTTGGCAGACGCGTGTCGGTACGAACCAGTGTTCTTGTTGCTGCATGGAGGTCCTGTTTCACGGGAGATCCTCCCACGCTGCAGGGACGGCGCTGTTTCAGTCAGTCGGTCAAACGCTGCTCGAACCACGTTGCGGTTCCAATGAAGAAGAATTAATTAACAGAAACTTGACGACGATGGTCTTCTCGTCTGATGAGTTTCATCTGAGAAGAAGCCATGAAGGAGCACCACAAGCAATCAAATATCGCCCGTGTTTGTGGATTGCGCTTTCCGACTTATCTACTTCGGTGCTGTGGAAGCGATCACACCAACCAGATCAACACCCACTCTCCACTCGCGCAAAAACTGCGAAAATGCGGAGATGTTCCCGTGCGGACAAGTTTATTTTCCACGCAGACTCGTTGAAGAGTGCCGACAACAAAAACCTTTCTCCTCCGTACAGTGGAGTCTAAATTTGTGTTCTCCTCGCGGAGAAACGAGTACTAGCTCGTAACAGCTTGAGGTTTTGTGAATCTTTGACACAGATTAAGTGGTGAATGAATTGTTTGGGGATCAGGAGCGGCCCTGGCCGAGTCTCTCGTCAGAGTCCGCCAGAGCCTTCAAGCTGAAAAAAATCTCCTTTTGACAAATCGCACACGTGCTGTGTCGCCGCACCTTTTGGTTTTGTCGCAGATCTGAGTCAAGGGAAGAAACTTACTTGGGTTTGGGAAAGAGTCGTGGAAAACTTCCATACCAGAAATCTGCCATGGCTTGCACAACGCTGAAGTGAGGCGCGTGTCCACGCTGATCGCTGTTTCTTGTTTGGACTCGGTCTGCTGTTGATGCACAACGTGGCGTCAGCATGGAAATCGGACCAGACAGACCGACCTGATGGGGACCGGGTGAACAGATGCTAAGCGGATTTAGGGTCGGAGCAGGGGGCCCGAACCAATCTCAACAAGGACTCGACCCCACGGAGGGGACGAACCTCCGGCTTTGAAAAATTTCGCCTGTGAAATACTGAAGTTGTGCCTGCAGTTCAAAATTGCGTGCAGGTTGGGGGGTGGGGAGCAACCAGACCCGAAGTTGAGCCGCTACTTCCACAGATCCGCTCTGGAGACTCCAGTGGGTCGTCAGAAATAGCACCACGCCAACAAAAACACATTGTTTCCGGACAATTAGATTTGCGCATCGAGAATGGAAGGGCGCGCGGATGCGTTCCCAGCGGCGCGCGGTGCGGCGGTTTTCTCCTGCATTTTGCATAATGGCTGCCTGTCTGCATATCTCGCGCTCACATTGCTACTCGTGAGTTCAGGTCATGGCTACCAGTGCGCACAAAAAACACTTTTAACTGGTGTGAGCACAGGCAACTGAGATATGCCACAATCCCAAAAAGAGAAGCACTGGTAAATTGGGAGTCTGGCATGATCTGTGCCACGCGTGCTTCACGTGTCACGTGACCGAGGTCTGCCTGCTTTCAAACAGGGAATGCAAAGGTTGCGATGAGAACTGGTGACAAATGTGGATCCAGGGTGCGGGATGGTGGGTATTTCAGCACAAAGAATTGTGCGGGTGCAAAATAAGTTTGCCTGCTGTGCAGAAGTAGGTCGGGATGAGAAGTGGGGCGTGGTCAGCACCTCCCGCCCCCTCCCTGAATCCCTCTTCAACCCTCTGAAACAAAAGAACGCTACGAAGTGTACCTGCAATACCGAAAGACTGATTTTGGAGAGGCAGCTCCATCGGCCTCACGCATTTAGCCATTGAAACTGAAGCGAACGACCTGGATCAGCTGGAAATAGCGTCGAATGGACGTTTGCGTCGCACGAGATCCAGGGACGCGTTACGAAACCGACCCACGCGAGGGACAGATTGATCAGCGAACAAGGACGTGTTGCACAAGTTGACATCAAAGTGACTCGATTCTGTTCAGACAATGGGCAAATTTTGTATGGAATTTTGCTCGCGGAAACTTTTGGCACAACTCCTTGTGATATTGCTGCACCTGAAAACACTTTCCGTTTACGGGACCACGAGCCTCGGAAAATCAAGGAACGACACACACACACACACACACGCACGCACGCACACCACACACACACACGCGCACACACACACACAGACACACACACACGCACACACCACGCACACACAGACACACACACACCACACACACGCACACACACACACACACAGACACACACACATGCACACACACACACACGCATGCACGCACACCACACAGGCACGCGCGCACACACACACACACACACAGACAAACACACACGCACACACACACACGCACACACACACTCTCCATGTGAGTGACTCAAAAAACGGACACCCTCCTCCATTGTGTTGTTTTCTTGCGAACCTGTTCAAGACAGGCGCCCCCCCCCCCTGACCCAAACCCAAAACTAACATCTGCCAGAGTGTTGTGTGCGGTTCAAGTCTCGGGGGAACCCTGCCTCACACTTGCTGCCACTTGCAGCACCGCAGTTGGTTGCAGCCTTGGCTCGGCTGGACTGCCTTGGTAGAGTAAGAAGCAAGCGTATGCTATATAGTTTATTCTCACTCCAAGGCAAGTAACTGCTCTGCAGGGTTGTCATGCTCATAGCTTTTATCTGGCAGTGCAAGGTGCTAGCCTAATGCACAGCTTTAGCTTTGCACAGCTCTGCTGAAGTGGCCTCACCAGGTACTCAGTGCCTTGCCCGAAAGCTGGATTTCACGCGTGGGAAGAGCCAACTCTTCCACACGACAAGAGGTCCACAGAGTGCAGATGGCCGTACGCATTCAACACGCAGAATGTTCTCGCTTTGCACCTGGGCTGTCCTGAGTCTGAGTTGTGTTTTCATGGAGGAGAGCTCGGTGGGTTTGGAGACGGGGATTGCAGCGGGAATTTCTACTCCGGGTTCTCTTTGCCCTTCGTTCGACCTGTGACGCAAGCAGAATACTCTTCAACTCTTCGTCCTTTGCAATGTACGAGCCTTGGAACTCTGCGATATGGTGATGGAACGTCAAACGTTAGAGAATAAAAGTTTCTGAGCGACGAGGCTGGCCTCACTGCCCCAACACAAGGACACGACAAAGACTTGTGCTGCAAAGCGAAGTCGTTCAGGGCGGATCAGGGGGGGGGGGAGGGGAGGGTAACCCTGTCTTGACTGGGGTCAGACTCTTGACAATACAAGAAGAAAAGAATCCCTCTTTGGAGTGTGAAAGCTTTTTCGGGTCAGGTGGCGGGGCAGCCCCCCCCCCCACCCGCCCAAGGCATGGTTGAGGATCTTGCACCACAAGCTAAGTCGGGGGTCTGGGGACCAGAAGAGACTCGCCCTTGACCTGATCTGACAATCCCTTTGATTATCCGATCCAAAGCTGGAGCTCAAGGAGATCAAAGAGAAGAAAAGAAGCAGACCAAAGAGAATGGTAGAATCCGGTCTTGGGGAGTTACACGAGGTCCTGGCGGCCAAACCTTACGAGTGCGTCCTCAATTCTTCTCCCTGTCTTGACAGATGTACTGGAGATTTTCGGTTCAGTTGCCAAGGTCGTTGTACTTTGAAGAGGGGGTCGCGGAGTTTGTTCGTACTGACGAAACCATACGTCCCAGCTTGAGGACAGTCTGCTCTCACAGCGTCACGTGGCTCTGGTGCGTCACGTCACGTGTTCCGGCACGTGACTCGTGGAGCCGTGTGTCACGTGGGTCGCCGTGACATGTCGACTGAGAACCACGTGAATTCAAAGTTTGTGAAACTCACGTAAAAAGCGTCTGCGTGCAGTGCACCGCTGAAACACGACCCCCTCCTACCGGTACCTGCGAAATAACGAAGCTTTCACCATCGGGACTATGCGCTGCCGCAGGAGAAAGGTGCGTTCTTTGGAAAGGGAAGTTTTAATGCGCACGCAACTTCGCCAAGAATCTCCAACCAATTACAAGCGAACATGATGCAAATTGGTTCCACTTTGAAGATGGAGAAATGGGAAATTTAAAAAGATCTGCTTCGCTTTCAAACCCGGAGAGAGAGAAGGAAGACACTGATTACACTCGAGATATGCAGTTTCTTACCGAAGCTGACATCTCCCCCAATTGTGTGTCACACAGTTCTGATTTCTGGATTCGCTCCCCGCCCGAGGCCTCGTTTCTTCAAACGATCACATTCTCTGTGTGTAGAATTCCGTCTGTGGAAGAAAAAAAGACTCCTTGCGGTGCCTCTGGTTCCCTTTGTGTGGATGGTGTCCAGAGCGTCAGGGACAAAAGTGGGGTGCCATTGAAGAGCCACTGTGATTTTTCGCCAATTCGGTGACCACAGGGGGCGTTGTTTTCTAACGCGCGGCCCGGCGCATTGGCGCGCGCTTGGTGGAATCACTCCGATGTTGTGTGTGTGTGTGTGTGTGTATGTGTGTGTGTGTGTGTGTGTGTGTGTGTGTACATGGTTGCGTTGCCGGGGCTGGATCTCAGATCACTTGTTTGTTCTGATAAAAAGGGTGCGTGGGAATGGAAAAAGACGCTGACGGAATGTTGCTCTTTGCTGTTTGCAGGGTACATCGGGATCGTGAAGGACGCTACGGACGCGACGGCGCGAGTCGAGCTCCACTCGAGCTGCAAGACCATCTCCGTCGACAAGACGCGTCTCTCCAACGTCGGGTGAGTAGAGTACGCGACGTCATAAGAGTTGAGATGCGACGTCACGTGGGTTGAGATGCGACGTCACGCCGGAAGAGACGTGACGTCGTGCAAGCAGAGACGCAACGTGACGCGGAAAGAGTCGTGACGTCGTGCAAGCAGAGACGCAACGTGACGCGGGTGGGAACGCGACGTTACGCAAGCAGAGACGCAACGTGACGCGGGTGGGAACGCGACGTTACGCAAGCAGAGACGCAGAAAAACGACCGATGCAGGGGCTGTGGTCCAGAAATCTGAAATGCCTGATGAAAACCTATTCACGCCTTTTGCCGACCGCAACCTTTTAAACTTGCTTGATGTGTGACCTTGGAACCAAAGTCGTGTTAGGTAACACAAGCAGCAATCTTCACACGCGAGAAGGGATTCTCCGTCCGTTGTGCGCTGTCAGGTGTTCTCATTCCCGTGAACTCCCCACATTTTCCGTGACAGTTCTGACGGTTTCGTCATTGCAGCGGTGGACGTATCGGGACTGGCTACACGTCTCGCTACGACCGCACGCCGTCGCAGGCGGGCATGACGCCCATGTACGGCTCGAAGACGCCCATGTACGGGTCGCAGACGCCGCTGCACGACGGCAGCCGCACGCCGCACTACGGGAGTCAGACGCCGCTGCACGAGCCGGGCAGCATGACGCCCGGCAGGTCGAGCGCCTGGGACCCGACGGCGTCCACCCCGGCCAGGTGAGAGGGGGGGGGCGGCACACACATACACACACGCACGCACGCACGCACACACACACATGGGAGCGCACGTACACACACATGCATGCATGCACACACGCACACACACACACACACACACACACACACACACACGTATGGGAGCGCACGTACACACACATGCATGCATGTGTGTGTACGGGGGCTCCCATGTGTGTGTGTGAGTGCGTGCGGGCGTGGGGGTTTGTGTGG
>JAAUXT010022863.1_pt1 | contig 14955 bp, 14 predicted proteins | sample 7278171 | NCBI WGS metagenome assembly JAAUXT01 (sample SAMN14350112, study PRJNA611818) | marine sediment metagenome | isolation source: surface marine sediment (1.8m) | place: French Polynesia: Moorea | collected 2018-08 | reverse complement strand
TGAAGCATTTGTCACACTGTAATACTCGTATTTTCTTTATGACAGACACTCTAAGTACTCAACACGACGCGCCTACCCGTGCAAATTCAAGCAGAACCAATTACTGTTGCCTCTCCCCTCGGGAATGGTGTGGTATAAATTTCCTCTCACAGTTCCCAGTTCGTGAGAGCTGCTGCTGTCAAATATTTTCAAGCGAATTACGCTTCTTCTGTTTGTGTCTTTCCAGCATTCCTTCCACTTCGCTGCAAGTGGAGGCAAGTGCAATCGAAGGAGACTTCGTGTTAGATTATTCAAAAAGCACGTTTCCTGCACTTGTACAGGCGAGACGAAGCTGCCGAGTGGCAAATCAGCTCACGCTCTTAGTGCGCCAGGGAAATGAGGGGAAAATACTCGAGATGTTCCGCCAAAGGTCACAGATTCTTCGTCTTCTTGTCAGTCCGTCTGTCTGTCTGTCCGTCTCTGTCTCCGATCAGAGAATCCTGATTGGAATGTCTTTTGCCCCGGTTTGCGTTTTAAATTTGGTGAATCCATGCAATGCCTTTGTCATGGGGGATTTTGCTCAAGGCAAAGATACGAGTCCTCTGGGATTGCTTTCGCGAAGAATAGAGATGAGACTCCGGCTGAAACTGCTGATGTTGTCGAGGTCGGTTCCCCAAGATTTGCACGTTCCGAAATGTTCACAATACAGACTCTCCCATGAGATTTTCCAGAATTGTCTTCGACATCGTATTCTACCTCTTGGGACACGTTCAGCTGACATTGCTCCTCAGTCCAGTCAGGCACAAGCTGCAAAATAGATTTCAAAATGTTGTCTCTGAATGAGTGGCTTTGCTGTGTTTCCCATGAAAGGTTCTTTGACCTCGTAAAAGAAGATATCAAAGTGTGACACCAGTCCTTGTCTTTCTGTGGCTGCTAGATGGCTGAAAGTGAAACAACTGATCTGTCGCTTGAGTACAAAAGAGCCATGGGCCAGAAGAGATCAAAGCTGAAGCCCTGCATGGTTTCGGTGAGTGGAGCCGAGTTCGTGACATTTTTGTAGCTCTGACAGAGTTAAAACATCAAGACAAACAGGAAGTATTTTCAGTTCAAACGGACAAAAATTGAGGACAAACCAACCTCATCCAGTTTCAAAGTACCTTTCGAAACTGATCAAAGGCTTGCCCAATCAACCTGGTTCTACAGTTCAAAGCGAAACAACTTAGCCACCAACCTTTCTTGATTTCCTGCCGCGCCCATTCGCCACGTTGTGGAGAGACTTTGACGCTGCCTGGGTGGACGTTGTGATCCAGTTTTTTTTTGGTCTATTCATCCCGCCACATCTTGGAAATTCAAAGGACAGGAGATGGTGAAGATTAACCGTCAGTCATCATGCAAATCAAAGTGCAGAAGCCTAGAACGTGACATTTTGCATTCTCGGTTGCCTGGATGTATGTAATCAACCTAATGATACGTGTCTCGGGGGCATAACCTGCTGCTGAAAAAAACTTTCGTTTTCGGAGGGGCTTCACGGCTGAAAGAAGTGCATTTGTGTGAAGGGTCCGTGCGAAATTATCTTCGACACGAAGCGCACTGACACAACCACGCAGGTTCGATTCTCTATTGGCCTGTTCGTGGAGCTGGCGACAGAGTGGAGGGCTGGGGTTGATGCACGATGCACAAATATCTCAACAAATTCAAAAGAATGAATCATGCCTCGTCGAATTGGGGTCTGATCTGAAAAAGAACCAGCTCAACAAAATTGCAGGTACGAGGTTCGAAACCCCTCGTCGTGAGTGTGTACACTTGGTGCATTCTGCATGCATGATGAACAAGAAGATCCTGTTTCCCCTTGAAAGTGAACCTGCCAATGTTCAGTTCTTTCGCCCACGTCGCGGGCAGCGGATACAGAACGGACACGGAAACAAAGAAGAGAGAATCAAACAAGTAAGGAAGAACAAATGAACTCAGGATAGAAAAGCAAGTCTTGCTGGGAAACTGTCATTACGGGAAGCCAATTATGGTGCAAATTAATACCACAAGAAGCTGTTTCTCATTTCGTCACGAAGAAATCAGTTTCACACGCTACGGCTTCGCAATTCGGATTGGAAATTAAGACCAGTCGGTTTTCGTTCTTCGGGTTGGTTTTCGTCTTTGCCGCTTGCTGCAGGGTTGATCGTCACGTCCTGCAGGTTGTTTGGACTTCCACACTCATGCTACGTGCTCAACGAACCGGGCAACTTCAGTTTGGATACCAACCCGTTTTTGGTTCCTGCTCACTAACTTACCGACATTTTCTGAATCAACAAGAGGAAGGTAATGGTTTTGTGTCTGTCCAGAAAACGCGTAAACGTGCAATGAAAATACCAGTTTAAATGAGGGCTTCTTTCTTCCCCAAACGAGAGCAAGGTCAAAGGCTCTTTGCGCTTGGTACCGCAAATGGCTCCATGAGCCATTGGCGTTAACAAATGAACAGCGGTACAGCAGAAAGTACCGCAACGTTCAGTTGGCAACGTGACGCTCTGTGTGTCCACGGCCTCATGATTGTTGCGATTCACACGCGATCCAATTCTGGAGCCAGTGCCGAGTGTGGTTGACCCGAGACCAGGAGATTGGTCCGGATTCTCACAAGACACTGGCCTTCCACAGTCTCAAGCTGCGGGATGGTGCCGTATCTAAAGCGTGCCTTCACAAAGGGCACATACGCTGCGACAAAATCCCTGAAGAGCAGGTGCATGTTGCAGGTTTGTGTCTCACTGAATCTCTCAAATTTGATGGCTGTGTCCCAGAAAAAGTACTCAGACAGCAAAAAGCTACGTGTGTTGAAGAGAGCAGGTTCGCATTGATATCTATTGATCAGAGTACACCCTCAAGAGATTGGCCAGACGGAAAGAACCAGAAGGCTGCCCAATGCACATCTTGCGGTCTACAGCCAGGTTTCTTGCATTTGTGTCGAAACCCACGTCTCAGCCCCGGTTGTGACAAGTACAGTAGAGATCTTGGTTGCCTTGAGATCACCAAATTCACCACACCACGCTCCTTTGATCTGTTTTTGGACGTGAGTGACAGTTTGAAGTCCTTCATTCCTGACCTTGTACACTGTTGGTACTCACTCCCGCTTGCTCTTCATTCTCCTGTTGCTTTGTCACGAGATAGTCCAGATGATCTGGTTGACAACTTGGGCATCAGTCAAACCAAGTTGGGTCCTGGCTTGCACTGAATGTAGGAGAAATGGACATGATGACATTTCTAGTTCTGGAGTGCTTCTGCCACGCCACCCCTTGTTGTGTGGCAAATCAATATGAATTGGTTTACCTTCTTTGACACCAGAAACAGCTGTCAATGAATGAACATTGCTCCCAGCATTGTTCATGCGTGACCACACCACACAAGACAACCAGAACCAACATGTGCACAGACCTGAGGCGCATTGAATTTCGAGGAAACAATTCGCAATCCAATGGCCTTGGAATCCAGGTTCGCTTGTTGCACTGTTCATCAACGGCGTGCAACAAGCGTGCACATGTCATCCATGGGGTGGGACAACGCTGGTGCAGCTGACGGTTTACCAAATTCGACTTCAGACCCTCGAGACCAAAAATGAGTGAACACTCGTTATTTGATGTTTCTAAGTCACTCAAAAGCAAAGCGCGCGTCAGTTCACGTGGCAGGTACTCCCGTCCTTCCTCCTTTTTGCAAGCTGTTCAAATTGGAGCCCTGTCAGGTGAGATTGAAACTGACAACTGGAAAATGAATTTCGGTGATTCGGATTTGTTCGGAAATGCAGAACTGATGCAGAGGCGACAGGTCATCGTCTCACAGCTCACACCGTCTCGCTCAAAAGTGGGTCACTGGGATAAAATCCTTAAAGTGTCCGCACGCTGAGAACCAGTGGTGTGGATCGGTACCCCGGTGACTTCATGAACATCTTCATCCTCATGCAAACCGTTTGTGGTTTCAGAAAATGTGCTGCTTTCAGTTGTGTTTTTGATACTTTCTTCCATCATGGTCACAACAACAAAACAAACAAAACACGATTGTTCCCACAAGGAAAGCAGATGTAAGGCCCCCTGCACAGAACAGAACACAGAAAAACTGAAATTCGAAGGTGCACGCGTGTTCAGTGAGCTTGCTTGTCTGTGTCAGTTTCAGCGCTTAAATTTGAAATGTTCCAAGACAGGCACCATGAGAGGCAGACGTGACTCTGGGTGTGAATTTGTCCTGGAAAACGAAAGAATGAAACATGAAGCAGGGTTCTGGGACAAGCAAGAATACATCTTTGTGTCGCACGCAAATGAGCAGTTTCATGTGGCCACAAAGCTTCTCGCAACAGATTGTTGTCTTCTTCCGGCTCGTTGTTCTCGTTGCATGACACGACCCCAATCGTCTGTCAATCCTCTCCCGCGTGTTTAATTTCTGGCAGATTGAACCGTCTTACGTCTGCAGGCCATGGTCACTGCTATCTGTTGGACCTGTTGCTTTGTTCCGGTCTACGCACGGTGACGATTTTCTGGCATATTTGAGTGTCACGAGGTGTTGGCCCCAAGGTTGCCTTGTCACTGTTTGAACAAACGCAACAACAAGGTTGACTGAGCCTACTCCGCTCCAGGAAATTTCACTTCATTGCGTCAATCTGTCTCATGCACGCCTCTGGCAGTTCCGCAACAGGCACATTTGAAGCAGAAGTCATGTTCCCCTGCAGTAAGATCTGAAATGTTAAGATTTTTCTCCTTCCGCACAAACGCGAGATGGATTGTTGAACTCCGCACCCAGAAGACAGCACTTTCGTTTTGATGGTCGCAACACGTGCACAGGGTGTTCCTTGGGACTTTGGACCTGCGTGCTGCAGAGTTGGCCAAAAAAGGTCGATGCCCCGAATAAAGGCATCAGCATCAGTGCATCAGTGAAAGCGCGCGCGCGCGCGCGCCAGTGTGTGTGTGTGCTGTGTGCGTGTGTGTGTGTGCTACACTTCTGCTCACATGGAATAAAAAGCCCAGATGATGATTTCATGTCAAAAGCAACAGGAAAGTTTTTCTTCGGTGTGAACAGCGGGAAGAAATAGATCGGGATCATACAGAAGAAGCAGGTGTGCAAGTCATGTTTCACTCTTTTTGTGTAAATACTCATTGGGAGCAAGAGCACCTGAACCAAAGCTCGGTCACATGTTGTCGGTTGCTGGGCGGTTCAACGAATGGAACAGATTGGCCTGTCTGGAACCGTCACTGATTTGAACAGCCTCACATTTGATCAGACTCGTCTTGGCAACCTTCGCACATGTCCTGGCTGACTTCTCCAGTTGTACCTCGAGCAACGCAAAAAAGACTGTTTGTTCGCACGCAACAATGACGTGCGTCTGACCCAGCAGCGCGTTTGAGTGCATGTCCAAAAACTGGATTGTGAGACTTCCGGTGTGTGTTGCGCGTTCTTTTGCAGCAAAAGCGTCAGAAAGAAACACAAGACTTTCCCTGTACAATGTCCAGATTCTTCTGTGATGTTTCGATGTGGGATTTCCAATGAATAAGCACTTGAGATTCAATGAATACAGAAAAGGCCAGGTGCTCGAAATGAAACTGTTCTATTTTGTACTCTTGAAGCAATCCCACGGTGCCGAGGGTTTGTACGAGCAAGCGAGTTGAGTTTTACGAAGAGGTTGTCTTTGGAAATATCTGTTGAAACACGACGTGGTTGCCAAAGGCCGCGAATAAAGACAGCAAGAGGTTCGTCCAAAGGAACCTCGAGCACCGTCAATGAAATCCTGACTGTCTGATTGAATCTCACGCACCAACTGCTCGGGGTCGCAAAGGGTCTTTCAACACGGAAAAGGAGAACTCTGGAACAACGTTGCGGTGAGCAGGCTACGTTCTGTTTGCTTGTGGGCTGATTTAGTTCCTTCCAACAATCAGGCAGAGTTTGGTGGGAAACGATAAACAATCGGCAGAGCAGCTGTGTGCACGAAGCTTTACAACCTCTTTTTTGTACATCAACAAATAATTGGTGTTCAAACCAACTGGTACTTTCAACACCGAGCGTACGAACAAGAATGTTTTGGTTCCAATACTGAGAACAACAATTTCAGAAATCAAAGAACTGTACGATCACACGATAGAAGTTGGGTACTTGTGGACAAGACCGCTCAGGATCGGACAAGGACAGGTTCAATTTCTGCTGGTATTTTACACTCCGGTTGTGTTGTGCCGCGGCAGCTTCCTCTCCCGCTGTCGGACAGAGTGCGAACAGCTCCGACAGGGACACCAAGTTCTTTTCGCAGCTCAGTGAAGCTCACGGAGAAAAGCGATTGCCTTCTGCTTTGCATTGAAAAGGATAAAAATGTGTTCAGTTTCGGCATTTGTCACGTTTGTCAACAGCAACTGGATCTAATTTCTTGATGGTCGTAAGTTGACCACTCACGAAACAATCGTCATTGACTCTTCTTGAATCTCACTCGTGTGTGATTCACAACACAGTGGAATCATTTTACTGCCATTTTCAAGTTTATCAGTCTCAAAACAAGACGCATCTATGGACGTGTGAAAATTTCGTCCGTATGACGAATGGTTTGTCTGCATGATGAAGCTGTGTGTATCTCAAGTGGACAGTTTCTGGTTGATTTCTGCGAGATTGGACACATCCAACAGCATCTAAGGAGCTTGTTGGCATCAAGACCATTCAAACTGAAAACAACCAGTACACGTACATCCCCCATTTCTGATTCCTGATAAGAAATTTCCCAGTCGAATTGTGCTGAAGAAAACAACACGAGAGAAGGCTCTATTATCCGCTTCATTAAACCACTGAGGTCCTGCCTCTTGGACGCTGGAGCTTGAGTGTAAGTTGTGAACGGTCAGCTGGAGACATCGTTGTTGCTTTCCTGACTGCTTCATTGACGTCAGATTCATTGATATCCGGTTTGTTGGCGGAGGACACAACCTACGATTTGAAGCATCCAAGATTGGACTCACCAAAACAACGGACAGCTTTGTTCTGTTTGTGGATCAGCAGATTTCAGGACCTTGTGTTCACAACTGATCAGGTATTTTGAGATTTTTGCTTTCACACTCAACTTGCAAGCAAGTCGAGCAAAAGGAATTTGTTTTCGTGTTTTCCCTACACCATAAATTTGTCATTTCACATGGGTTGCAAGGCTGCACAAACGCGCTCAAAGGGCGCGCATAAATTTCGATTTTTGTCTGCAATCTGGAGAGAACGGTGCAGAATCTCAAGTTCATTTCACGATGATTTTTGGGCTCAACAGATTGATGCAATTGAAGAAAACGGTTGGAATTTTATTTTGGTTTCCGCACTTTCTGTCCTGACGCACGTCTTCTCTCCTGGACCTGTTGGTACTCGTAAACATAGTTTCCGTCAGTCGCGGTTGGCAATCTTCCGCAACAAACGTTGTATATTTCTGAGGCATTGTGGGGCCATCCCAAAGGTTCGCAGGTGCAGACGGAATGTCGCAATGTGCAGTGAGCAAACGAAGTGCCCAAATGAGTTACTGCATGTTTTGATTGGCAAAACGGAGAAGATTTTGGAAAACAAACAACTCGACTGGAGGCGTTTTCGAGTAAAGCACTCGTGTGCGTTTGATCTCAGGTGTCGGAAAGTGTCTTGATACCGAACACCTTTTCAAAGGTACTTGCCTTGTTGTTGGCAAAATGTTTCAGTACCCAACTCAATGAACTTTGCAACTTGATAGTCTTCAATTGCTGCAGGTTTCTACAAAAAAAAGAAAAGAAAACGAAACACTGAAACACATTTACTCTGCTCCGGATTGACATTCAGCTTGCAATGGGGCCCAAGGCAGGAAACTTGGTGAAAATGGACCCGAAGCTCCCCAAAAGTGCTCGGCTAATTCAGGCTGGGACAACCAGTTCAGAACATTCGACTCTGCTCTGTTGTTTCAAGGTTTTGGAAAAGTCGAAGAAGTCGGGACCTGTCAAAACAATCCGAATTGGACGTTTGTGACCCTCGAACAGGAGCAAAGGTTTGTTGGTACTCGTACAGTCCCCCTTCACTGACTTCAGTTGGGTTTGTTGCTTGATTCGAAGAAGGGTGTGGAGAACAACGTGCAGGTGAAAGAATCATGAACAGAAAGATAAGCGCTCCATTTTGCTGCGTTCTGTGACATATTTTCCATGTCAAAGACACGCAAGACATGAAAGATCACAAAGCTGGTTGCAGTGTGCATTATTGATGTTGAGCTTTGCAAACCTGCAGTGAATCCATCACAAGAAAACAAACACCAGGAAGAATTTTTGGAACGAACAGAAACTGTCTTCTGCCGCTGTGGAAGCAAAGCTACACCTGCAAATTAAGCGGAGAAAAACTTTTTTGACGCGAAAAGTGCTGACATATTCTCATTTTCTTTGATACAAAAGTCTTTAAACTGTGCAAGCCAATTGCAGTTTTCAAGCAAAGTGTATGCAAATGCATTTCTGGTGAAGGAAAATAAGTTTAAAGTTCCCCTGCCCCTTTGCCCCTGCAGTTGAACTTTGTTATTCTGTAGAGTGTGGGTTTGACAATTCTCTCTTGTCTTGACAAACTGAAGCACTGGACGAACATCCTGCTCTGAATTGTCCTTGATCACTGGCCCTCGAAAAAGACAGCACATTCAGACAGGGTTCTCACACTATACAAGAATGGTTCCTCTGAAATTACACAGTGACTTTTCGAGACCTTTGGTTGAGAAAGGAGTTATGTGATTGAACAGAACCCCTTTTTGTAAGGTGAGAACCCATTCCTGCCACATTGCGAGCACATTCGACTGGTTTTGTGATTGCAGAGTTGTAGAATTCTTTTTCCATTCCAGCCATTCAGCTCTCCGTGCAGACCACACAGTCTCCCTGTGGAAACTGTTGAGGCCACTGCGATCGGTTTGGACACATCATACAAAGCAAATATTCTTGGAGAATAACTTCATGATGCGGCAGCGCAAAAGAGCATTCAAGTCCCCTTTATCCATTTACACTGGCAAGTAGGACAACTCAACGAAAAAGAAAGTTTGTTCGACGGAAAAGAAAGTTTGAGGCAGAGAGAAGCACGACGGATCCTGGGTCCATGGCAAAGGCGACTGAAATGTGTAGGTTATGGAACCCAGACGGGACTTTTCGCTGTTGGTGAAAAACACTTTGTCTTTGGAAAATTGAGGCCAGCAATTCAGCCAGGTGCACCAAGAAGACAGTCGCACCCTTGCGAATTCGTGTTCGGCCACTTCGGCAGCTCTACGTTTTTTGACAGAAGGTCTGAGGCACGAGACATATTGTGAATCACTGTCACGCGACATCAGGCAACTCGACAGAAGGAACTCTCTGCAAGCCCGAATGCAAAAGGGTGAAAACATGTTTCTTCCATGGAAAACTCACAGCTGGGGTGTGCAAAACGAGCTGCAGCTCAAACAAGATTCGCACCTCACCTTACTTTTCTCACGCCAAGAACGAGTCCAACAACCAACATTGTGTGCACCGGGGTCTTAGTCCAAGCATTTCATCAGCGAGAGAGCTTTCAAGGTTTCTCCGCCAAAACCGCTACGAATCCCAAACATCAAAGTTTCGACCACTGCCGCGGATTGTACGAGTAAATCTGTCTTGTCATGAATCATGTGAACTTTTGCCTCGAGCGTGATGGAGGGACAGGTAGAGAAACAGCCTTGTGGGAGTTGTTTTTTTCCTGGCAAGGAGAAGCGATGGATTGGTCTGCACACACAAAAACATGGGTACATTTGAACAGTTCTGGTTTCTGAAGTGGAGTGAACCGGGCGAGGAGCGTTGCTGAAAATGAATGGGTGGCTCAATGAAGTTGTGCACACACAACCAGAACAAACTTCCCCAACGCCTCACGTCTTTGCTTCAGTCAATTGTTTGTGTTAAACGTGAAATTCTTTCCTTTTCAGCTCAGCCCCTGCAGTCGAGACAAAGCCAGAGACAAAGTCAGTTGGAAGCAACCAATTTGCGACTCTTTCTTTTGATTCCAGGTCACCTGCATCGCACGAACAGAAACAATGGACTTGAACGCCCACAAAGCTGCTGTCACTTTGTTCTGTGTGTCATTACTGGTCAGACTTGGTAAGTGAAGCAGTGCATGCAGTGCGGATTGTTTGAGAGGCTCTTTCTTTTCGCTGATGTGCTGTGTTCGTCAGTTGTTTCTGACAAACCACTGCCAGCCAGACCTTCTCACACTGTCAGTGAAAAAAGGCACAAGTCGCTCGACCACGTACACACTCTTCAGTGCATCTCGGTATTGTTTTGGGCAATTGCAGCAGAACAACACTGGTGGAAAACACGTGGGACAAAAACAGAATGACAGTGCCGGAATAATGAGGCTGCTTTCTGCCCACTTTTGGTCTTCGCGTACGTGTGAGTGGCGAGCGAAGGCATTTCTGCCAACAGCAAGTCATTCTGAGAGCGATGCTACAGATTGCGCTGAAGGTGTCAGAGATATTCTTGATTCAAATTCTCGATTGCTGACTTTCGGTCTCCTCTCCTGGTTGCACGCAAGTCTGATGTCTGCCTCCCCAGCAGCGATTCCATGTTTTCCCCACAAGCGTCTGAAATTATCTCCGATTTTTTCACTTCCGCTCAAAATCAGGAATACCTTTTGCGATGCCAAGGCTCACACAAGCTGGGAAAACGGTCCATGTGAAGTCATACAACGACTTTTTGAGACCTTTGGTTGAGAAAAGAGTTTGTGTGGTTGAACAGGAACTGTTTTTCCAACTTGTGAACTCACTTCTACAACTATAGACCTGCAAGTACATCAGCCGCGTGCTCTTCTACAACCAGAACGTGATTCCTTGCACAATTCTGGTATTTTTTACCAGGGTAAAACCAACCAGGTTGGTTCCACCCCCCCCCCCCCCCAATCCTGGTAGAAGCAGGGCATGTGGTTGAAGTACACTTGCAACTCTGGTTTGCTGTGTGAGGAACTCTTGGACAATTCTGAAATTTTCTTGCACCCAGGTTGATTTTCCCCAAGTTCTTTCCGGGGGAGGCGGGGCAAAGCAAACTGCTTGGTTTCATTCTAGTTGAAAACACCAGGAGGAAACTATCCAGGTTGCTTTGCGCCCCTCCTCCCGGAAAGCAACCTGTCCACATATGGCAGCCACAGACACGGATATGCGGGTCAGCGCTCGCGGCTGAAAAGAAGGTTTGTACAAGGGGCTGTGTGACCCCAGCGTTGTAGAATTCCTTTGCGAAACGCGTTTCACATCAGGTTGTAAGCACGGCAAGGGTGACTTCCTTGACCGAGGGACTGAAACACTGGGAGAAGGCTTCGACGGAGAATTGCTTCTGGCACCAATTAAGTCTGACAAATTGGCCTTACAGAACTCCACGAAACTAACAAATGTGGACCTGCTCTGGCGGATCTACGACTGGGTTTGGGGTCAAGGCCTGGCCGAGATCAGCCTCAATGTCCCATTTGAAAATTCAACCCCTAGCGCAATGTTGGGGAGAGGCGGATCGGATGTTTTGGACTGATGACGGCGGATCCTCCTGCTTCCTCACACGTCGAGATCCGCCGAAGACTTGCAACGGTAACCTTTCCTGTCACCATCGTGTTTTTCACCACCGTGTTTCCCACGGCGGAGATATGGCAGGTGTTGTCTCGGATACTTCATCAAGTTACGTCACAGTGAAGCACCTCATTTTTACAGGACCAGACACATTGTAGTGGCAGTCACAGCACAGGCTACCGTTTGTTTCAGCGTGTGGGGAAAATACAACACAATTGATCAAAATGGCACTTGGGAAGTGAGCTGGGTTCACAGCTTCAGCAACTCAGTCTTGCCTGTGACAATTCGCTGCGCTTTTGTACGAGGCATCTGGTGTCCCAGCGTGGTCACCCCTGACTAACAAAACCCACACGTGTCACCTGTCACAATAGATTTTTGCCCTTGTGACTACATGGCTGCAGAAGAACAGAAATCTCTTGTCCGACCACCAGAGAAACACTCCTTGCACAGAGCTCACATCACCGGCCGCTGGGATAAAGGAACAACGGAACAGAACAATGTGGCCTGTCAGCTTCTCTTTGTTCCTTTTCTTCACAGTCTCCATTTCAGAGGCCAACACCAGAGCACAGACACAATTTCTTTTCCAAGATTGATTTTGGATTCTCACCTGTGCAGAATTGGTTGAAATCCATAACAAGGCATTTCGATATAACAGCTGGATTTGTGGCACCAAATCATTCAAGACGACACTGCAGAAAAAAGCAACAACTGAACAACAAAACACCATTGATGATGGTTTCGTGCCCACAAAATCAGCTGCCAGTTTGTCCAGAACTGCAGGCGTATTATTCCAGCATGTGGACTTTGGCTTTGTTCTTGTGAAGTGTCAACACTTTCACGTCAGAAGAAATTGGTTCCCAGTGTCAAACTTAACAGGATTCCGAGTGCGACAATGACAACGCGGTCCTTTCTCGTGAGTCGAGTCCCACAACAGAGGGTGACAGGAGCCGATGTCAGCTGAATTATTCCTGAGCGGCCTGAAGCTCGGCAAAACAAGTGCGGAGCAAAGCGGTGACTTCTGAGAGCAACAGTGGCTCTCTTGGAATCTTGTTTTGCAGTAGGTTTACGAATGTGCGTTCAGTACAACCTTTTCAGAGGGTATTGGGGGTTCTTTAATTGTCCAGCTTGATGGATTGTGCAGAAACTGAATATGGATTGAAGTGTAATTCCCAGGGAATTGCACCTTGCCTTCGCCTTCCTGTGATTACATTTAAGTGCCGAAAAGAGCATTTCCTCTGTGGAAATGGAAAGTGAAGGACGTTGGCGTTCCATCCCATAACCGCATGGAAACTGTGTCGGTGGGTTCTGTGCGTGTCATTGTTCCTTTTAATTGCAACATGATTGATGTGCGTGCAAGTTAGCAGTCCTCAAGGCAGGAAGCCTACTCATGGTCCCGACATATCCAGATTGTTGAGGCTGTTCTCTCTCTCTCTCTCTCTCTCTCTCTCTCTCTCTCTCTCCCTTTGCCACTTTTCTCCAAGTTCGGCGAGTGTGACCATTGTCCATGTTTGCTTCGTCTGGAAGCCTTGCCGCACGATTTGTGCGTGTGTGTGTACGTGTGTTTGTGTGTTGGTTTGTGTGGATCTATTTGTGTTTGTTTCAACAGACCCCAACACTTGCATTTTGTTTCAGAACTTTCAGAAAAAAATCATTGTCTTTCTCACGTTTCCTTCACTGCAGGAGATTGTATAAAGTGCGTGCGATGTTCGACACTGACCAGTCGCGAATGTGAACACAGCTACATCCCGCCTACGCCCTGCAACTCGGACATGCCTTATTGCATCACCTACACAGGGAAAGTCAAATCAGGTACGGGGGTGTCTGTACCGTATCAGGTGCAGAGGTGCATACACGGTGATGAAATTTATTTGTGACGACTACAACAGCTGCTCAGCAGTTCCAATGTCCGGATTGGTCCAGCGAGTGAATGTGCTTCAAACCTGGATGCAGAAGTCGGGGATTCAGCTGTTGTGCCCGTTCAAAAACGAACTCAAGAATCTGAACAACCTGGACTGAAAGCTGGGATTGTCTCCGCCTTGGAGATCCGAATCTTCACGTGTCATCGTGGCAGGAAAAATGTCATTCTTGAGCTCGACGCAATCCGCAAAATGGTCAAACATACTTTCTATGATTCACAGAAATTGTTTCACTCGTTCTCATTTTGTCTGAACAGATTCGATCATCTTTCGCGACTGCAACAGGAACAACATGACAGACGTGTGCACGATGAAGACGATAGCCATCCACCAGAACTCAAAAGTGAGACTCAGAGTGTGCTACCAAACGTGCGATTACGACGGCTGCAACAGCGGACACCTCAGCCTTGCGCCCAGTCGACACACCGCGTCCGTGGTCTCCGCCCTGTTGGGACTCTTATTCTGCACTTTGTTCATGAACATAATGCGAAGTTCGGGAACGTGATGTGTTTCCAAAGGTTTGGACAAATCAAGTGCTCAAGAGCAGAAAAATATCAAGTCAAAAATCTGCAGCAACCAAGAGGTTGATCGCTCAAAATTCTGATCCTGTCAAATGGGTGAAAAAAACTCATGAAAGCATGGGTGCCACTCAAAGTAGTTCCAGGGGTGTTGGAAAACTTACTTGTTCGTCCTTCTCCACTGTACCAGCGTGTGAGCCCAAAAGTAGTGACAACACATCGTACACTTCTCGCGTTACCGGTTTCATCCGAAGCGACGAAATTCGAGTCTGTTCCAGTGTGCCTGGTGCCAGATGAGTTTCGAGGCACACCGTCGTGCCTTGGACAGAAGCCACCGTAGGGGTCAGCAACCCTTTTCTCCCCTGATTTGAGGCTCTCTACCTGGACAGCAGAAAACAATCCCCTCCTCTCTTGTGCTGGTTTTCATTTTGCCGTGCTCATGTAGCGGATTCTGATTTCAAAGCTGAGATCGGATCCCTTCCTCGCCCTGAATGTCCCGATGTTTGTGTTCTCTGTAATTTCTGAGTTTGTGCTCAAACGCCACCAACCCGTCGAAGAGATTTTCAACACACTCGCATTGGCAGGTTCAACTACCTGTTGGGCAGTCTCGTCCTTTCAATCGAGATAAAAACAGAGCAAAAAATGTGTGGTATTGTGTGTGCCTTAACAAATTTGGGAAAATGCCTCGATTCAATTGTCAAGTGTAATTGTTGAACCAAAACAGAAACACCTTTGAAATTGGGTGGATCCACTGTTTGGCGCTCAAAAGGCAAGCTCAACTGGAAAACAACTCATCAGTTCAGGAAACGACAGTTCTTAGACAACCATTGCCGTTCAAAGAAAAAATTTCAACCGCGATTTGTCCCTCTGCAAAACGCGCCTTCAGAAGGCCCAACCTCTTGTCTCGTAAATTTGTGTCCGATGTGTAAAGGGGTTTTCACATTGGGTCGGTCCGAACTAAAAAGTCGGTCCTGCTTGTGCAGTCCTACCTGTCAGTCCTACTTTTGTTTTCACATTGACACAGGTAGGTCAACCT